>Ga0256843_1002633_pt1 | contig 12971 bp, 13 predicted proteins | sample AlvinellametaG_FD_191572 | JGI IMG/M metagenome (GOLD analysis project Ga0256843, IMG submission 191572) | Pompeii worm associated microbial communities from hydrothermal vent at the East Pacific Rise, Pacific Ocean - Alvinella | ecosystem: Host-associated > Annelida > Integument > Unclassified ... | reverse complement strand
ACTTGTTTTATCATTTAGATTTCTAAAACCTGTATCTGTTCCTATGAGTTTTGAGTTACCTAAAGCCTTTAGACGATTTATCTCTTCTATCATAGAGAGAGTAATATCTTTAGAGTCTCTAAAATCCTCACTAGCACTATTTTGAGTAATATCATATAGCTTTTTTTCTACTAAATCCATTACCTCTTCTACAGGTAGGTCATCTTCTATAGTTACCTTTTTGATTGTAGTTGCTAGAGTTGCCAAAGCCCTTTTGGTTGCACGAGCTTTTATCTCCTCTAAATAGGCATCAGTATTTGATATAGGGTTTGATGCCAATATATCTAGCATCGCCACCTCATCAAAATTGCCTGAACTATTTAGTTTGGATTTTAAAAACTCCTCATCTATAGGCTTATCCTCTCTACTAAGCTCCTCCATAGCTGAAAAGATATGTTGATGAAAAGGTAGATAAAAATCAGATGGCTGAAGCTTAGAAGCCACCTCTTCAAAAATTTCTGGGTCAAATATAATTGCAGAAAGAACGGCTCTTTCTATATTTAGGTTATACATATTTTCATTCATCTATCTATCTTCCCATTTAAAAATATCTAATACTAATATCTTATTATTCTCTTCATCTATCTGATAAGGAATTGTATAACCATTTATAATTAAATCTCTAATATTTTCATTATCATAATAATAAGATTGTCTAAATTTATATGGCATATAACTCAAATTATTAATTTTTTTTTGAAATATATTCTTCATTTTTTTCGCATTCTGTTTACTATCTTTGGCTATATAAAAAATTATTGTCTCTAATTTTATATTAAACAGTTTTGTTCTATTTATTGTCAACTACTTCACCTTAAAAGCATCTATTCTTGCATCTAAATCATCCCAATAATCATCATCATATGGTATAAAATCTTCTGGACTTCTTTTATAGTGTTCCACAGCCTCAGCCACTCGTCTTTTTGCCTCTGCTGTACCAATAGTTGGATAACCATCATCTATAAAATCATAATAGAGTAGAAACTCTCTAAATTTCTTTTGAATATCTATACCCTGTTCTATCATATTTTGATATACATTACTTTCAACTTGAAACTCAACTGTTTTCATCTGCATAGCAATACTCCTATAATCTTCTAACTAAATTATACCTAACTTTGCTTAGTAGCAAATGCTTCAACCTCGCTTACAAACCTATCTACAAGTTCACTCTCAGGAAGCTTGGCTACCACTTCACCTTTTACCATTACTAGCCCACTCCCTTTTCCATAAGCTATAGCTACATCTGCATGTTTTGCCTCACCTATAGCGTTGACTACACACCCCATCACTGAAACATTGAGAGGAGTTTTGATATGAGCTGTTCTCTTTTCAACCTCTGCTACTGCACTAACTAAATCAGCCTCAATTCTACCACAAGTAGGACATGAGATGATATTTAGCCCCTCTTTTACTCTACCACTATCTTTTAAAATAGCTTTGGCTACTTTTATCTCCTCTTCAAGCTCACCAGTGATAGAGACTCTCATAGTATCACCTATCCCATCAAGCAGTAATGCACCTAAACCAATAGAAGATTTAACTGTAGCATGAAATATAGTTCCAGCCTCTGTTACTCCTAGATGAAATGGATAGTTGTTTTTTGGTCGCAGAGTTCTATATGCCTCTACTGTTCTATCTACATCTGAAGCTTTTAGAGATACCTTTATATCAGTAAAATCCAAATCCTCTAATAGTTTGATATGATACTCTGCACTTGCTACCATACCTTTGGCTGTAGCTCCATATCTATCCTCAAACTCACTCTCAAGTGAACCAGAGTTTACCCCTATCCTAATAGGCAAATTTCTATCTTTACAAGCTTTGACAACCTCTTTTATCCTATTTTTATCTCCAATATTACCTGGATTGATACGGATACAGTCAACCCATTTAGAAGCCTCTAGTGCCAATTTATAATTGAAATGGATATCTGCTACAAGTGGTATAGATATCTGCTCTTTTATCTCTTTTAGAGCAACTGCTGCTTGCATATTTGGAACTGCCACTCTAACTATATCGCAACCTGCAAAATGAAGTCTCCTTATCTGCTCTACAGTCTCTTTTACATCCGAGGTTTTGCTATATGTCATAGATTGAACGGTTATTGGGGCATCTCCACCTACGGCTACGCCTCCGACAAATATCTTTTTGGTTTGGTATCTTGGTTTCATAAAATATCTCCTTTGATAATTAATTAAATAGTGAACAGTGAAAAGTGAATAGTGAACAGTGATTTTATAGATTTTCTTTAGTTGTTTTTATGCTACTTATTAATAGTTTTAGTAACTCTTTAATATCTATTTGCATACTTTTAAACATTTTATCTGTTATATAATCACAATCATTTAAAAGTCTAAGCCAATAGTAACTTTCATTTGCCTCTTTTAGACTTACAAATAGTTTATTTATAAAATCAGCCTTAGATTGTGCATATTGAGCCTCTGCAATCAAAGCCCCTATAGCTGTTCCCGAACGGAGAAGTTGCTTACTCAAAACAAATTCTTTTTTTCAGATATTAAATATCTATTTAATCTAACAATCCGAATAGCAAACTTATAACTCTTAACCTCCAAAACACTCAAAAAACTATCCTATTTAATTGTTCACTGTTCACTATTCACTCTTACCTGTTCACTTGAAGTTTTCAAGAAAACTCCACAGGGTCAATATCTATCTCTATTTGTGGAGAGTTTATAGCATGAAGTGCCTTAAGTAAAGGCATTCTCTTTTTAGACCTCAACAAAATAGTATATCTAAACTTATTAGCAATCTTCTCAATAGGTGCTTTGCCATGTCCTACTATCTCTATCTCACCAAAAGACTTTAATCTCTCGACAGTATCTAGTGTAATCTTGGCTCCTTTGGTATCATCCTTGTGAGAGACAAGCACCCTAGCCAAGGATACAAAAGGTGGATATAAATCTCTCAAAAACTCCATCTCTTCTTTTAAAAAAGCCTCATAGTTATTTATATATTCTCTAAAAAAATCAGCATTGGATGACTGGATAATAACATCAGCATTTTTTGCTCTACCAGAACGACCTGCAATCTGAATTAACAGACTCATAGCCTTTTGTCTCGCTCGATAATCACTAAGCCCTAGTATATAATCAATCCCCAAAATAATACTAAGAGATATGTTGGCATAATCATGCCCTTTACTAAGCATCTGTGTTCCTAAAAGTAGATGACTCTCTTTGGTCTCAAACCTCTTTAGAGCTTTTTTGAGTTTGGTAGGAGTGGTTATACTATCTTTGTCAAACTGCTCTATGACTATACCCTCTACTCTACTCTCTATTATCTCTTTGACCTCTACTGTTCCTATTCTCTCACTAGTAAGAGGAGAATAACCACAATATATACACTCCTCTTTAATCGCCTCTGTATAGTTACAGTAGTGGCACTTTAGATGTTTAGCATATCTATGTAGAGCCATTCCTACTGAACAATAAGGACATAGATGAGTCTTTCCACACTTTTTGCAATATAGATATTTGAAATTGGCTCTAGTGGGTACAAAAACCAGAGACTGTTCACCTCTTTTAAAATTCTGCTCTATCTTTTTTATCATACCATTATCAAGACCAACTCCCTCTACAAAATGGTATTGCTTTTTGGTCTGTATAAATGGCTTGGAGAGTCTGATTACATCATACTTATAATAGCTACTAACGCTAGGTGTAGCACTAGCCAAGACCACTTTTGCTTTTAGTCTATCACCTATATATATAGCCATATCCCTAGCATTATATCTGGGTTTCATCATAGATTTATAGCTATCATCATGCTCCTCATCTACTATTATGAGACCAATATTTTCTAATGGAGTGAATAGAGCCGACCTAGCCCCTGCTACTATATCAATCTCTCCTTTATATATAGCATCTAGTATCTTCTCTTTCTGTTTTTTGGTAAGTTTAGAGTGCCATATAGCTACTCTTTTGTCAAAATACCTCTCTAGTCTATTTTGCATCTGAGGAGTTAGAGAAATCTCAGGCATTAAAAATATACACTGTTTGCCCTCTTTTATAGTTTTTGCCATCAAAGAGATAAAAATCTCTGTCTTTCCTGAACCTGTTACACCAAATAGTAGAGCTTTGTCTTTTTTTAGGAGCTGATTATACGCTTCCTGTTGCTCATCTGATAAAGTTGGTAACTCATTTTCACTATTCACTATTAACTGTTCACTATTCACTGCTCTTTTTGGAACAAAAAGAGCCAAAGCCTCACCAAGTGAACTAAAATAATAATACGAAATAAACCTAGCAACCTCTATTTGAAAACTATTATAATAGCTATCTAATACATTCAAAATCTCAAAAGCTTCAAAATCTGTTGGTTTTTCGACCTCTTTTATAACTATAGCCTGTTTGACTTTTGAGTGGATAGGCACCTCTACTATCTGACCTATCTGTATAGTTTTTTTGGAATAATATGTAAGAGTTGGTGCTGATGAACGGTGGAGGGTTACTTGATAGTAGTAAATTATAATCTCCTCAATAAATTATTAAAGAGATTATAACATAAACCTATCTAGTTAATTGCTTACACCCATCAGCATTTGTATTCGCTGTTTTTGTAGTATCACAAATAAATTTACCATTTACAACCTCAAAAATCACATCTCCAAGAGTTGAATTAAATGTATATCTAGCTCTAGTAGTAGCTGTTGGAGCTGTAAATGACCACTTATCTTTAGTATCTGCTTCTGAAAGGATAGGATACTCCATTACAGATACCCCTGTATCAACATCATCACTATAATCTGTTTTGGTTCCATTATCATCAAAAAAGTGTCCAAATACATAAGTATCTCCACCTTGAGTATTTCCTCCTACTGCTGACAATCCATTAAACTCACCTCTTAGAATTCTCTTTTGTCTCTCCATTGCTAGAGCATTCCTAATACTTGCAACTAATGTTTTTGCTTTTGCTATAGTTGCATCGTCTCTTGTGGCAGCTAATCTTGGAATAGCTACAGAGGCTAATATTCCTATAATAACTATTACAAAAACTAATTCTATCATACTGAATGCTTTTTTATTTTGTGTATTCATTTTATATCCTTTAAAATTTTACTCTATTACCACCAATTAATTTGGTACCCAATAGAGATTTATAAGTTGTAATCTGATGAAGAGATTTACATATATCTCCTATAGGAGAAGAGGCACTAAAAACTGTCAGATTACCATCTTTGTTTTCTATAAAAAAATGAACACAAGGTTCAAGATGTTTTTCATTATCAGGAGTATATAGAGTAATAACCCCTTTTTCTGTATTACTATCCCATGGCTGAGAATAGTTAACATCAGATATATAAGTCATATCCTCTAAGTTTGGACTATAAAAATCCTTGGTTGTATAATAGGTTCCCAAATCATTAATCAATGTACCCACTTTTTTAAGTACCAAACTAATTCTAGCATCATCATAAGTTGCCGATAATCTAGGAATAGCTACCAAAGCCAATACACCTATAATAACAATAACAAAAATCATTTCAATAATAGTAAAAGCTTTAGTAGAGTTCATTTTATATCACTTTAGTATTTTATTTTATTAAACTCAAAAAATTAAACTTAAAAAAATAAAATACCCCCAAAAGGGGGAATTATCTATATTTAGATTAGAAGCTTACTCTTGCCCCACCATTATATTTTGTACCATTTAAATCATCTTTATATGTTGAAGAAGCTTGAATACCTTGACAAATATCTCCTGTAGCAGGAACAGCTTCTACAGTCAATTCACCTTTTGTATTATTTACTGTATATTTAATACATGGCTCTAAATCACCAGCATTATCTGGTGTACAATATTCATAAGAGTTTCCACTTTCTAGTTGAGTAGCTTTTGTTGCACAATTAGTACCTGACTTAAATAATTCAACATTTGTTACATCACTCATAGTTGAATTATACTCACCTCTTGCTGTATAAGTATTACTAACTTCTCTAATTACCATAGAAGCTTCAGAAAGTGCTGTAGCAACTTTTGCATCATCTCTAGTAGCAGCCAATCTAGGAATAGCAACTGCAGCCAAAATACCAATAATTACAATAACGAAAATCAATTCAATCATTGTAAAACCTTTTCTCATTTGAGGGTTATTTGTTGTGTTTGTCATAAAATACTCCTTAATATATTTTTTTACAATCTGTTTTTTATGAAACATTAAAATTATAGCTCAATAGCAATTATAAAAATCTTAATGTAGAAAAAATATTTAAGAAATTTTTAATAGTATATTTGTAACTGTTGTTTTATATTGAAATTTCTACAAGAAGCTCTTCTATCTTCTTTTTATTGTCATAATTCTCTTTGAGAGCTTGTAGATACGCATTTAGTAGTTGAGGAACTGTAGTATTTTTGGTAGAGTCTATATTATGTTTAGACAAATTTTCTATCACAAATAGAGCAAACTCATCTTCTAACTCTACTTGATATTTTTTGCTATTGATAGAAAACTCAACTTTTTTCACATAGACTCCTTTTTTTAATAAATATTTAGTAATTAGGAATCGATGGCTTCAGCCTCGCTCTTTTCGGGACTCTTGTGCCATGCACTCTCTTTGAGAAAATCTCCGATTCCAAAGAGTTTTTAAAAACTCTAATGAATTATTAATAATTAATAGTGAATAATTTGCGTTATTATAACAAATAAAATAACAATATAGAGAATATAATGCCACGATTTACAATGCAAAGTCCATATAAACCAGCAGGAGACCAACCCAAAGCTATAGATAAACTAAGCCTTTCTATAAATAGGGGTGAAAAGTATCAAACACTATTAGGGGTTACTGGTTCAGGGAAAACATACACTATGGCTAAAATCATAGAAAAAACCCAAAAACCAACTCTGATTATGACACACAACAAAACTTTAGCAGCCCAACTATACTCTGAGTTTAAGACATTTTTCCCAAATAACCATGTAGAGTATTTTATATCATACTATGACTACTATCAACCAGAGGCTTATATCCCTCGCCAAGACCTATTTATAGAAAAGGATGCCTCTATCAATGAGGAGTTGGAGAGACTTCGATTATCTACTACAGCCTCTCTTCTTAGTCATGATGATGTAATTGTTATCGCTTCAGTATCAGCCAACTATGGATTGGGAAGTCCTGAGGATTATAAAACTATAGTCCAAAAGTTAATAGTAGGTGAGGAGTATAATCAAAAAGCACTTCTACTTAAGCTTGTGGATATGGGATATAAAAGAAATGATGATTTTTTTGATAGAGGGAACTTTCGTGTTAATGGTGAGGTGATAGATATATATCCAGCCTATAGTGAGGAGTTGGCTATTAGAGTTGAGTTTTTTGGTGACGAGGTTGAGGATATATATAGTTTTGATACACTTACCAATAAAAAAGTAGAAAACTTAAAAGAGGTAGTCATCTATTCAGCCAATCAATTTATAGTCTCCAAAGAGAGATTAGCCCTAGCTGTTAAGAGTATAGAAGAGGAGTTAGCCCAAAGGTTAGAGTTTTTTAAAAAAGAGAACAGAATGGTAGAGTATAACCGTCTCAAACAGAGAGTTGAGTTTGATTTGGAGATGATAGAGGCTACTGGTATGTGTAAAGGGATAGAGAACTACTCCAGACACCTCACAGGTAAAAAAGAGGGAGAGACCCCATACTCTATGATGGACTATTTTGAGGCTATGAACAAAGATTATCTAGTTATAGTAGATGAGTCTCATGTCTCTTTGTCTCAGTTTAGAGGGATGTATGCAGGAGATAGAAGCCGAAAAGAGGTATTGGTTGAACACGGTTTTAGATTACCATCAGCACTTGATAATAGACCTCTAAAATTTGATGAGTATATCAATAAACCTCCACACTTTTTGTTTGTATCAGCTACCCCTCAGGAGTTAGAACTAAATCTATCTACTACCATAGCCGAGCAGGTAGTCAGACCCACTGGACTCCTTGACCCAGAGATTGAGGTTATAGATAGTACTTATCAAATAGAGAACCTATATGATAGGATGAAACCTATTATAGAAAAAAAAGAGAGAGTTCTTATAACTGTTTTGACTAAAAAGATGGCAGAGGAGTTGACTACATACTATAATGATTTGGGACTAAAGGTTAAATATATGCACTCAGACCTCGATGCTATAGAGAGAAATCAGATTATCCGTTCGCTAAGAGTTGGTGAGTTTGATATATTGGTGGGGATTAACCTACTAAGAGAGGGGCTTGATTTGCCAGAGGTGAGTTTGGTTGCTATACTTGATGCAGACAAAGAGGGTTTTTTGCGTTCTACAACAGCACTAATCCAGACAGCAGGAAGAGCTGCTAGAAATGTAAATGGCAAAGTATTAATGTATGCAAACAGAATTACAAAATCGATGCAAGAGACCATAGATATTACAGAAGAGAGAAGAGCCAAGCAGATTGAATATAACAAAAAGCACAATATCACCCCAACTACTACACTTAGAAAACTAGATACAGATTTAAAAGTAGAAGATGCAGGAGAGCTATATAACAAAAGAAAAAAACTAGACAAAATGCCAAAAGCTGAGAGACAAAAACTAATCAAGGAGCTAAAAGCAAAAATGTTAGAGGCAGCAAAAAAATTAGAGTTTGAAGAGGCAGCACGACTTAGGGATGAGATTGCTAAGGTTAAGAAGTTATAGTTTTTTAGAGAATAATTAATAGTGAATAGTAAATAATTATGGTATCCTTTTTTTCAAAAAGCTATCTATAAATAAAAGGAGAATATATGCCCAACCATTCACCATTCACTATTCACTATTCACTATTCACTTGTTTTTCATCAAAGGAATTTTGATGAAAAACATAGACCTAACCTCTCCTGAGCTATATTTTAACCGTGAACTCTCATGGCTTAAGTTTAACAGTAGAGTATTAGCCCAAGCTCAGGATAAATCTCTACCTCCATTAGAGAGACTAAAATTTATCGCTATATATGGAACAAATCTTGATGAGTTTTATATGATTAGAGTTGCTGGACTAAAGTCACTATTCAAAGCTCGTATCCAAGAGACTGCTATTGACAAAATGACTCCAACTGAACAACTTGAGGCTATACATACGATTTTGCACAAAGAACAAAAGGTATTAGAGGCTACATTTAAAGATATAATGAAAGAGCTAAAGAGTCACAATGTAACTATCAAAACATATAATAAACTCTCAGACAAACAAAAAGAGAGGGTCAAAGAGATATTTTTTGAGCAGATATACCCTGTGATTATGCCTATAGCTATAGATGCCACTCACCCTTTTCCTCATCTCAATAACCTTAGCTTTGCATTAGCTCTAAAATTTGAGGACAAAAAAGGCAATATCAAACATGGTCTCATACGAATACCTAGAATTTTACCTCGGTTTATAAAGGTGGGATACTGTTTTATACCTATTGAGTCTGTAGTTGACTATTTTAGTACGGAGCTATTTTGTGGATTTAAGAAAATCGCCTCAACTCCATTTAGAGTGACTCGAAATGCTGATATAGAGATAGAGGAGGAAGAGGCTGATGACTTTATGGAGATACTCGAAGAAGGAATTAGAGCTAGAAATAGAGGTGCATTGGTTAGATTGGAGCTTATGGAGTGGGCTGATAGTGAACTAGTAGAGTTTCTCACTCAACATCTAAAGCTTGATGATTTGGATATATATAGATACAAGATACCTCTAAATCTAGGAACTCTATGGGATATAGTAACACAAGAGGAGTTAGCTCATCTAACGCTACCAACATATACACCAAAAATTCTACCACCTTTTGATGATAACAGCGATATATTTGAAGCTATAGAGAAAAAAGATGTACTACTATATCACCCTTATGAGAGTTTTGACCCTGTAGTTAGGTTTATAGATGAAGCCTCAAAAGACCCAAATACTCTATCTATGCGTATGACACTATATCGTGTGGGCAAAAACTCACCTATAGTCAAAGCACTAATTAGAGCCTCCAGAGATGGAAAGCAGGTTACAGTTTTGGTTGAACTCAAAGCTAGATTTGATGAAGAGAATAATCTACACTGGGCAAAAGCACTAGAGGATGCAGGAGCTCATGTTATATATGGGATTACAGGGCTAAAAGTTCATGCCAAAATCACACAAATCACCAAAAGAAAAGGCAATAAACTTCAAGGTTATATACATATAGGAACAGGAAACTATAACCCCTCAACTGCTAGAATATATACAGATATGAGCTATTTTACTACCAAAAAAGAGTTTAATCAAGATGCTACAAAGTTTTTTCATTTTATTACAGGATTTTCTAACCATATATCACTCAAGAGATTGATTATCGCTCCAACAGATATTAAACCAAAACTACTCTCTATGATAGAAAAAGAGTCAGCCCACAAAGAGAGTGGATTGATAATCCTAAAAGCAAACTCTCTAGTTGACCCTGATATTATCCAAGCCCTATATATAGCCTCTATGCAAGGGTGTAAAATTGAGCTAATTATTAGAGGAATTTGTACTCTAAAACCAAATATCCAAAATATTAGTGAAAATATATCTGTCTACTCTATTATAGGGAAATATCTCGAACACCCAAGAATATACTATTTCAAACATGACAAACATGAGTGCTATATATCTAGTGCCGATTTAATGCCTAGAAATTTAATTCGTAGAATAGAGATTATGACTCCAATTATAGACTCTAATCTCAAACAAAAAATCAAACAGATACTATTTTTGCAACTACAAGATTGTAAGCTCAGATGGAAACTAAAAAGCAATGGTGAGTATAAACAACTAGAGTGCAAAGATAAAGAGATAAATAACCATAATATATTGGAAGATTATGTGACGAAATTATATAATAAATCGCAAAAGAAAAGACCAAAATATGTGGCAAGATTAGCAAAAAAAGTAAAGGAGATTAAAAATGACAATACCTTATAAAGGTTGGACACCACAGTTAGGCAAAAATGCGTGGATAGCTGAAGGTGCTACAGTTATCGGTAGAACAGAGATGGGAGAGGATAGTGCTGTGTGGTTTGGATGTGTAGTCCGAGGTGATGTTCACTATATCAAAATAGGAGCTAGAAGCAATATCCAAGACCTATCTATGGTGCATGTAACTCACCACAAAAAAGATGATATGAGCGATGGAAATCCAACTATAATAGGCAATGATGTAACCGTAGGACATAGAGTAATGCTTCATGGGTGTACTATTGAAGATGCCTGTTTGATAGGTATGAGTGCTACAATCCTAGATGGTGCAGTAATTGGCAAAGAGTCAATAGTTGGAGCAGGAAGCCTAGTAACCAAAAACAAAAAATTCCCACCTAGAAGCCTAATCATAGGTAGCCCTGCTAAAGTTGTTAGAGAGTTAACTGATGCAGAAGTAGAAGAGCTATATGCCTCAGCTAGAAGATATGTAGAGTTTAAAAATAACTACTTATAACTATTTTTGATTTTTCACCTCAGGTTTTTATGGTAAAATTTAGAAAAACAAAGGATTTTACCATGAAATATAAAAATATAATTCTACTTATATCTATATTGATTTTAAGTAGTGGTTGTGTTAAAAAAGAAGCTAAACCAAAACCTTCAAGTATCGTAATAAATGGAACTGAACCAACTGTTATCACTCAACCAGTTGAACAACAACCTATTATTATAGAACAACAACCTGTCATTATAACTCAACCACAACAACAAGTATCCCCTATAGCCAATATCCACAGTCCTTATCTAATGGGAGTATATGCCAACAATCCAAAACTAAGAAGATTTATAGAAGAGATGATAAATAAGTATCATTTTAGAAGAGACTACCTATATGGTCTATTTTCTAATGTAAACCGTGATGTACTAGCACTAAAAAAATATAATGTATTTGGAACTTCAAAACCAACTCTAAAATCAAATAGTGTCGGTTCATGGGACAAATATCCAAAATTTGCAACCGAAGATAGAATTATAAATGGAGTTAGATTTTGGAGGAGCTATAGGTACTATCTGGAAAAAGCAGCTTTTATCTATGGTGTAGCACCTGAGTATATATTAGGGATTATAGGTGTAGAGACCAATTTTGGTAGAGATACAGGAAAACATAGAGTTATTGATGCTTTGACATCTCTGTCACTAGAGTATAGAAAACGCTCTGATTTTTTTACCAAACAGTTAGAGGAGTATCTATTACTAACAAAAGAGCAGAGACTAAATCCTCTAGCAATCAAAGGCTCTTATGGTGGAGCATTTGGTATTGTGCAGTTTATGCCTGATTCGTTTAGAGATTATGCTGTTGATTTTGACGGAGATGGCAAAGCTGACCTATTTAATCCAGCTGATGCAATTGGTAGTACAGCCAACTTCTTTGTCAAAAAAGGAAAATGGAACCCAAAAATCCCTGTAGCAGTTAGAGTAACCTATCCTAAAAAGAGACTATATGGTGTTAAGACAGGGTATAAAACAACCTACTCTCAATCATATCTAAGAGGTTTAGGAATGAGACCTGTCAATAACTTTTATGGATACAAAGGTCCTGTTTGTCTAATCAAATTAAGCCATTATGATAGAGATGAGCTATGGTGGGGAACAAACAACTTTAAAGCAATTGCTAGATATAACCCTAGAGACTATTATGTAATGTCTGTACATCTTTTAGCACAAGCTATTAAACAAAGATACTATCAGATGTATAGAGACTAAATCTATAATCAAAAGTCATAGTTATAAATACTATGACTATTTTGTCAAATTCAAATCCCCTACAGCTTCCCTAACAGCACGCATAAACTTTTTACCAGGGTCTTTTTTTTGAGTTCTATACCCTTTATCCATCTCCAACCACAGTTCACTATCTTCTAGCTCTCTATACTCATAGTGACCAATTAGTTTAGTAATAGTTGGATATTTCTCTTTTAAATACCTAACTAATTTAATATTTGACTCTAACTG
>Ga0256843_1002632_pt1 | contig 12971 bp, 17 predicted proteins | sample AlvinellametaG_FD_191572 | JGI IMG/M metagenome (GOLD analysis project Ga0256843, IMG submission 191572) | Pompeii worm associated microbial communities from hydrothermal vent at the East Pacific Rise, Pacific Ocean - Alvinella | ecosystem: Host-associated > Annelida > Integument > Unclassified ... | reverse complement strand
GCACCTCTTTTGGAGGATTGAACTCTACATTTGATAGTGCTTTGATATATCTATGATGCTGGTTGATATCTCCTTGCATAACTATAGATTTATCACGAGCAAAAAATGAACGAAATTTTTCTATATAACCATCAAGGTCAAGTTTTTTTACTATAGTAGAGATATGTTCTTGTTGTCTCAATGTATATCCTAAATTTTTTAGAGTATTATAATATGTATCTTATACAAGATAGCTTTTTATTGTGTAGTTTTGATATTTGTTGAGGGAGTAATGTTATATAGTAGATTATAAGAGCATCTCTCCAAATAAGGAGAGATAGTTTAAGAAAGAAATTATTTTCTTCTAAGCTCTTTGATTCTTGCTGCTTTACCTTTAAGTCCTCTAAGATAGAATAGCTTAGCTCTTCTTACTCTACCTCTTCTTACTACTTCGATACCTTCGATAGATTCAGAATATAGTGGGAATATTCTCTCAACACCTACAGAGTTGGCACCAAGTTTTCTAACTGTAAATGTTTTACCTGTACCTTGACCTCTTAGAGAGATACATACACCTTCATAGTTCTGGATTCTCTCTTTGTCACCTTCTTTAATTCTAACAGCTACTCTTACAGTATCACCTGCTCTAAACTGAGGAACACTCTTACCTTCGATTTGTGCTTTTTCAAAGCTTTCTATGTATCTATTTCTCATTTGCTATACCTTTTTTGTATAAGTCTGGTCTAAAAAACTTTGTTTTACACAAAGCCAACCCTCTTTTTAAGTCCGTGATTTTACTATGATTTCCCTTTAAATATTCTGAAATAACCTCTTTATTTTCATAAATATTTGGTTTTGTAAAAGATGGTGCTTCTAGTAAGTTGTCTTCATAACTCTCAACATCCAATGAAGCATTGTTTCCAAGCACACCTTTCACATTACGGCTTATAGCATCACACATCACCATACTAGCCAACTCTCCACCTGTGAGGATATAATCACCTATAGAAAAAACTTCATCACCATAAAGCTCTATAACTCTTTCGTCTATCCCCTCATATCTACCACTAACAAATACAATATGCTCTTTGTTCGCTAAGCGTTTGGCATCATTTTGCACAAATCTTTTTGCTACTGGTGTTACAAAAACTATATGAGCATTTGGTGAAGATGATTTGATATCTTTGATAGTATCAATCAAAGGTTGAGGAGTCATAAGCATACCTGCACCACCACCTATCATAGGAGCGTCCACACGATTGTGTTTGTCTGTAGTATAATCTCTTGGATTTTTAAAATCTATAGATATTTTACATTCATCTATAGCTCTTTTGAGGATACTATCGCTAAAGTACCCCTGTATGATTTGAGGAAAAAGTGTTACAAATGTAAAATGCATCTATCTTAACTAGCCTCTAGCACATCTTTGGCATCTTGAGTTTGTATCTTTTTACTCTCAATATCTGCTTGGATGATATATCTAGGGATATATGGGAGCAAAAACTCTTTTGGCATACCTTCTTCTACTAAAAGCTTATCAGTTTTGATAGCTAGATAATCGATATCTAGTAGTCTTTGGATATCTGTAACTCTACCTAAAACTTCACCATCTTCTACAACATCACATCCTATGATATCAAACCAAAAATGCTCACCCTCATTTAAAGAACAAAGCTCTTTAGTCTGCTCTAGCGAAGAGTATATCTTGGCATTTGTAAGCTTCTTGGCATTGTCCACACCATCATACCCTACAAAACGGATAGTTCCTCTTTTGAAGTTGACATCAGCCACTTTAAGCTCACCTCTGTCACTTGAAAATGTAGCATCTTTTTTAAACTGTTCTGGGAAATCTGTATGTAGATGAAGTTTCAAATCACCTCTAAGCCCTACACTTTTACCGATTTGAGCGATAAGAAATTTTTGTTGTTTTGTCATTTTGATTTTTTAATTGTTTGGTTTTACATTGACTCGGTAGCTTTTACCACCCTTTGCCTTACAGCCTGAGATGACTGTTTTTATGGAGTTGATCATCTTACCATCTTTGCCTATCAGCTTACCTACATCGGCACTGTTAGCATAAATAGTAATCTCATCGAAATCCTCATCCATAGGCTCTATAACTACAGAGATATCATCTGGATGATTTACAAGTAGTTTAGCATATGAGATAAGGAAATCTTTTATCATCAGATTATTTACCTGTAATTTTCTTTACAGTTGGAGACATTTGAGCACCAACACTAATCCAATAGTTAAGTCTCTCTTCGTCAAACTTGATAACTTTTGGATTTACAACTGGGTTATAATAACCGATTGATTCTATCCAACCACCATCTCTTCTTTTTCTACTATCTGTTACAACGATTCTGTAAAAAGGTTTTTTCTTTCTACCCATTCTAGTAAGTCTAACTACTGTCATATTCTTTCCTTATATATTTAATCTTGTTTAAGTCCTGACAACTATCTTTAATGACTAAAACACTCATCAAGACTTCAAAAACTTATCGGAACGCGATTATACCCAAAAGATGTTTAAGTTTTTATAAAAGTATATGTCATTATGATTTTATGGAGCGATAGATTAAAACAAATTTGATATAATCCCACAAAAAAGGAGATTGAGTTGTTCAAAGCTATACGAACTTATCATATCAAACTCATCCTCTTTTTTTATATATTTTCTGCTTATATAGGTGCTACACATATCCATCACGATGCTTTTATACCTCACGATGATTGTAAAATATGTGTAGTAGCCAACAACCTACACAGTAGCGATATAACAACTACTTTTTTTATATTGACTCAGATAGATACACTCTATGAAGTACCTTCTATCTTTCAAAGATTATGTAGCATAACTATAAACAAAGGCTTTGACTCCAACGCCCCTCCTGCATAAACCCCTACCCAAAGAAACAACTAATAACTAACATCTAAAAAGGATACTTTATGCAAAAATCAAACACTATAATACTGTGGATAGTACTACTATCTACACTGATATATGCACAAAACACAACACTAAAAATCTCTTATGAAAATCTTGAGTTTACAAACTCAAAGAAAAAAGATGATGGCAAAAGAGTAGGCATAGCCATAGACTACCAAGATAGAGCTAATTTATATCAAGTAGTATATGAAAAGACTGATACTACTACATTTAAACCACCACTTACAAAAAATCTAAAAGTAGATAAATACTACTTCAAATACACAAGAAAACTAAACTCTTTACAGTCACTACATTTTAGCTACGGATATATAGATGACAACCTTATGAGAGAGACTACACACGGACATATCTATGGTATAGGATATAGCTACTCCTCATTTGGATTTACTCAGTACCTAAGTGATTATAAACACTTCAATGTATATCAAAGTGAAGCTAAATACACTTTCAAAAAAAGCTTTGATAAGCTCAAAACATCACTAAGTATAGTAGGCAAATACATCCACCTACAAGATAAAGATAGCAATAACTTTAGCAAAAATGCCAAAACCAACTACTTTACAACAGGAGTAAAACTACATACAAGATATGATGATTATCACTTTAAAGCTGGAGCATTTTTTGGCAAACGCATTTTTGCTGTGATGAATGATGGCTTCAAAGTACAACACCACGCTATGGAGTTTAGCCAAACATATATGTGTGGCATAGGCAAAAAGTTTAAAAACACAGATATAAATTTAAAATATGTCTATCAAAAAGCCACAGAGATACCGATACATAATGATAATGTAAAGGTGAGAAACATTATACTGCAAGTAGCTTATAGGTTTTAAGGATATGTTTATATCTCGTAGGTCGCAATCGTTGATTGCGACATCAACTACCTCAACCTCTCAAACACCTTATCAAAATCTAGCTTGATAGAGCATTGGATACCTTCAAACTCATACACTTCATTCAAAAAATCACCCTCTTTATCATAGGTTGAACCTTTGAGTTTGTATATCTTGGCTTTCAAATCATCTGGATATACTAGTATGTAGTATATTACTTTTTCTCTCTCATAGATAGTAAACTTGTACTTTTCATCTCTTGGAGCTGTTGAAGGAGATATGATCTCTACTACTATTTTAGGAGCTTTAGTTAGATAGTTTTTATTTGTCTCACCACAAGTTAGTACTATATCTGGTCTAAGCACAGTATCATCACTCACTTTATAATCTATATTGCATAATACATCACACTCTTTACAATCATCTAATTGTTTACGAAAAGCAAATATTATACTCGATAAAAATTTTTGGTGCTTTATTTTGAAAGTTTTTGATAAGGTATAAGCGATACCATCTATAAGCTCCCAATCACCTTCCCAGTGCTTATAGTCATCATAACTATAATACTCTATAGGTTTTGCGAACATATTGGTACCTCCTATATTACTAACTATCTAGGCATACCTGGGAAACCTCCCCCTCCTTGCATCTGCTTCATCACCTCTTGCATCTGCTTCATACCTTTTTTACCAGAGAGTTTTTTTGCCATCTTAGCTGCATTTTTAAACTGCTTTAGTACACGATTTACTTGGTGTTGTTCCAGCCCTGCACCCATAGCTATACGGCGTTTACGACTGTTGTTTAGTAAGTCTGGATTTTCTCTCTCTTTTGGTGTCATAGACGATACCATAGCTTTTATCATCCTAACTTCATCTGAATTTTCCAAATCCACATTATCAAGCTGTTTGGCTATACCACTCATACCAGGTATCATACCCATGATAGATTTCATACTACCTAGCTTTTTCATCTGTTCCATTTGATCTAAAAAGTCATTGAAGTTAAACTGACCTTTTTTGATCTTTTGAGTCATTTTCTTGGCTTCTTTTGGATCTATAACAGCAGCAGCTCTCTCAGCCAAAGACTCAACATCCCCAGCTCCCATCAAACGGCTAACTATCCTCTCAGGGATAAACTGTTCCAAATCTGGCATCTTCTCACCGTTACCGATGAAACGAAGTGGTACTCCTACTTGTTGAGTAAGTCCAAGAGCTACACCACCTTTGCTATCTCCATCAAATTTAGAAAGAATTACACCTGTGATACCTATCTTATCTTTGAATGTTTGAGCTGTTCTTACTGCATCTTGACCTGTCATAGAGTCAGCTACATAAAAAAGCTCATCAGGGTTAGCAACTTTTTTAACCTCTGCCAACTCTTCCATAAGCTCTTCATCTATAGCCAAACGACCAGCTGTATCTATAAGCACTACATCATATAACTCATCTTCAGCTTTTTTAAGTGCTTCTTTTACTATCTGTGTAGGTGTAGCATCTTCGTTGGCTACCAAATCAACCTCTATTTGTGATGTGATTTGTCTAAGTTGTTCTACTGCTGCTAGTCTTTGTAAATCTGCTGCTACTACTAAAACTTTTTTCTTTTTTTGCTCTTTTAGAAAGTATGCTAACTTACCTGTAGTTGTAGTCTTACCAGAACCTTGCAAACCTATCATCAACACTACAGTTGGTGGCTTGGAAGCAAACGCAAATCCACGCTTTGCACCCTCTATGGTAAGTATATCTGTAAGTTTATCTTGAAGTGCTTTTAAAAAGTTCTCTTTACCTACACCATTTTTCTTGGTTTCACTCTCTACATAAGAGATAAGCTCTTTTACCACTTTGTGATGCACATCTGCTTTAAGAAGTGATTTTTTCAGCTCTGCTGTAGCCTTTTTGAGTGCTTTCTCATCATCATGAAAACGAATTTTACCTATGGCATTTTTAAAACTGTCGGTTAATGTATCAAACATATTTCACCCTATATTTATATATTTATTGTCGCGATTTTACCCTATTTGGGCTTTGAGGCTTATTATTTGAAATTGTTGAGGATTAAAATATAAAAGTTTTGTGTAGTATAAAATGGAGCTTTCAAAAGCCCCAAAAGGCTTTTGATTATGCACCCATTTGTTTTGCAACTTCTGCTGCAAAATCTTCTTCTTCTACTTCGATACCTTCACCTACTTCAAGTCTTGTAAATGTAGTTATCTTAGCTTTTCCACCTGATTTTTCATCAAAGTACTCACCAACAGTTTTGCTATCATCCATAACAAATTTCTGATCAAGCAAACACTGCTCTTGGTCAAGTGTTGTGTTATCAGAGATAAATCTCTCTAATTTACCTGGAAGGATTTTATCCCAAATTTTCTCAGGTTTACCTTCAGCTTTAAGCTCTTCTTTGATAGCTTCTTCAGCTGCTGCTAGTACTTCATCAGTAAGTTGAGCTCTTGAGATATATTGTGGTACATTTTTAAGAGGTTTACCAAGTCTAGCTAACTCTTCATTTTCTTTTTTGATAGCTTCGATTCTACCTTTTGTTTCAGCTTCGATATACTCAGCATCAAAATCTTTATATGTCAAAGATTTAGGAGCCATAGCAGCTGCATGCATTGCTATCTCTCTAAGGATAGGAGTTATTTTAGCTACTGTATCAGCATCTTCACACTCAGCAGCGATGATAACACCGTTTTGTCCGTTTGAGTGAACATATCCACTTACTGCTGTGTTTGCATCACCATTGATAAGTGCAGCTCTTCTAACTACTAGGTTTTCACCGATAGTCGCTATCTGAAGAGACAAGTACTCAGAGAATGGCTGACCATTTATCTCAGAGTTGTTGATAGCTTCAGCATCTTCTAGGTTGTTTGCAAATGCATGTTCTACTACTTCATTCATCAAAGCTTTGAACTTGTCATTTTGTGCAACAAAGTCCGTTTGAGAGTTGATCTCTACGATAACTGCTTTAGGACCTTCAACTTTTACACCGATAGCTCCTTCAGCTGCTGTTTTACTAGCTTTTTTAGCTGCTGCACCGATCCCTTGGTCTCTTAGCCACTCAACAGCTTTGTCCATATCACCATCAGACGCTGCTAGGGCTTTTTTACAATCCATCATACCAGCATCAGTCATCTCTCTAAGTTTTTTGATATCTTTTGGTCCAAAATTTGCCATTATTTTGTCTCCTCAGTTGCTTCTTCAGATTTTGCTTCTTCTTTAGCTTCAGCTACTACCTCTTCTACTTCAGCAGATGTAGGTGCTTCTTCTAGTTCGCTTCCATCTTCTACAGATGCTCTACCTTCGATGATAGCATCTGCCATCTCTTTACAGAAAAGGTTGATTGAACGGATAGCATCATCGTTTCCTGGGATTGGGAAATCTACCATATCAGGATCACAGTTTGTATCTAGTGGAGCTACAACTTTCATACCAAGTCTTCTAGCCTCTTTTACTGCGATATGCTCTTTAACTGTATCGATAACAAACATCATATCTGGAAGTTTTTTCATATGTCTGAAACCTTCAAGATAGCTGTTTAGTTTCTCTTTTTTTCTAAGAAGCATAAGCTTTTCTTTTTTTGTAAGAAGATCAATTTGACCATTTTCTTCCATCTGCTCGATGATTTCAAGTTTTCTGATAGATTTTTTCATAGTAGGATAGTTTGTAAGCATACCACCTAGCCATCTTGTAGCAACATATGGCATACCACATCTCTCAGCGTGTTCTTTGATAGCTTGTCTAGCTTGTTTTTTAGTACCTACAAAAAGTACTGTTTGTCCTTCAGCTGCTGCATCTCTTACTACATTGTATGTATATTTGAAGTATCTAAGTGTTTTTTGAAGATCTATAATATATATGTTCTTTCTAGCTCCGAAAATGAATTTTTTCATTTTTGGATTCCATCTTCTTGTTTGGTGTCCGAAGTGTACTCCACACTCTAGTAAGTCTTTCATTGTTACCATTTTATTCTCCTTGGTATAATCGTTTAGTCTAAAGCTCTCGCTTAACCTCTGGTTTAACCCTCTGTAGCCTTCAATGTCAAAATGACACAACCATTCAAGGAATAACTACATGTGTATTTATCTCCATACAGAGATAAGAGTCGCGATTATACCAAAAAGTTTTTTAAATTTACATAAATAACTATTTTTTTACTTTATGTGCATTATTTATAACTTTAGGTGGTTTTTGTCTTGCTACTACTCGTTGATATCTAGGTATAGATGAGCGTAAAAAAACAAATATCAATACCAAAGCCATAAAGACCGTTAAAATTTTATACCCTAAAAGATATATAACATACTCTGTAGCCAACATCGTAACTATCTCTACTCCTAAATAAACCTCTGGCCATATAGTTCTACCTTTTGCTCTCCTATCTCTACCCCTACTTAAATGTGTATCCATAACAAACTCCCTTATTTAGATACTCCCCCCTTTTTATACTATCTTTTATCCCCTAAGCTCCTCTAACTTCTCTTTGACTTTTTCAACATGTCCTTTTACTCTTACTTTTTCCCATTTGTAAGCTATCTTACCATCAGGGTCTATGATAAAAGTAGAACGAACTACACCCATATACTCTCTACCACACATCTTTTTGAGTTGCCAAACACCAAAAAGATTACACACCTCTTTATCTTCATCGGATAAAAGTGTAATACCTAAATCTTTTTTCTCTATAAAGTTTCTGTGTTTTTTTGGACTATCAGGACTTACACCCAACACTATAGCATCTAGCTTACTAAAATCGGGCTGAGCTTGAGTGAAATCACAAGCTTCTGTAGTACATCCTGGGGTATTGTCTTTTGGGTAAAAATACAAAACTATCCATTTACCTTTGATATCTCTTAAACAAATCTCTTCTTCATCTTGGTTTGGTAAACAAAAATCAGGTACTATATCACCTACATTTAACATACTATAAACTCCTTATATGATAATCATGTTATATTGTATCATTAAATGAGTTAAGAAAAAAGGAAAAAGAGATATGAGTGATAACTATACGAAAGAAGAGTTACTCAATGAGATAGAAAAATTGATAAGTTATGGTCATAAACCTACTATAAATCCTGATTTGTTAAAGTATCTTAGTATCGAAGATTTATTGTCTATAAAAAACAGTTTAAAAGCCAAAGTCAATACACTAGATGAAGATGATAAAGAGTGGTTGGTACAGTTTATCAAGGAGTAATCATATGGTGCAAAATGCACCATACTATCTATCTCAAATCTTGAGATCTGTCATATTCGATATTGTACTTTTGTAGTATATCTGGAGTCTCTTTGATAGCTTCATTTCTATTGATGATAACTTTATGACCATCTTTATCTGCTAGGATGATATACTCATCTTTGATAGATCTAAGCATTTTATCAAACTCTTTAAAGTTTTTGAACTTTTTACCATTGATAGTATCTATAGGCCACATACCAAAACCATTGTTTCCTCTACTGATCTTTGATGCCAAAACTTTTAGAAGCATCACTACCTCTTCTTTATCTTTAGTTTGCCATTTTGTAGATAGATATGATAGATAATTTTTATTGGCTTTTGTGCTTGCTATGAGATTTCTAGTCAATGGAGTAAAGACATAACCACCAAATATACTATAAGTTGGCATCTTATCATACCTAGTAGTTTTGACTAGATATAAGTCATCAGATCTGTTTTTGACTTTTGCTTTAAGATGCATACTTTGTTTATCTCTAATGATACCCAAATCTATCTCATCACCCATTTGATGCAAATCTACAAAGTAGTTATAGTTTGTAAATTCATACTCTCTAAACTCTACAGTACCATCATTTTGTATAGGGTGATTATCTATAGAGGTTAAGATATCTCCATCTTTGACTATATCATTGAGAGCTGACTTGAAACTAACTTTGTCTATCAATATACCTGTTTGATTCTCTTCAAGTCCAAAATAACTTCTAAGAGCAGGATTTTCAAGTCTTTGTACATCTATACCCAAATCAGCAAATCCATCATAGTGACCATCTTGCATATCTTTTAAGAAGTGCTTTATGATAGGTGTAGGAACAAGATAGCCTATGTTTTGAGACATAGTAATCCCTTGCATTGCAACTCCTACTATCTTACCACCACTTATCGCTGGTCCTCCTGAGTTACCTGGATTGATAGCAGCATCCACCTGAATAGCCAAAAAGCTCTCTGTACTATGCACATACATATTGGATTCTATACGAGATACTACACCTAAGGTTGCACTAAGAGTATTGCCTCCCATAGGATACCCAAGCACTACTACTCTTTGTTCTACTTGAGGCAAGTCACCAAGCTCTAAAGGTACAGTATCATCAAAAAACTTCTTATCATCTACTATCAAAAGTGCCAAGTCAGCTTGATGTGATACTGCATAAACTTTGGCTATATACTTTTTTCTCTCTCCATACTTTTGTACTTCCAAAAATGCTTGATTGGCTACAACATGAGCATTGGTGAGTATCATATCTCCTTGTATGATAGAACCTGAACCTGTATAGCTAACAGTTGAAGCACTCCATGGAGAGATGTATGACGGCACTTTTGCTACTGTATATATCTTGACAATCGAGCGTTTTATCATATCATCTGTTACAGATGCAAAAAGCACTATATTAGTTACTATCCAAACTAAAAAATATCTCATATCTACCTTTCTAAATAAACTTCAGCATCAAAGCACTCTATGCCTCTATCTTTTGCCTCTTGTGCCATAAGCCCTGTACCATCAAGTCTTTGTAAATCTTTGTTTGTATCATAAACTCTAGCACTACAAACACCACAGCTAGGACTTCTGTCTTTTCCGATAAAAAGCTCTATATCAGGATGGTTATCAAAAAACTTCTTGGCATACCCCTCTATAGCAAAACTTAGATCTTGGTTTGTTTTGTTGGAGATAGCTTTGATACTATCACCATCTTCTACCAAATCCATAGTAGGTCTAGGGCTTCCAAAGGCATTGTCTTCAGGACAAAACTCTATAAGCTCACAATCTTTTAGTTTGTCTAAAAGTGTATCATTACGATTGTGCAAACCATCATATCTGCACTCTCTTCCAACCAAACAAGCCGATATCGCTACTTTTTTCATGAACAAATCACCACGCTTTTAACCTGAGTAAACTCTTGGAGGGCAAACTTAGGTCCCTCTCTTCCTATACCTGAGAATTTCACCCCACCATATGGTTGCACATCAAATCTCAAAGTCGGGATATCGTTGATAACGACTCCACCACACTTTGCATCATCCACAAAACGGTATGTTTGAGACAAATCATTGCTAAAGATAGAGTATTGAAGTCCATACTCAGAGTCATTCATCTTCACTATAGCCTCATCATAACCATCCACTGCTACTAGGCTAACTATAGGAGCAAACACCTCTTGACATACGATATTCATATCATCTCTAACATCTACCATCACAGTAGGAGCAAACGAGCCATCTATCTCTACTCCACCTACTGCTACTTTTGCTCCTTCACTCTTGGCTGACTCTATCCACTCAAAGGCTCTTTCTTTACTCTCTTGGTTGATAAGTGGTCCCATAAAAGTATCTTCATCATAAGGTGAACCAACTTTGAGCTTGGAAGTCTGCTCTACCATGGCTTTAGCAAACTTTTCATACACATCTTTGTGTACATATATCCTTTGAAGTGATATACAAACCTGCCCTGAATTGACAAATGCACCAAATGCACAACGAGTAGCAGCACTACTTATATCTGCACTTTTATCTATGTATGTAGCTGCATTTCCTCCAAGCTCCAAAGTGACTTTTTTGATACCTGCTTCACGGATGATGATATTTCCAACAGGAACTGAGCCTGTAAAGCTTATCTTGTGAACATCTGGATGTTTTACCAAAGCTGAGCCTACTTCTGCATCTCCATATACTACGCTTAGTGCATCTTTGATAGCATACGGTGAGTTGATAAATGCTTTGGCTAATTTATACGCAGTAAGTGGTGCTTCTGGAGTTGGTTTAAGTACTACAGAGTTACCTGCACCTAAAGCTGGAGCGATTTTGTGAGCTACTAGATTGAGTGGGAAGTTAAAAGGAGTGATAGCGACAACTACACCTATAGGCTCTCTACGATAATAAGCCATAGTTTTTTTACCACTTGGCATCACATCAGTTGGTATCGTCTCTCCACCAAGATTTACAAGCTCCATAGCTGTTAGTTTGATAGTCTCTATACATCTATCTACTTCTACTCTAGCAAAAGATATAGGTTTAGCCACCTCTTTAGCTATAGTAAGAGCAAAATCTTCTTTGTTTTCTTGTAAAGTTTTGGCTACATCTTCAAGCCAAGATATGCGTTGAGCAAGTGTAGATTTGGCACAACTCTCAAATGCCTCTTTGGCTATAGATACAGCCTCTTTGGCATCATCGGCACTACAAACCTGAGCTACAGATACTACCTTGCTATCATAAGGGCTTTTTATCTCTACTTTGGCATCTTTAGTAATCTCTTTGGAGCCTAAAAAAACTTTCGCTTCATTGTTAGATGACATAATACTCTTCCTTTTTTATCTAGGATATTTTTTGTATTATATCTAAAAAATATTATTTTTGTAGAGCAGTGTTTTGCATTTTTTCAGTAGAACACTAAGAGCTTTTTACCAGCATAGCTGGTAGCCAAAAGCCAAAAGCACAAAGCCAAAAGCACAAAGCTAAAAGCCTTTTGGAACAGGGGCTTAAGTCCCTGCTAGTGAGACTAAAGTCGCACATCCTCAAAACTCACCCCTCAACCCTCTAAACTCAAAACTTTAAATTTTACATATACATCTTTTTAAACAACATCATAGCAAGAAGCGTAGCACTAAGTGTAAGCACGATATTTAGAGTTATATTGAGTATAGCACTTGTGTAGTTGCCATCTTGAATCATATTGATATTTTCTAGTGAAAAGGTTGAAAATGTAGTCAATGCACCTAAAAATCCTGTCATCAGAAATGCTTTGTACTCAGGTTGTACCACTTGAGAGAAATACATAGCCAAAAATCCTATGATGAAACTCCCCAAAACATTGACACTCAAAGTCCCTACTGGAAATAGTGTATTAGAGTGAGTTTGCACAAAAGAGGCTATAACAAATCTACTGATAGCACCAAAAAATCCACCCATACCGACTATAAGTATCATCCACATATCTGCCACCTATTTGTGTTTGTATGAGATGACTTCTA
>Ga0256843_1002631_pt1 | contig 12973 bp, 13 predicted proteins | sample AlvinellametaG_FD_191572 | JGI IMG/M metagenome (GOLD analysis project Ga0256843, IMG submission 191572) | Pompeii worm associated microbial communities from hydrothermal vent at the East Pacific Rise, Pacific Ocean - Alvinella | ecosystem: Host-associated > Annelida > Integument > Unclassified ... | reverse complement strand
ATAGAAATAGGAGAAAAAGGTTTAAATTAAGATTTGCTTTAATAGCAGGGATTTATAATTTGGAGTTGAGGAATTAGATTTCCGGAGAGGTCTAATAAAATCTTTGTATTTTACAATTCCTTGAGCCACATAATCTTTAGACCTATTTTTCAAATCAAAAACTTCTTTTCAATCTAAATCATAAATTTTTTGTTCTGTTGAAAAATATTCACTTACTCTGTTGTTTCTTTTCATAGAAATATTTTAACATATTTTGAAATAGGTTCGCCAACTTCGTCGGCGAACCTATTTTTTATTTCCCCACAAAACCTTAACCCTCCTGAAACAAATCATCCAAAAGTTTTTCCACTATTTTTCTCCCCACTTCATCTAAAACATACTCAACCACTTCAACTTTCAAATCTTTCTTAAAAACTTTCTTAATTGCCATTAAACGCCCATTCCCTTCCCATATTACAAAGTTATCTTTATAGGCTACAATTTTCATATCTGTTATTGAAGGAATTATTTTATCCAAATCTTTTTTAGTAAGTTCTTTTTCATCACCCAAAAAATTCCTTTTTAATTTCTCTATTCTTTTTTGAGTTTTTTCTAAAGCAGATTTACGATTAATTGGATGTAAAAATAAAATCTTATCTACCTCAACAAATTTTCTTTTTTTATCAGTTACTAATAACTCAATCTGAATAATAATATTAGCCTGTTTTAAATCTCTCAATTTCAAATCTTTAACATCGTCTTTCTTTTTTGATACCAATACTTTATATCATTTTTTATTTTTTAAAAAATTTTGTAAATCACATAAGCTAAAATAATTAAAACTACTAAAATAAATCCGAAAAATATATTTTTTCTTAAAAAATTCATTGCTTCTTCACCATATTTTTTTGTTAGGAAAGCTATAATTAAAAATCTCAAAAATCAACCAAATACTACGGCACGAATAGTTTCAAAAACACGAAACCTTAAAGGCACCTAACAAAATTACAAAAATATTATCTAAAAAAGGAATAATTTTATTATTAATTTTTTCTAATATAAAAGAATTTTAACATATTTTAAACAGGTTCGCCGACTTCGTCGGCGAACCTGTTTCTCAACCTATTTTTCAAAAAACTACAACTCAACTTCATCTAAAATCTCAAGAATATTAATATTTCCGTTTTTTTCTGCCGTTTCTTTAGCATATTTCTTAAACTCTTTCACAGATTCACCAACTAAATTATTTTTTTGATAAACTCAAGCTTGAAAAACTGCCTCTAACTGGTCCATAGAACGCACAAATTTTGCTTCTTTTGTTTTTTGAGCCTCAAATTCCATCCACAATCCCTTAATTTCTTCCGCTACATATCACCCTTGAAAAATCTCCTCGATACCATCTTTTTCAATTTTTCATTTTTCATCTTCAGTTAAATCTCTATTTTTATAAGAAACTATATCTCCTGCTTTAATCTCCCCAATTTCATGAAACAAAGCCATCTTTAACAACTTTTCATAATCTAAATCCAATTTCAATTCTTTAGCAATAATATATGACATCGTGGCTGTAGCAAAAGAATGGTCCGCTACCGATTCCACATATTTTTCATCCATTTTATGATATTTTATTCAACCAGTTCTTAAAGTATTTTTCAACTGATTCAATCCTAAATAAATATTCAAAAATTTATTATTTTTTTCTGAAACAAAATCTAAAGAGTTTTTCTTAATTTTTTGATATTCTGACATAAAAATATTATAACAAATAAAAAAGTATTTCAAAAAATTTTATTTTTTTTCTAAAAAAATGTTATAATTTAAAAGCAAAAACTTGCAATTAACTTAAAAAATATGACAGAATTACACGAACATTTATTAGACTGTAGTCCATTATCAGTTGGAGACCAAATCAAAGATTTTGAATTTAACTATATGCAAAATGGACAGTTAAAAAAAGGAAAAATTTCAGACTTCGCTGGAAAATGATTAATTTTATTTTTCTACCCAGCAGATTTTACCTTTGTTTGCCCTACAGAGTTAGGAGAAATGGCTGATTATTATGAAAAATTCCAAGCTGAAGAAGCTGAAGTTCTATCAGTTTCAACAGATACAGAATTTACTCATTTAGCCTGATGAAATTCTTCGGAAACAATTAAAAAAATAAAATTCCCTATGGTAGCCGACCCAACAGGAGAAATTTCAATTTCAATGGGAACATATATCGATGAAGAAGGTTTATCATTAAGAGGAACTTTTATCATCAACCCAGAAGGAAAAATTGTTTCTTCAGAAATCAACGATAATTCAATTGGGAGGTCAGCTTCAGAATTATTTAGAAAACTTCAAGCAGCAAAATATGTTGCGGAACACCCAGGACATGTTTGTCCAGCATCTTGAAAACCAGGAGAAGATGATTTGGTTCCAGGAGAAGATTTAGTAGGAAAAATTTAATTTTTTCTTTTTTTATAAAATTTGGTATAATATAAAGGTTATGAACGAAGAAAAAGTTTTAATTATTATCAAACCAGACGCGATTGTGAGAGGTTTGATTGGAGAAGTTGTTTCAAGATTTGAAAAAAAAGGTTTAAAAATTATTGGAACAAAAATGACAAAATTGGAAGATACATTATTAAAAGAGCATTACTCACATATTGCTGATAAACCATTTTTTGAAGGAATTAAAAAATATATGATGTCAGCTCCTGTTATACTAATGGTTTTGGCTGGAGAAAATGCTGTTGAAGCTACAAGACTTTTAGTTGGACCAACTGATGCCGCAAAAGCTGATGCAGGTACAATTCGTGGAGATTTAGCTCTATCAATTCAGTCAAATATTGTTCATGCTTCAGATTCAGTAGAAGCTGGAAAAGAAGAAGTTAAAAGATTTTTTAAAGATGAAGAATTGTTTGACTATGAAAGACCAGATGCAAAGTTTGTATTTTCACACAATCACTTTTAAAAAGTGTTTTTTTATTTTTTTTAAAAAAATACTAAAATTATTTAGTATTTTTTACTGGTGCTGTCATTGTTGGTTTTTTAGATAATTGTCTTTGTAACATATCAAAACCTTCTAATCTAACACATTTATTATAGTTATTTACCACAATAGCTTCTTTTTCCTCATCTGTTGGTAATTTTATTTTCTTACCATTATCAGCTTTTTTATTAAATTTTTTAATTGAATCTAAATATTTTTTTAAATTTAAATTTGACTGCATTGAACAAACCCTTTCAGTTCTTTTTGCCATCGCATCTACTTCAATATTCTTAAGATATAATATATTTGAATTAATTTTTACTAAAGACTGAATTCCTCATAAAACATATAAAATTGATAAGATTGTAAAAACTCAGAAAATTGTTTTTATAATAAATCTTACATAAATATTTTTTCCTGGTCGCAAATTTAATAAATTCACGAAAAATTTTGAAACTGTTTTTCTCATAACTGTAATATTATACAAAAAAGAAAATCAAAAATCAATTTATAAAGCAATTTATATTTATTTAGTCAAAATTTCAAGGCTGGCCGACAAAGTCGGCCAGCCTTGAAATTTAAAATTGTTGAAAAAATTAGGAAATTGATTTTCCTATTTTTTCAACATGATTTACAAGTGATTGAGAATAGCCTGCCTCATTATCATATCAAACCATAATTTTCAAAAGCCTCCCTTCAACCCTTGTAAAAGACAAATCAACGATTGAAGTATGAGTGTCTCCGATAATATCTGAAGAAACAATTTGTTCTTCCTCTACCCTCATTTTTCCAGCATATTTTGAAGCCGCATTTCTAAAAATTCCATTCACCTCTTCGGCTGTTTTTTCTTCCTTTAAAATCATTGTAATATCAACCATTGAACCAACCACTGTTGGCACTCTCATCGCAATTCCATCAAATTTTCCTTCCAATTCTGGCAAAACTTTGGCCACCGCAACAGCTGAACCAGTTGAAGTTGGTACAAGGTTTTGAGCAGCTGCTCGCCCTCGCCTAAAATCTTTTTTACCTGGTCGCACAGGTCCATCAACAATTGACTGAGTGGCTGTGTAAGAATGAACTGTATTCAACAAAGCGGTTTCAATCCCAACCTCGTCCAATAAAATTTGCATTGGAATTCCTACGGCATTTGTAGTACAAGAACCATTTGAAGTAATTACAGAATTTGCAATAATTTCGTCGTTAATTCCAATCAAAGCTGTATTGCATTTTCCTTCTGGGAGTTCGAAATTTTGTGAATCTTTCACTGGTCCAGAAATCACCACCTTTTTTGCTCCAGCTTTTAAGTGAGCCTGTGATTTTTCAAAGGAAGCAAAAACTCCTGTTGCTTCGGCCACCACATCAACACCCAATTCTCCTCAAGGTAATTCTTCAGGATTTCGGATTGAGTAAAATCTGTATTTTTTACCATCAACGATTAAATATTTTTCATCTTCTAAAACTTCTTCAACTTCAACCGGTAAGTTCAAATCTTTTTGAGCTGAATCATATTTCAAAAGATAGGCCATATTTTCAATTGAACCTAAATCGTTAATTGCTACAATTTCTAAATTTTCATTTTTTAGAGCAAGCTTGAAAAATAATCTTCCAATTCGCCCAAATCCATTGATAGCTACTTTTACTTTTTTATCCATAACAAAAATATTTTAACATTTTTTAGTAAAAAATAAAAAATTAATATTTTTTCTGATGCACTGGACAAAATCTTCCAATTCTTTGACCGATTTTTTTCTTTTCAATAATACCATCACAGCCTTTTTTCTGACACTTCGTCCCTTCCATGGCGTAGCACTTTTGCTTTGTTTGAAATTTTCCCGGCCGCCCTTCAATATTCCTAAAATCTGACATTGAATCTCCACCAATTGCAATTGAAGCCTTCAAAACTTTTTTCATCACTCGCAAAATTTCTTTCAATTTTTCATCAGACAAATTTTGTAAATTAGATTCCGGATGCACGCCAACCTCTCACAAAATTTCATCAGAATAAATATTCCCAATTCCGGCAATAAATTCAGGCTTCATCAAAACATTTTTCGCCCGCCCTTTTCCTTTTTTTCGCACCAATTCAACAAATTCTTTTGGACTCAAATCAAAGGGTTCCGGACCAAGTTTTGATTTCACTTCTTGATATTCTTCCTCGTTTAAAATTTTTATTGTTCCAAATTTTCGCAAATCTGACATTATCAAAAATTTTCCATTATCCAACTCTAAAACAAAATGAATAAATTTATTGAATGAGTCTCGGGTCGGGTTTTTTTCAATTTCTTTTTTCAAGTCTGGATTTTTTTTCAATTCACTCCGCTCAATAAACCCTCCAACCGGCTCTCAAAAATTTTCTTTTTTCTTAAATTGATAGTCGCCGTAAATTAAATGTCCGCTCATTTTTAGGTGGATAAAAATTTTTTTCCCATTTTCCAAATGAATAAAAATATTTTTTGCCCGCCTTTCAGCTCTCAAAATTTTTTGACCCAAAATCGCTGGCTTAAATTTTTTTTGAAAATATTTTTTATTTTTAATCTGTTCAGAATTTTTGTAATTTTCTGAAAAGTAGTCTGTTCAAACATCGGCAATTTTTAGACCGCGGACTTTTAGATTTAATCCATCAACTACTGTCTGTACTTCTGGTAATTCTGGCATAGTTTTTTAATTTTAACACAAGAATGATATAATTAAAAAATGAAGGTAAAAAAAATAATCACAAAAAAAATTTATTTAGCTACTGATCACGCTGGTTTTGAGGCTAAAGAAAAAATAAAGGAATTTTTAAAAAAAGAAGGCTTAAATTTTGAAGATATGGGAGCTTTTGAATATAACAAAAATGATGACTACCCTGACTGGATTTCAAAGGCGGCAAAAAAAGTTTCTGAGGATCCAGAAAATTCTCTTGCAATTATTTTTGGAGGATCTGGACAAGGCGAAGCTATGGTTGCGAATCGTTACCCAAATGTGCGAGCCACAGTTTATTACGATGGACCGAGAGAAATTTTAAAACTTTCAAAAGAACACAACAAGGCAAATGTTTTATCAATCGGTGCGCGTTTTGTTCCGGAGGAATATTTGGTTGATGTGGTGAAATTTTGATTGGAAGAAGATTTTTCTGATGTGGAACGACATTTAAGGAGAATAAAAAAAATTGAAGAATTGGATAATTGTAAAAACTAAATCATCCTAAAATCTTAATTTAAATAATGTTTTTTTATTTATCAAAACCAAAACTAACAAAAAGAAAATTACAATTCAAAAAATATTTTGAATTTCAAAAAAGTTTAAAAGAATAAAAACTAAAATATAGAAAATCATTTTTGAAAACATTGAAATTGTATTTTTATAAAAAGCAGTCAAAACTGGTTTATCAATTTCTTCGCTATGACGAAAAATATTTGTGTCCAAAGGTATGAAAATAAAAATTAAAAATATTTGTGCCAAAGCCACTGAAAGATAAAGCAAAAATTCATTTGAGACAAAAATCCTTAAAAGTCATAAAAAAGTTAAATGCAAAGCTCCTAAAATTATTATTTTTTTTCTATTTTCTCGTTTTACTGAACCAGAAACAAAAGTAGTGATAAAAATTGCTAAAGTTGAAATTATTGAAATATAAGCAATATTATCTAATTTTTGAAAAATCAAAAAAATATAAATTGGGAATATAACTCATTCTGATGTTTCAATTATTTTATATAAAGCTCAAGAAAAAAAATTTCTTTTATTTGTTTTATCATTAAAAAAATCTTTAAATTTTAATGGATGTTTTTTTATTTTATATTTTGTTTTGTAAAACAATAATGGAAAAAGAGAGAAAGTAAAAAATAAAAGTGAAACATAAAATAAAATTTTATCATTCTCTGTAAACAAAATAATTCCAGAACCAATTAAAGGTCCAACTAGATAAGAAAAATTAATTAAAGTATTTACAATAATATTATTTGTCTTTACGTTTTCAATTTTTTCCGTAGTAGCAAAAATTAAATAATAATAAGCATTATAAAAGAAAGAATCAAAAAGTGCTGAAAAAGTTGCCATTAAAATCAAAATCCCTCAATCAACCTCTTTCAAGAAAAAAGCATAAAATAAATAAAAAATTATATTAAAAATTACACCAATAAAATATAATTTTTTAGCTCCAAGCTTTTCTAAAGTTGCCTTGGCTAAAAAATTAAAAACCACATCAAGAAAATGAAAAATTATATAGTAAAAAATAACATCTTTAACAGAAAAACCAGTTTTTAATAAAATAATCGGAATAAAAATTGACGTGATAGAATTTCCAATAAAAAATAAAGTTGTCGAAGCTTCAAAAAGCCAAAAATTTTTTGTTCGATTTTGAAAAAATTGTATAAAAGTCATTTTTTAATTTTAACATTTTTTTTAAAAAAAACACTATTTTAGTATTTTTCCATTATCCAAAACAACCTCATCATGACAACCTAAAATTTCATTCATTCACCTTTCTGATGATTTATAAAATCTTCCAGTTGTATGATTTAAATCTCATGGTGTTAAAACATTTGCTTTATTTTTTCATTGTCAATCTCGAACAGCTTTTTCTGTTTGAGCCCCAAAAACACCATCAATTTTTCCTGGATTAAATCCTAATTGTTTTAAATATGTTTGTAATTTTCTAACCTCGTTGATTACAGAAGAAACACCTGCTTCTTGTTTTTCTTGACCAACTTTTCCATCCCTATCACCTTTTCTCATATGTTGAGTAAAGATTGGGCAAGTTTTCTTTGAAACAACAATCTCCCCACTTTTTTCTTCTTTTTCTTTAAGTTTTTCACTTTTTTCCTCTTCTTTTTTATCAGAACAAATCTTTACACCTTCTTTCGCATAATCCAAAACTTTTAAACTTGAATTTTTTGAAAGATATTTCCCTGTATCAAGAATAACTTCATCCTTACATCCTAACAAAATATTCATTGCTCTTTCTGAAGATTTATAGAAATAACCAGTTGGTCTTTTTAGATTTCAAGGGTCAAGAACTTCTGATCTATATTTTTCTTGTCAGTTCGAAACTGCATTAAATACTTCTTTTGAATAATATCCATCAATTGGTCCGTTATAAAATCCTTGTTTTTTCAAATGAGCTTGAAGTAAAGCAATTTCGTTTATCAAACTAGAAACACCTGCTTCTTGTTTATGTTTTACAATTTGACCATCTCTATCCCCTAATTTCATATGTTGTGTAAATACAGGACAACTTTTTCGAACAATCACACAAGTTTTTTTAATATTTATTTGTTCTGTTTTCTTGTTATCTTTTTTTATATCTCCAGAACTTTTTATATTATCCTTATAGATACATAAAGATTGTTTGTGTGTTCCTGTACTACTAAAATTAATAGCCCTTGAATCTTTACAAGTATAAACAATCTTCTTACTTTTTGGTTTTGATGAACGAGGCCCAGATGAACCTTGTGGTTTTTCTCTATAAGCTACTTCATGAGTTCCACCAAATTCATTTTCTAAATCTGATGTTGGATTATTTATATCTCCATCTGGATCTAAATAAGAAGCGTTCACTGCATCATCAATACCATCATTATCAGTATCGTTTCCTGATAATGTTAATCCTGATTCATTTTTATCTTTTTTATTATCATTATCTGAATCTAAGTCTAAATAATCTGGAGTTCCGTCACCGTCTGTATCAGCTAGAGCTGAAACTTCATAAGATGGCTCACCCTTATTATTTACATCATTAGAAACATCTCCATCATTTCCAACATAACCTGTAGTCGGTTGTGCCTCTATAGCATCTGGAATTCCATCATCATCAGCATCAAGATCTAAATAATCTTCAATTCCATCTCCATCTGAATCTACAGGTTTTTTTGGATCTGAACCAGATTCGATAGTGTCAGAAATACCATCGTTATCTGAATCCTTATCTAAATAATCCTTGTGACCATCACCATCGGTATCTAAGTTAGCCAACGGATTAACCGCTGTCGCATCATCCAATCCATCATTATTAGCATCTGTGAATCCATCAATGATTCCATCACCATCTGTATCTGTTCCACCTGCTTCAGTTACATCTGGAATTCCATCTTGGTCTGAATCTAAGTCTAGATAATCTGGAGTTCCATCTCCATCTGTATCAACTAGATGAGTTGGATCTACTCCAGACTCTGAAGAATCAGGAATTCCATCATTATCTGAATCTAAGTCTAGATAATCTGGAGTTCCGTCTCCGTCTGTATCAACAGGAACACCATTAGCATTATTTCCTTTTTCAACTTCATCTGGAATACCATCTCCATCAGAATCTACATCTTGAAAATTTCTTTTATTATCTCCATCTTGATCTGCTGCTTCGTCTGTTAATGTAGAAGCATCCAACCCTTCTTGATCAGTAGATGGATAATCAGCTGTATTTTGATTTTTATCAGATATATCAGTCAATCCATCTCCATCTGTATCAGTTGTATCATCTAAAATACCATCGTTATCTGAATCTGTTCCACCAGCTTCAACGATATCTTTAATACCATCTCCGTCAGCATCTAAATCTAAATAATCTGGAGTTCCATCTCCGTCTGTATCTCTAGAATTATCTCCTCTTTGTTCTACGATATCTGTAATACCGTCGTTGTCTGAGTCGATGTCTAGAAAGTCTGGAATTCCATCACCATCTGTATCAACTGGATGAGTTGGATCATTTCCTGCTTCTTGAGAATCAGGAATTCCATCATTGTCTGAATCTAGGTCCTCTGAATCGATAATTCCATCACCATCTGTATCATAAGTTAACCATATACCAAAAGCGACACCCTCCCAATCATCAGATCCTGTAGATATTTTTACCTCTAATTCATTAGAATCAGGAGAATAGAAAATAGACTGATTATCATGAGAATTATCTTTAATTGTTAAATCAGTAGTTCCAGAACCATTAACAATTCCACCATTTCCAGTTTTTTCAATTAATTCTCAAGGTCCACCGTTAGTCTTATATTCAATAGATTCGCCAGAAGAATCAGTTGATTCTGCATCTAAAGCAAGCAAATCTAATCTATAAGGATTACCATTTTTATTTGCTGTAAATCTAATTTTAAAATCTATTTTTTTACCTTCATCAGTACTATAAATAGCTTCTTTATCACCAGGAGTGTTATATAATTTATATAAAGATGCACCACTCCAAGTATTCATATCAGTTGGTTTATAATAACTTTTATCACCAGTAGAACTAATAACTTTAGCTTCTACAGAAACACCATTTGCTAAATCAAAAATTTGTTTATCACCAACATTAATACCATCTGCAAAACTAGAATTGCTTCAATTAAAAATATAAAATTGATCAATATATTTACCACTTCCAGAATTTGAATTAGCCACGTTTGGCTGATCATGCCTACCTTCTACATCATCCGGAATACCATCTCCATCGCTATCTGCAGCAAAGGCTGTATTTACACCAATACTCATTAATAATATCAAAACTGCAAAAGCAGAAAATATTTTTTTTGTTAAATCTTTAAGCATAAAAATTAAATTATATTCTATTAATTAAATTAAAATATGACAACATATTTTATGGTTTAATAATAACATATTTTTTAAAAAAAAAAAGACGTAAATGTAAAATCCAGGTCTTTTCAAACTACTTTTTAGTTTTTTTCTTTCTATAATATTTATGATTTTCAAAATATTCATCAATCATTTTAAGTTTTAATTTTCTTAAAATACCATTATAATTTTTTAATAATCCAACACCACTTTTTAATTTAAAAAATGGTGCTGGAAATTAAATTGGCAGTATTGAATAATTAACTTTTCTTTTTTAAAAAACTCTTTAAATCCTTTTTTTTCATCAATTAAAATATTCTTCTAGTTGATATTTTGAAAGATATCTTAAATCTTCATACTCCTCTTTATTTTCTAAAAGTTTTTAAAAATTAAACCCTTCCCCAACCTTTAAATAAAAACTTTTACGACACACTATTTTATTAAAAAAAATAAAGATGAAAAATCAAATTTTTAATTAAAGTGAAAAACGTATTGAGACAGAATTTTTTAACTTATCAATCTACCTATCAATTCCACTCTCAGATTTCGCCAAAATTTTGAGCAGAAAATTCTTAAAAAAACGAAGCTCCACTATCATACAGAGAGGCTTTTTTAAGGATTTTATGCCAAAATTTTGGCGAAAGATGAGATTTAAAAACAACATCGAAGATGTTGTTTTTTTGTTTTTTTTGTAGTGGAATTGATAGGTAGATTAATAAATAAAAATCTATTTTTTACCTTGAGCTGCTTTCATCATCATTTCTTGCAATTTTCCTTGATACTTTTTCATCACTGACATTCCTGCCACCAATTGTGATTTACCTTTTTTCACTTCAGCTTCAATTTCTTTTGCAATATTTTCAAAAAATTCTGGATTTTGCTCAATCATTTCCATTATCATTTTTTGTTGCTCTGGCGGTACATTTCCCATTTGTTTTTTCAACATTGCATTTACCGCTTTTTGTTTCGCTTTCGCTTTTAAATCTGAAATAATTCCCATATTATATTATTATTAAAACTTCTAAATTATTAACTTCTAAAAAACCTTTTTTAATTCCAATTTCTTTTTTTTCTCCATCTTCTATTTCATAAACTATTTTTCCTTCTTTCAATGGAGTTAAAAGAGCTGTATGCCCTGGTAAAATCTCTACAACCCCTGCTTCTGTAGGTACAGAGACTGATTTAAATTTTCCAGAATATACTCTCTCATCAATTTTTAAAATGGTTAAATCCATTAGGAATATTATAACATTTTATCTAAAAGAAAACAAAAATTAAGGACGGAAATTTGCTCCGCAAATTTCCGTCCTTAATTTTTTCTAAAACTCTTCCCAAAAACTATTCAACCATTTTATTTAATTTAAACTCCAAATCTCTCAAAATTTTCAAAAAATTTTCTTTTTCCTCCTGTGAATATTTCAAAAAAACTGTTGAACTCACTATTTCAATTTTTTTTTCAACCCTCACTAAAGCTTTTAAACCATTTTCTGTAATGTTTAATCTTTTTTTTCTTGGGTCATCTTTCTCTATTTCTTTTTTTAAATAACCCAATTCTTCTAATTTTTGAGTTTTTTGTGTCAAACTTGGTAAAGAATCAGAAAAAAAAATTTTTAAATCAGATAATTTTTGAATATCTTCATCATTAATAACCTTTAGAACTTCATAATTTGCTACCGACAAACCAAACTCAGAAAAAATATTTTTCTTTCCAGCTTTATTTAACAAATTCTTAATTTTTAATAAAGAAAAAATAATTTCTCTACTTTTTACTTTTTTCATAAATTAAATATATCAAGTTTTTTAAAAATACACAAGTTTTATCAAAAAACTAAACCTTTACATATAAATTATAAAATGTTATAATATATTTATGTTTAAAAAATTTTCTGTTGGAACAAATAATATATTTGTAGAACATATCTCTATTAGCTCAAAAAAAGAAGATATTTGTTTTAACAAAAATAGTTTTCAAAATAATGGAAAGAATATTGACTATTTTAACCCCAACTCTCCTTTTATTGCCAAACATCTTGGAGAAAAGACTTGTGTTTTTTCTGATATTGATGGAAAAGACAAATTTAGCAATTATTATAAAAATTGTATTTCTATAATTGGTTATTCAAAAGATTCTAAAAATAATCCAATATCATTTTTATCTCACATAGATACTTATTATATTTTTCAAAGTATTTCCAACGAAATAAAGTTTGAAAAATTATTAAAAGAAGTTTTAGATGAACTATTAGAGTATAGTAGTTCTAAAAAAGACATTGATATTTTTTTTGCTGGTGGAAATTATTATTCTAACAATTTCCCTTCTGAAGGTAGATTTTTTAAACAAAGCTATGCTTCAATTTACTTAAATGCCTTATATTTCTTCAGAGATATTGTGGTAAAAAATTTATCAATTTATCCATATTTAATTTCACCACCAAATAATAGTATTGAAATTGATAATACACACATATATTTAGACACAGTTCT
>Ga0256843_1002630_pt1 | contig 12974 bp, 15 predicted proteins | sample AlvinellametaG_FD_191572 | JGI IMG/M metagenome (GOLD analysis project Ga0256843, IMG submission 191572) | Pompeii worm associated microbial communities from hydrothermal vent at the East Pacific Rise, Pacific Ocean - Alvinella | ecosystem: Host-associated > Annelida > Integument > Unclassified ... | reverse complement strand
AAACATATAAATATTCATTCAAAATTATGTGAAATAGGGGAAAATGTGAATAAGATGTGAAAAAGAAAAGAGGGAAGGAGACTATTCTGTAACTTCCACTTCTTTAACGTCGCTTTCCCACAATCCGTGTTTAGTACAGTAAGCCATTGCGGTTAGTTTGAGTTTTTTAGTAGGGATGATATAAAAATCCACTTCTACCTGGGTTTTTTCGTTTGCGTATGTTTCAGGGAAGAAATTTGCCTGAGCCAAAAGTGTTTCACCGTTCCAAAGCTGAACGTATGCGATGTGATGATCATAGTCTTCAGGGTGAGTGTATTCTTTCCCCACTCTTACTTTAACTTTGAATTTTTCACCTTTTTTTGCAGTGTCCGCACATTCGATGAACGGTGAATGTCTGTCGATATAATCTCTTTTCGCTTCTCTGTCGATTTGAGAGATATCTTCGTATCTGTTAATTTTTGGCATTTGTGCCTCCTTTTGTTAAAATTTGTAAAAATATTATATCACAAAAAAATAAAAAAGACAAAAAAACTCTTTTATTAATTGATAAAAAATATCAAAAAGGTAACATTTGAAAAAAGTGGAAGTTTTTACGGACGGTAGTTCGCTTGGAAATCCGGGGCCGGGGGGCTGGTGCGCAATCCTCAGATATAAAGACCGAGAAAAAGTTTTAAAAGGCGGGGAAGAACATACGACAAACAACAGGATGGAGCTAAAAGCGGTGATAGAAGCGCTTAAAGCTTTAAAATTTCCGTGTATTGTCGATTTGTACTGTGACTCGACATATGTGTTAAAGGGAATAGACGAATGGCTTGAAAACTGGATAAAAAAAGATTTTAAAAAGGTGAAAAACGAAGATTTGTGGAAAGAGTTTATAAGGGTAAGCAGAGGACATATAATTAATGTTAACTGGGTAAAAGGGCACAGCGGCCACAGAGAAAACGAAATTTGTGATAAAATTGCAAAAGAGGAAGCGTTAAAATATAAAAACGGAGACGATAATGCTAATTGACAGGCAGAAAATTGCGGATTATTTAAAAAGTGTCCCACCGGTTCCCGAAAGCGTTAAAAAATGTATGGAATATCTCAAAGCGGGCGAACTCAAAAAAGCCGCTATGGAAGCCGACAACGACCTTGTATTAAAAAAACAGATTGAATCGGTTGTAAATTCGGCTTATTTTTCCCTTCCGAACAGGGTTGAAGATACCGTTCAGCTTTTCAGTATGATCGGTCTTGAAATGGCGAAAAGTTTAGTTTATTCATATCTGGTTTCACTGCTTCAGCCAAAGGAATGGAAAATTTTCAACATAGATTTTGCCGATTTTCAAGCGAGTTTTATGAAAGAGTTTGAACAGGCCATGATTGAAGAATTTGACGAAGAGACTTATAAAAACTATGCGGAAATAGGTGCCATAATTCCTGCGGCCGTTTGTGTATGCGATTCTCTTCTTGGGGATAATAAAGAACAGGTGGATGTTATAATGAATTCCGCTCCCGTGGAATACGGAACTCTTATAAAAAGAATGGCGGGTGTGGGGCTGTTTGGAATAGCAGCCGAAATTGCGAAAATCTGGGGGCTGGAAAATGAAAAAGCGGAAGTAGTAAAAAAAGCCGAATGCGATAAATGCGATAATCCGATTGCCGCGCTTACCCATTTTCTGTTTTTTTATTTAAGCAGCAAACCTCAGTTTATGGATATAAATTCTTTAATAGAGTTTAACACGGACGTGGTACGACTAATACCTAAAACATATGAAAGGATAATAAATGGTAGCTGAAGAATTACAAAAGAGCTTGGGGTATCAGTTTAAAGACGAAAAATTGATAACCGAGGCTCTGACTCATAGAAGTTATACGAAAGATTTTAATAACGAAAGGCTCGAATATCTGGGCGATGCGGTACTTGACCTTATTGTAGGGGAGTATCTTTATCATCTTTTTCCAAAAGCGGAAGAGGGGATGCTCTCTAAACTCAGAGCGGCTCTTGTAAACGAAGATGCGTTTTATAAACTTGCCAAAAGGCTGAATCTTGGCAAATACCTCTTTTTGTCTCCAGCGGAAGAGAACAACGGCGGAAGGGACAAGCCTTCTATTCTTTCGAGTGCTTTTGAAGCTTTAATAGGCGCTCTTTATCTTGAAGCTGGGTTTGACAAAGCAAAAGAAGTGGCTTTGAATCTGATAAAAGACGAATATTCCCAAATCAATCCAGATGAACTTTTAAAAGATTACAAAACCACCCTGCAGGAAATTACACAGGCGCATTTCGGTGTTGTGCCTGAATACAGACTGATAAACGCGGTTGGTCCTGACCATAAAAAAGAGTTTGAAATCGGTGTTTTTATTAACGACAAAGAGTATGCGAGGGCAAAAGGAAGAAGTAAAAAAGCAGCTCAGCAGGAAGGTGCTAGGCTTACTATTGACAGACTGAAAAAAGAGCTTAATTTAAAATAGGAGAGTTGATGTTTAACAGTTTCGGTGAGATTTTTAGATTTACGACGTTTGGAGAATCGCACGGCAAAGCAATCGGTGTAATAATCGACGGCGTACCGGCTGGGCTTAAATTTGACGAGGAGTTTTTGGTAAGCGAGCTTGATAGAAGAAGACCCGGAAAAAACCGCTTTGCCACTCAAAGAAAAGAGAGCGACACGCCGGAAGTTTTAAGCGGCGTGTTTGAAGGGGTGACTACGGGTACTCCGATTTCGATTGTAATTTTTAATAAAGACCAAAAAAGCAAGGATTATTCGAATATAAAAGATATTTTCCGCCCGGGACATGCCGATTTTACGTACTTTTACAAATACGGCATAAGAGACTATAGAGGCGGCGGCAGAAGCTCTGCCAGGGAAACCGCCGCAAGAGTTGCGGCCGGAGCTGTAGCAAAAATGATTTTAAGAGAGCTTGATATCGAAATTGAAGCCGGAGTTGTGGAAATCGGAGGAATAAGAGCCGAAAATATAGATTATGGGTATGCAAAAAATTCACCGATTTTCGCTCTTGACAGTGAAGCGGAAAAAAAATGGATAGAAGCGATAGATAAAGCAAGAGAGGAGCATAACTCACTTGGGGGAGCGGTGAAAATCAGAATAAAAAATCTCCCCGTAGGGCTTGGTGAGCCGATTTATTATAAGCTCGATAATATTTTGGCAAGTGCGATGGTGAGTATCAATGCCGTAAAAGGTATTTATATCGGAAATAGCGAGGCTCATAAACTGACAGGGCTTGAAAACAACGACGAAATAAGCAAAGATGGCTTTTTGAGTAATAACTGCGGAGGAGTTTTGGGAGGTATCAGTAACGGGGAAGATGTCGAACTTGAAGTTTTTTTCAAACCGACGCCTTCGATTTTTAAACCTCAAAAATCTGTCGATATTTACGGAAACGAAGTTGAGGTGAATCTAAAAGGCCGCCACGACCCTATCGTAGCGGTTAGGGGCAGCGTTGTGGCCGAAGCTATGGCCGCTTGTGTGGTAGCAGATATGCTGCTTTTGAATATGACGAGAAAAATGGAATATATCAAAAAGATTTATCAATAAATATGTATCGCAAGCCAAACGGCCGTCTTTTTGGTCTTTAGAAGCGTATGGGGAGTATTTGCTGGAATAAAAAGATAATCTCCGGCTTTTAACTTTTTAACCTCCCCGTTTATTTCTATTTTTGCGCATCCTTTAAGCAAAATTACGAATTCGTCTTCTTCCTGGCAGAAACTCTGGGGCGTTTGAAGGGTGTTTGATACTATTTTTTTGATTTCAACGTTTTTGTGTTTCAGGATAGTTTCAAAAAACTCACTGTCAATAGGGGGCAGTTTTTCAATTTCAAACAAGTTCATCTGCTTTTCTCCAAAAAATTTTAAGTGCTTTTTTTTCCTGCCAACCGATTCTGTAGTAAATGATTTTATCGAGGTATTCTTTTGCTTCTTTGTAACTTATTCCGAGTTTGTCGGCATATTTTTTTAATACGTAATAGGGTATCTTTTCTTTTTTTGCCAGAAAATCATTGATAAGTTTTTGGTACTGTTTATAGTTTTTATTTGCGCAAAAAAGGGCGAAAACAAAAGGCAGACGGTACTTTTTATACCATATAGCGGCTAAATCGGTACAGTTTTTTTCTTTGAATGCTTTATCTCCTATGACCACTTTACCGTTTTGCCTGAGAATTTTTGCCAAAACGTTTGAAGTGGCCGACTCTTTGTCTATTCCGCTTCCGTTGCATACCAAAACCGTTTTTACTTTTCGTTTTGCAACGATTCCGGCGTTAAAGCATTTTCTGTTTTTTGCTTTTATGGAAGATATAAAGGCGGCTTCAATTTTTTTTTGTTCAAAAAGGGCGTTTATCTCACTTGGAACGCCTTTTTTTATTTTTATGTTTTTTTTCTTTAAAAATTGGTAAAATGGCAGTAAATTAAGATAATCAATGTGTCCGATTAGCATATTGACCTTTTTTGTGAAATTTTAGCATAAAGGAAGCAAATGGTAAGAGTGGAATTTTTAGGACCTATAGGAAAAGAGCCTATCGAGGTTGAGGTAAAGAACTTAAAAGAACTAAAAGAAATTTTAAATCAAGACGAAAATTTAAAAGAATGGCTGGGAAAATGCGCTGTTGCCGTAAACGATAAAATCGTAAGTTCCCTTGATGTCGAATTAAAAGAAAACGACAAGGTGGTGATTCTGCCGCCGGTTTGCGGAGGGTGAGATGGTTGAAATATTTAAAGGCGGAGTGCCTGTGATTCCTACTCTTGAGAGATGGTATGAGGAGTTTAAACTCGAAGGTTACGGGGCTATGATTCCGTTTATCGGTATAGTGCGTCCTGATAACGGAATTGAGGGACTTAGTTTCGATTTGTATCTTCCGATGCTAAACGAATGGTTTAATAAATGGCAGAATCTGCCTGATGCGAAAATCGTTATGGCTCACAGTTTCGGTGACGTTATGGTGGGTGAGACCAGCTTTTTGTGCGCCGTATTTACTAAACACAGACGTGAAGGGTTTAAATATCTTGAAGAGTTTGTCGAGGATTTTAAGGCGAACGCGCCTATATGGAAATACGACCTGATTGACGGAAAAAGAGTTTTTGCGGATGACAGGGCAAAAAAACTGCCAAACGCAGGTATTTTAAAGGAGGATTGATGGCACATATAAGTTTTGAAAAATCAATTGAAATATTAAATTCGGTATTACCGCAAAATAAAGGGACCGAGAGGGTGTTTTTGGAAAACGCGCTAAACAGGGTTTTGGCTGAAGACGTAGTCGCAAAATACGACAATCCGTACAGGGAAACCGCAAGCATGGACGGATATGCAGTGCGTTTCGAAGACCAGGATAAAGAAATTAAAATAATAGGAAGAAATCCCGCCGGAACGTTTGAATTTACAGAAATTAAAGAAGGTGAAGCTGTTAAAACGTATACGGGAAGTTTTATGCCAAATAACGCCGATACGCTTGTACCTATTGAAAACGTCGAAGTAAACGGGGACAAATTAATCGTAAAAGAGAAGGTTCCTAGATTTCACGCCGTAAGGGAAGTGGGTGAAGATTTTAAAAAAGGTGAAGTTCTGATTAAAAAAGGTACCGTTATCAAAGCGGGGGAAATAGGAGTGTTGGCTTCACTTGGCATACCGGTTGTGAGTGTCGTTAAAAAACCGATTGTCAGTATTCTGGCAACTGGTGAAGAGGTTGTGGATCTGGACAGCGAATTTAAAATGGGGCAGATTAGAAGCTCAAATAACTATACTCTTACCGCCCTTGCGAGAAGTTTCGGGTTTGAATCTGTCAATCTCGGAATTGCCGGAGATAAAAAAGAGGCCATAAAAGAAAAAGTATTAGACGCTCTTAAAAATTCCGACGTAGTCGTGACTACCGGAGGAGTGAGTGTAGGGGATTTTGATTTTGTAAAAGAGATTACGGGAGAATTCGAGGTGCTGTTTCACGGTGTAAATATTAAACCGGGGCAGTGGGTAATGCTCTCAAGGGCCGGGGATAAATACATAGTTTCACTTCCGGGATTTCCTTACAGTTCGTTTGTTACGTTTCTTTTATATGTAGTGCCGATTTTGGAAAGTCTTGAAAATAAAAAAGTAATTAAAAAAATAAAAGCGAAATTAAGAGACGATTTTGAAAAAAAATTCAAAAAATATCAGTTTGTAGCCGTAAATATTTCTTTTGAAAACGGAGAGTTTATTGTTGATATCAGAGGTAAAAAACAGGGCAGCAGCGGTATTTTGACTAATATGATAGGAAACAGGGCTTTAATGTGTCTAAAAGAAGGGCTTTATACGCTAAAAGCGGGAAGCGAAGTTGACGTTTTGGTTTATGACAGGGTTATTTGAGCATAAAAAATGAATAAAATATGGATCTTTGCGATTTTGATTTTATGCGGATGCGCGGTTAAAAAACCGGACGTATGCGAAAAAGAAAGAATCGAATGTATTAATGAATGTAATAACACCCTTTGTGTTTCAAAATGCGAACAAATTTATAATGAATGCATTAAAACGGAAAGCATAAACGGACTTGGGACTTATTTATACAATACGATTTATTTAAATAACGATAAAGGAGTAAAATGAAACTGAAAACGCCTATGTACGTAATCGAAGAAGAAAAACTGGAAAACAACCTGAAAGTACTTGATAGGGTTCAAAAAGAGGCAGACTGTAAAATTTTGGTGGCGCTTAAAGGATATGCCGCATGGTCTACTTTTGATTTACTCGAAAAATATCTCGCGGGTGCCACTGCCAGCGGACTTTGGGAAGCAAAGCTTGCAAATATGAAACCCTGGGAGGTGCATACGTACTGTCCCGCTTTTAAAGAAGACGAAATAGATGAGGTGGCGGATATTTCACATACGGTCGTGTTTAACAGTTTCAATCAGCTTGAGAGATTTGAGACAAGGGTAAAAGACAAAGCGTTAATAGGTCTTAGGGTAAATCCGGGGGTTTCAAGCTCTCCCGTGCCTTTATACGATCCTTGCGCACCTTACAGCCGCCTTGGAATTACAAAAGAAAACTTCAGAGCCGACAAACTTCAAAACGTAAGCGGCCTTCATTTTCATGCCCTTTGCGAACAGCTTGATACGGCTCTTGAGAGGACGCTTGAAGGGTTTGAAAAACTTTACGGCGAATATCTAAAAGATATGGAATGGGTCAATTTCGGAGGAGGACATCATATTACGCGTGAGGGGTATAATGTCGAAAACCTCATCAGAATGATAAAAGAATTCAGAAACAGGTATCCGAATATCAAAGACGTATATTTAGAACCCGGAGAAGCGGTCGGGCTTAATGCCGGATATCTTGAAGCGGAAGTTTTGGATATTATTGATAACGGAATGAAAATAGCAATACTTGACACTTCGGCAGAAGCGCATATGCCGGACGTTCTTGCGATGCCGTACCGTCCGAATGTGAGAGGTGCGGGAAAACCTGGAGAGAAAAAATACACTTACAGACTCGGTGGAGTTACGTGTCTTGCAGGGGACGTTATAGGCGATTACAGTTTTGACGAGCCTTTAAAAGTCGGAGACAGGATAATTTTTGAAGACATGGCGATTTATACATACGTGAAAAATACGGCCTTTAACGGAATAAAACTGCCTAGTATCGTAATAAAAAGAAAAGACGGAAGTTTCCATGTATCTCGTGAGTTTCATTATGAGGATTTCAGAGACAGGCTCAGTTAGCCTGTTTGAATCCTTTTGCGAATTGTACGGCTTTTTCCAAAGGAAGAGCGGGGGCAAAAATATAACCCTGAATCAAATCCACACCTAAATTTTTTAAAATCTCCAGCTGTTTTTTTGTTTCCACTCCTTCAGCGACGATTTCTATCCCAATTTCTTTACATAAATTAATCGTGTGTTTACAGATTAAATATCCTTTTTTTGTTTCTATTTCGTCTATTAATGATTTATCGAGCTTAAGTTCGTCGATTTTATATTTTATTAATGTTTCCAATGATGAGTATCCCACTCCGTAATCGTCTATGGAAAGGGCAAATCCGTTGGATTTTAATCTTTTAATATTCTTTACCGCCGTTTTATTGACGAAACTTCTTTCTATTATTTCAAAAATAATGTTTTCGTTTTTTAGAATGTCCAGAATCTTGGTAATTGCGTCCGTGCTTTTTAACGTATCCGGGTGTAAATTTATACTTAGTACAGGATTAAAGTCTAATGCTTGAAACTTTTTGATATCTTTTTTGACCTGTTTGCAAACCCAGATGTCTATTATGGGTGCTAATCCCGCTTTTTCGATTATATCGAGAAATATCGGGCCTTTAATCTGACCGTTGTCGCTGTATCTGATTAAGGCTTCGAATTTTTCCACTTTATAATTCTTTATGTCTACTTTTGGCTGATAATATATGAACAGTTTTTCCGTATTTAAATTTTCAACCACTTCTTTTATTTTTAAATTAGCGTCAATCAACTCCTGATTGGCCTGGAAAGCTTTTATGTCTTCTTTTGCTTTTAGTTCCGTTTCTATTTCGAGATTGTGTTCAAGTACCGATGCGTGGGTTAGTATTGATTGTGAGGAAAAGAATTTTTTCATGTAATACATATAGATAGTCACATCAATTATCAATAGGGATAACTGAAGCAGGATAGCCGAAATGCAGTGGGATTTCAGATAAGAATCAAAAAATACGGGCATGGACCATACCACGTAATAATCGGTAAAATGAATATGGAAGAGTTTGATTCCGATGTATCCCAAAACCACGTTTAATACGGGAATAAATACAAACGGAAAGAATAAAAATCTGTTAAATACAATAACCAAAAATATCAAAATGTTATCAATATTGAATATTGCAAAAGGTGATGAGATAATAGCTATTTTTTTGATTGTTTTGTCTTTCGCAGTTAATAAAAGAGATATCAAAATCGCAAGCCCAACGCCAGCGCCTCCTATATTTACGAAAATTCTTTGGAACTCCCCGTATGTAAGATTGTGAAACATTTCTTTAAAAAGAAGTTCTTTTCCGAAAATGGCGTTTACCATATGTTCTCCGTGCATTCCGAAAAACCAGAAAAGCTGAACCAGTAAATTTCTTATCACAAGAGCTATAAGACCCGGTAAATTATTGTAAAAAGGGGCTATTTTTCCTATTAGAGCTTCAGCGATAAAATTAATGGACAAATAAGTGATTATCGTCGCAACATAGGCTACGAAAAAAACAAAGAGATAGTTAAACAGTCTGTAGGCGTAATGCTTTCCGTCGTTAACGGTGATTTTAAGAGAAAAAACAGGGTAAAAATATTTTAAGAACATGGTGGCGATTATAGGATTTATTACGGTTGCGGCCGTAAATCCGTAAGGCAACTCTAACGGAAATGACGGATGTTCGTAATATACGATGCTTATAAAAGTGGTGACTGAGAGCAAAATAGCCATGATTTCAGAGATTTTGATTCTTTTTGCAAGAAAATAAGCTATTGATATGGTGGGAACAATCGAAGTGTATGACTGAATCGTTTTTGTAAAAAGATTAAAACCTTTTGGTGTTATAAAAAATATGTCGGTATTGTAATATTGTATTAAAACGTTTAATAAAGAAAGTATGCCTGTGAAGATGAAAAAGGGTATTATCGCAATAAAAGCTTCCTGAAGAGCGATTAAAAATATTAATAGTTTTTTATTTTTTATGAGCCGTTCCAAATTTATGCCTTTGATTTTATACTTTATTATATTAAAAATTTTTCTTTTTTTCTCTCTTTGATATAATATCGCCAAAAAAGGCATATAGTTTATGGGTAAAAAATTAATAATAGTGGAATCTCCGGCAAAAGCCAGAACGATAAAAAACTTTTTGGGCAAAGATTACGAAGTAATCGCAAGCAAAGGGCATATAAGGGATTTGCCTAAAAGCAGTTTCGGAATAAAAGTGGAGGAAGAGAGATTTATTCCCCAGTACCGTGTAACAAAAGACCATCAGGCGATAGCAAAAGAGCTAAAAGAAAAAGCGAAAAAAGCCGAAACGGTTTACATCGCTACGGACGAGGACAGGGAAGGTGAGGCGATAGGGTTTCATATCGCCCACGTTATAGGCAAAAATCCGGAAGAACTTCCTAGAATCGTTTTTCATGAAATTACTAAGTCAGCTATAAAAAAAGCTCTTGAAAATCCGAGAAAACTTGATATAAACAGGGTAAACGCCCAGCAGGCAAGAAGACTTCTTGACAGAATAGTGGGGTATAAACTCTCTCCCCTTCTTGCTAAAAAAATTCAAAGAGGGCTCAGTGCGGGTAGGGTTCAGAGTGCCGCACTTAAGCTTGTAGTCGACAGAGAAAGGGAAATAAGGGAATTTAAACCTCAGGAATATTATACGATAGAGGGTATTTTTAAGAAAAAAGAAGCTTCTTTAATTGAATATCATTCGAAAAAACTGGACAAGCTGGACATAAAAACCGAAGAAGAGGCGAAAAAAATCGCCGAAGAATTAAAGCCTCTTGAATATTCCGTAAGAATAGAAAAGAAAAAATCCGTATCAAAATCACCCGCACCTTTTATGACTTCAACGCTTCAGCAAACGGCAAGTTCGCTTCTTGGATTTTCTCCAAGAAAAACGATGCAGATTGCACAGAAACTTTACGAAGGTGTAAAAACGCCTGTCGGAGAGACGGGAATTATTACTTATATGAGAACGGACAGTCTGAATATAGCAAAAGAGGCACAGGAAAAGGCGCTTAAAATAATAGAAGAAAAATTCGGAAAAGAATATGCCGAGCCTAAAACGTACAAAACCAAATCTTCCGGAGCCCAGGAAGCTCATGAGGCTATCCGCCCTACCATTCCGGAACTAAGTCCGGAAGAGCTTAAAAATTATCTCACAAAAGACGAATGGAAACTTTACGATTTGATTTACAGAAGATTTCTGGCAAGTCAAATGAAAGACGCGGAGTTTGAAATTCAAAACGTATTTTTTGAAAATGAAAAGGGTGTGTTTAAGTTAAGCGGTAAGAAACTTATATTTGACGGATATTATAAAGTTTACGGAACTCCGAGCAAAGATGAGATGCTGCCTGAATTTAAAGAAGGGGAAACTGTTAAGCCAGAAGACGTGAAATATACGCAGCATTTTACAAAACCGCCTGAGAGATACACGGAAGCTAGTCTTATTAAAAAACTCGAATCTCTCGGTATCGGGCGTCCGTCTACTTATGCGCCGACCATTACACTGCTTCAAAACAGAAATTACGTTGAGGTTAAAGAGAAAAAACTTCACCCGACAGAAATCGCATTTAACGTAATAAAAACTCTTGAAGAGCATTTTCCTGATATCGTCGATGCCAACTTTACGGCAAACATGGAAGAGATGCTTGATGAAATAGCAAGCGGCAAAAAAGACTGGCAGGAAATGCTGAAAGATTTTTATTTTCCTTTTATCGAATTGGTACAGCAAAAAGATAAAGAGATACCTTCTCAAAAAATTGCAAAACCAACAGGCGAACTCTGTCCTGAATGCGGAGCGCCACTTGTAATTAGAAAAGGAAGATACGGAGAATTTATTGCCTGCAGCGCGTTTCCGAAATGTAAATACACACGTCCTATTGAAGAAAAAGAAGAAAAAACGGTGGATGTCAAATGTGACAAATGCGGTGCTCCAATGGTTGTAAAAAGAGGTAAAAGCGGTGAGTTTCTCGCATGCAGCAACTATCCTGAATGTAAAAACACAAAACCTCTCAATCCGCCGGAAGTTTTGGAAGACGTAAAATGTCCGGAGTGCGGAGGGGATATTATTAAAAGAAAGTCAAGAAGGGGAGAATTTTACGGCTGCAGTAATTATCCGAAATGTAATTTTATATCCAAATATAGACCCGTAGATAAAAAATGTCCGGAGTGCGGATATCTTATGGCAAAGCGTACTTACAGAGGCAAAGAAATTTATGAATGTATTAAATGTAAATACAGGGAAGAGGTATGAAAGTAGGAATTATTTCCGATACCCATAAAAAAGTAGGCAGAGCTAAAAAAGCGATAGATTTACTGATGGACGAGGGAATCGAATTTTTAGTTCATGCGGGCGATATCGTTAAAGAGGAAATTTTGGAATATATAGAAAGTAAAAACATAAAATACGTCGCAGTCCTTGGCAATAACGATTATCATCTCTACAGCGTCGTGGATAAATACGAGCTCGTAACCGAGCCTTTTTATTTTAAACTCGCCGGTAAAACTTGGAAACTTATGCATTATCCCAAATATATGTTTCCTCTTGATACGGATATAATCGTATACGGGCATACCCATGATGTTGATATTTCTTTCAACGGCAAAAATCTTATTTTAAATCCGGGTGAAGTCTGTGCAAGGGATCACGGCTTTTCGACCTGTATGACTCTTGATATTGAAGATGACAGATATGTGGTGACTCTTTTTTACAGAAAAGTAAAAACGGACGAATGGAAAAAAAGAGTAAAAGAATTTATTTTGGGAAATCCTCACGGAAGGCTGGTTGAGGGATGATATATTTATGTGCCATTTCAAATATCCGTTCGGGTGCATGCAGGGAAGACTGTAAATTCTGCACCCAAAGCGTAAAATGGGGGGCGGATATTAGAAGATACAAAGAAAAAAGCATAGAAACTATCGTAGACGAAGCGAAGTTAGCCAAAAAAAACAATGCCGCCGGTTTTTGTCTTGTAACGAGCGGTAAAGGGCTTGATGATAAAACTTTGGAATATGTCTGCAAAGCCGCCGCCGCTGTTGTGAAAGAAGTGGACATTTCAATCATAGCATGTAACGGGACGGCTGATAAAGGATCGCTAAAAGAGCTTAAAAAAGCCGGAGTGAAAATATATAACCATAATCTTGAAACAAGCAGGGAATATTATCCTAAGATTTGTACTACTCACAGCTGGGATGAAAGATTTGAAACCTGTGAAAATGTCAAAAGCGTGGGATTAAAACTTTGCTGCGGCGGGATTTTCGGTATGGGTGAGAGTGAATCGGACAGAAATTCACTAATAAAATCTCTAA
>Ga0256843_1002627_pt1 | contig 12978 bp, 17 predicted proteins | sample AlvinellametaG_FD_191572 | JGI IMG/M metagenome (GOLD analysis project Ga0256843, IMG submission 191572) | Pompeii worm associated microbial communities from hydrothermal vent at the East Pacific Rise, Pacific Ocean - Alvinella | ecosystem: Host-associated > Annelida > Integument > Unclassified ... | reverse complement strand
TGGTGAAAATTACGATGAAGCGTATGCCTATGCTTTAGAATATGCAAAAAAACACTCTTTGACTTTTATACATCCTTTTGCGGATGAAGAGGTGATAGCGGGGCAGGGAACAATCGCTATCGAAATTCTTGAAGAGATCAAAGATCTGGACTATCTTGTCGTGCCAATTGGCGGGGGTGGTTTGATCAGTGGTATCGGTTCGTATGTCAAGCAGATCAATCCTGATATTACGATTATCGGTGTGGTGGCAGAGGGTGCGCCTGCAATGAAAAACTCTTTTCATAGTAAAAAGCCTTTGGATTCCACTTCTGTTCGTACGATTGCCGATGGTATCGCTGTGCGGGATGTCACGCCGAAAAATCTTGAGATTATTTTGGAAGTGGTAGACGATGTTGTCAGCGTAGATGATGAAGAGATCGCCAGTGCGATTTTGCTTTTACTGGAAAAACAGAAGTTGGTAGTCGAGGGAGGCGGTGCGGTAGGTGTTGCTGCGATCATGCACCATAAGTTCCATTTCAATAAAAAGAGTAAAATTGCGACTGTACTGAGTGGTGGTAATATCGATGTACAAATGTTGTCTTTGATTATCGAAAAAGGTTTGATTAAAGCACATCGTAAAATGAAGTTGATTGTCACTTTGATAGACAAACCGGGAGCGTTGCGAGGATTGACCGATATCTTAGCCGATGCCGGCGCAAATATCATTCAAATCGACTATGATAGAACTTCTACGAGCCTCTCTTATGGTGATGCAAATGTCACTTTAGCACTTGAGACCAAAGGTGCGGCACATCAGGAAGAGATACGCCAAATGCTCATAGCCAACAAATACCGTTTTAAAGAGGAGATGCGCGTTTAATTTTTGATATGCGCTTCACTTTTGAGATGTGAAAAAAATCCGTTGGAAACACGCATACACTCTTTGATGATGGTTTCCACTTCTTCTTTATCGAGGGGCCAGGTTTTGAGTCTGTAAAAATCTTTTTCAGGCTCTTCGATGATATTGTACTCTTTTAACAGCACTGCACTAAAGTTACGAACGATGGTATCGTAATAGGAAAGATCTTGTTTAAAGTCGAAAATATAAAGTAATCTACTGATTTGTTCCGTGGTACCTTCGCCATTGTTTTTAACCAGATACAGAATCATCGCCGGAATAAAAAGGTCGTTTTTTCGCAGCCGATTGGCGATAAAGTTATGAAGGATCTGAAACCCCATCTTGCCTCCTTTTCTTTTAAGCATACACTTTTTGAAAAGAAAAAAGCAAGAAAAAGTTTTCTTTTGTTAAGGAAAAGTACTTTTTGGGATATTATGGTAACAAAAGATTGATGATTTTCATCATCGGAGCAAAGAGCATATCTCCAAGCGGTGTAGCGATGATAACGATGAGAATGATCATCCCGTACTGTCCTATCGCTTGAAATTTGTTTGCAAATTCATGATGTCCCATCTTTTTTGCCTGATAGACAACAACATGAGATCCATCCAATGGTGGAATGGGGAGTAAGTTGAAAATCCCAAGCACAATGTTATAAACAACGGTATATGTCAAAAAAGCGTGTAGGAAAAAGAGTTCGATATTTGTGATAGGGGGTAGAAAATGCAAGATAATCGTTGCAATAATTGCCAGTGTAAAGTTAAATGCTATCCCCGCAAGTGAAACGGCGATGGCAGCATTGTAGCCGCCGTTACGGATGACTGTGGGAATGTGAATGGGTACAGGTTTTGCCCAGCCGAAAAGAAAACCGGCATTGCTGAAATAAAGAAGTGCAGGAACGATGATGGTTCCCACAGGATCGATATGTACCAGCGGGTTGATACTTAGCCGACCTTGTAGTTTTGCCGTATCGTCACCGTAAAAGTACGCCACACGTCCGTGCATGATTTCATGTCCGATGATGGCAACGGCAAGTGCGAGTATGATCGCGGCAATTTCAGCAACCTGTGTCTGTTCCATTATTCAAGGCTCACGTTTTTATCGATGTATTGCGGATCATCCTGAAGTGTATCGACAAATTTTCCGATACGATCCCATCGGATTTTATAGTCCTGATCCCATGAAAAGTAGACAAACCACGGTTTTCCTTCTACCAGACTGTACGGAACCGGTCCCCAGAAACGACTGTCGTTGGAGTGATCGCGATTGTCACCCATCATGAAAAAGTAATCTTTTTCGAGTTTGATAGGGGGGAAGTTGAAGATTTGCTCCGGATAAACACCGTTATCGGTAATATTGGGATCGTTTTGGATCCCTTTGTATTTGACACGATAAGGATTTTTGACCCATAAATCACCTCCCATATCGACGATGACCTCTTTAGGATAGTGGGATTTGACGTATTCGTTTCCTTCATGCGGTTTGAGATAGAGTACTTTATCTTTGACTGTCAGGATATCTCCTCCTACGGCAACACAACGTTTAACAAAGTGTGTTTTAGGATTGAGCGGATAGCGAAAAACAACGATGTCTCCACGTTTTGGACGTTCCCCTTCGATCAGGTGTCCGTTTTTGTTGAAGTCAGGAAGTACGGGGATCTCCACCCAAGGAATATGCGGGGTAGGGATACCGTAAGCGAATTTTTTTACAAAAAGGTGATCTCCGATAAGCAAAGTTCTTTTCATCGAACCGCTGGGAATCACAAACGCCTGTGCGACAAAAAAGATAATCATTAAAACGATAATAATCGTACCCGGCCAACTATTGGCGAAGGCTTTGAACTTTCTGATCATGATTAACGGTTCCTTGCCGCTGTGATAGTATTAACCAGAAGCATGGCGATAGTCATCGGTCCGACACCTCCGGGAACCGGTGTGATGTAACTGCATTTAGGTGCGACGTTTTCATAGTCTACGTCTCCGACGATTTTCCCTTCTGCTGTTTTGTTGATACCGATATCCACAACGATCGCACCCTCTTTAACCATATCTTCGGTGATCAGTTTCTCTTTACCGACACCGACGATCAGAAGATCCGCCTTTTGGGTATGGGCTTTGAGATCTTTGGTATGGATATGACAGATATCGACTGTCGCAAAGCGGTTTAAAAGCAGGTGCATCATCGGCTTTCCGACGATATTGCTCGCTCCGACGACACAGGCATCGAGTCCTTTGACGTTGATATCGTACTCATCCAGCAGTTTCATGACACCAAGCGGTGTACAGGGGACGAAGCAGTCCATATCGAGTACAAGGTTACCGACATTGAAAGGGTGGAAACCGTCTACATCTTTGTTCGGTGAAACGGTTTGTAAAACCTTGGGCGTATCAATATGCGGAGGAAGTGGGAGTTGGATCAAAATCCCGTCGATATTGGGGTTTTCATTCATCATTTTGATGGTTTCGAGGATCTTCTCTTCGGAAATATCGTTAGGCATTTTATGCACGATAGAGTAGATACCCGTCTCTTCACAGGCTTTCTCTTTCATCTTCACATAAGTGTGACTTGCGGGATTGTCACCGACAAGTACGACTGCCAAGCCGGGTGTGACGCCTTTGTTTTTGAGTGCAGCGACGTCGTCAGCTGCTTTTTTTCGGATTTTCGCGGCGAGCGCTTTACCATCGAGTATTTGCATCGAGTGCCTTTATCGTTTTTTTGATATTATACCATTTTAAATTAAAGGACAGATCTGTATGCGAGTTGGTTTTTCGATTCTACTTTTGGGGCTCTTTTTGTGCACTTCTTCATTTGCCGAAGAGAGTTTCATCACCAACGAAGAGTATGCGAAAATGCTCTACAAAAATCCCAGAGGTATCAGTTGTGCGAAGTGTCATGGAGAGAGAGGAGAAGGGAAGGTTATCACTTCTTATACTTCTCAAGACGGTACAAAACATGAAATCAAAGCACCTCCGATCTATAACGTTTCGATGAAGCGTTTTAAAAAAGCGTTGAAACGAAAAGGGCGTTTGATGCCGGAGTACTTTCTGACCGAATGGGAGATGGCGCATCTGTACTACTATCTTTTAACACAAAATCCAAATTATCAAAAAAAGAAGGAAAAGAAAAATGATTCATGAAAAATCTCAGGCTGCGTTTGAAGCGGCAAAAAAAGTGATTCCGGGCGGTGTCGATTCGCCGGTGCGTGCATTTAAAAGTGTGGGCGGAACACCTGTTTTTATTGAAAGAGGAGAGGGGGCATATCTGGTCGATATCGACGGAAACCGTTACATCGACTTTGTTCAGAGCTGGGGACCGTTGATTTTCGGGCATTGTGACGGTGATATTGAAAATGCGGTGATCGAGAGTGCGAAAAAAGGGTTGAGTTTCGGTGCACCGACGTTGGTAGAGACGGAGTTGGCTGAAGAGATTGTCGATCTTTTTGACAGTATCGATAAAGTGCGTTTTGTCTCCAGCGGTACCGAAGCGGTGATGAGTGCCATCCGTGTTGCCAGAGGTTTTACGGGGCGTGACGATATCGTCAAGTTTGAAGGGTGTTATCACGGACACAGTGACTCTTTGCTCGTTCAGGCGGGAAGTGGTGCGGTGACTTTCGGGACGCCTTCTTCTCCGGGTGTTCCTGCGGACTTGACCAAGCATACCCTTTTGGCAAAATACAACGATCTCTCCAGTGTGGAAAAATGTTTTGCCGACGCACCTGATAGCATAGCCTGTGTGATTATCGAACCGATTGCGGGAAATATGGGGCTTGTTCCTGCAACAGAAGAGTTTTTGCAAGGGCTTAGAGCGCTTTGTGACAAATACGGGGCTTTGTTGATTTTCGATGAAGTGATGAGTGGTTTCAGAGCCTCTTTAAAAGGTGCGCAGGGGATATACAGCGTCAAACCGGATTTGGTTACGCTTGGTAAGGTGATCGGTGGCGGTATGCCTGTGGGTGCGTTTGGTGGTCGTGAAGAGATCATGAACCAACTCTCTCCGGATGGACCTATCTATCAGGCGGGAACACTGAGTGGAAATCCTGTGGCGATGAGTGCGGGACTGGCATCTTTGCGAAAGCTTAAAAACGAGCCTTCCATTTATACGGCGATGGAACAGAAAGCGACGATCTTGGTTGAGGGAATCAAAGCAGCCGCTTTGGCAAACGGGATTTCTTTACAGGTGGAAGTCAGAGGAAGTATGTTCGGTTTCTTCTTCAACGATAAAGAGGTGTATAACTTTGATGATGCATTGAAATCGGATACCGATCTTTTTGCGAAATTTCATCAGGGAATGTTGAACGAGGGTGTCTATTTTGCATGTAGTCAGTTTGAGACAGGGTTTATCTCAACCGTTATGACTGAAGAAATGATCTTTTCCGTGATCGACAAAGCACAAAAAGTATTGAAAGAGATTTCATGAGCGAACAGGAAAAAGAGCCTAAATACCGAAAAATCATAGAGGGAGCAGACCAACTCTCTCTTGGTATTTCGATGGTTGTTGCGGTATTGCTTGGTATCGGTATCGGTATATTGATGCGTAAATATTTCGGTTACGAGTGGTTGTTTTGGCTGGGTGTGTTCTGGGGTGTTGCCGCTGCGATTTTAAATATCAAAAAAGCCTATACCAAACAAAAAGCGGAACTGGACAAGTTAAAAGACGATCCACGTTACAAACACTATAACAAAACCGATGACGATGACGACGAGGATGAGAAGTATTAAAAAGTTACTTTACTGGATGGTGGTTGCCGATCTCTTTTTGGTTGCAATCTCCCTGAATTTCGGGATAAACTGGCTTATCAGTTCCCAGACGGCGTTTGTCTCTTCGCTTTTGGTAACACTGGCATCCTTTTATGCGTACAGAGGATTGATACAAAAGCGTGTGGAGAGTGGAGACATCCCCCCTGAAGACAGAGATGAGCTGGATGTGATCGAAGATAAACATGAACTCTACGACGATGAAGAACCATCAGATGTGGATGTCAAAGATCTTAAAGCGGTGATCAAAGAGGAGAGGGCGAAGATAGGCGGTATCAAAAACAGTGCGCAAAATATCGCCAAAACATTTTCGGCACTTGTTTCGCCTTTACGGGTGAGTGCGTATATCGTCCTGATTTTAGGATTTTTGTATCTAAACCGTCACGGGTATTTGGAAATCTGGGGATATGTTAGCGGCTTGACGATCGTACCGTTGGTATCGTTGTTTGCAGGAAGAGGAAATTTGAAGAGCGAAGCGTCTTAACGCTTACTCTTCGATATAGTTTTTGAGTTTTCTACCCACTTTCGGGTGTTTGAGTTTTTTGATAGCGGAGTTTTCGATCTGTCTGACACGTTCTCTGGTAACTTCTAACTCTTTTCCAATCTCTTCAAGTGTTCTGTCACTCTCATCATCTAGCAATCCAAAACGCATACGAACAACCGCTCTCTCTCTTTCGTTGAGTTGATCGAGAACATCGTCGATTTGGTGTTTGAGGTCGTTTTTGAGCATAAATTCGATTGGTGCGACGGACTTTTTATCTTCTACGAAGTCACCGAACTTACCGTCATCCTCGTTACCGATAGGCGCTTCAAGAGAGATAGGCTCTTTGGTGATTTTGATGACATTTTTGACTTTGTCTACACTAAGTCCCACTTCTTCCGCGATTGTTTCAAGATCCGGCTCTTTACCGAACTCCTGAAGATATTTACGGGTGATTTTATTGATACGGTTGATCGTTTCGATCATGTGAATCGGAATACGGATCGTCTTCGCCTGATCGGCAATCGCACGGCTGATCGCCTGACGAATCCACCAGGTTGCATAAGTAGAAAACTTATATCCTTTTTTGTATTCGAACTTATCGACCGCTTTCATCAAGCCGATATTTCCTTCCTGAATCAGATCAAGGAATGGCAAACCTCTGTTGGTGTAACGTTTTGCGATAGAGACAACCAGACGCAGGTTTGATTTTGCCATACGTGTTTTGGCTTTATCTGCAATCGCCTTACCACGTTTGATTTGCTCTAAAATCTCTTTAAGACGTTCCGGTTCGAGGTCGAAGCTATCTTTACTCGCTTCTTTGGTCTGGAAGAGTTTTTTGATCTCCATATAGGTAGAAACCATTGTCGCTTCCGGAACGGCGGCGAGGATGTCTTCTTTGCTCATATTGGTGATGTTTTCAAGAATCTTACGGTGGTTTTCACGTAGTTGTTCGTTGAAAAGCGGCAGTTTGTATTCCAGCTTTTTGAGCTCTTTTTCAAAACCGTCGTCCGTTTTGAGTGCCGTCTCCATGGACTTGACCAGTTCGTTGATAAGCTTACTGGTCGGTCCAAGATCCATCAACTTCTCTTTAAGAAGTTTTTTCTTGTATGCCAGTGTCAGAAGATGCTTGATCTTCTCCTCCTCGTCGGCATTTTCATCAAGTTCGACGGAAGAGATTTTGATCCACTCTTTTTTCGCTTTTTCAAGTGCTTTGAAAGCTTCGTTGACTTTCTTTTCACGCTTGTTGTCGCCTTTTTTCGCACCGCTTTCCGCATCGTCGGCTTCCTCTTCGTCCGCATCGGCATTTTCATCGTCGTCAAAGTTTTTGAAAAGTTCTTTGACGCGTCTTTCACGGTTGATCAACGCCTCTTTATAGTCGAGGATAAAGTCGATAAGATACGGTACCGAACAAAAAGCGTCGATGATGATATCTTCACCCAATTCGATTTTTTTACTGATTTCGATCTCTTCTTCTTTTGTCAGAAGAGGTACCTGACCCATTTCACGCAGGTACATACGTACGGGAGAGTCACTTCTTGACCACTCCAGTAACTCTTTCTCTTTTGCCAGGTCAAATTCGTTTTCCAGCGCTTCGTCCTGAAGTTTCTGGCGCTCTTCTTCACGCTGTTGTGCTTCCTGGATATTTTTGATTTTTGCGATTTCAGCGGAGGAGACGATTTTGACATTGTACTTTTTTAAAAGTGAGAGTACTTTTTTCGCATTGGCTGCGGTAGGTTGCTTTGGAAAAAGATCCATAAGCTCTTCGTAGGTGACGTAGTCGTCCTGATGGCTACTGAAAAGGTCTTCTAGTGCTTTGTTCAATTCTTTTGCAGACATAGTTTCGGATCCCCTCATTGTCTTGTATACTGGGAAGAAGTCAAAAAATTTTTGTTCTTTTTACCAATTGACTCTAATTTGAGCCTAAAATTATACCCAAAATTTCTTATATAATGTTTAAATTCAGGGCTTTGGAAGAGATTTGACTCTTTTTAAAAGCGGCACACTTTATGCTTTAGCGAGAGTTAGGTATTTTTATAACAAAAGAGGAACTTTATGCAGAGTGGTTATTATCAGGTTACAGGTGCGATGGTGGCGCAGTTTAACAAACTGGATGTCATCTCCAACAACCTTGCCAATGTCAATACGTCGGGATTTCGAAGAGACAATGTCGTCATCGGTGATTTCGAGCGTATCTATCAGGAAAAGAGGGATGAACTTCCTTTGCAAAATCATACCAAAGAAGCGGCAAAGTTTTTTAACCGTACCGTCAACAGAACACCAAGGATAGTCGATCAGTATACCGACTTCTCTTCGATGCGTTTGCGCCAAACCGGAAATACGCTCGATTTTGCTTTAAATGAGCCGGATCTCTTTTTTGCAGTGGAAACGCCGCAAGGTGTGCGTTTGACACAGCAAAGTAGTTTCAATATCAACTCGGAAGGGGATATCGTTACCAAAGAGGGGTATCGCCTTTTGCCGGATAACTTTACCAAAACGGAAAACAGAAACATCAACGTTCCCAAAGGAAACAACCTTTATCTCAGTGACGACGGGACGATGACGATGGATGGTGACAAGATCGCCAAAATATACATCGCACGGGTAAAAAATACCAACCTGCTACAAAAAGAGGGTGATACACTCTATAAAATGGACAATATCGAAGATAATATCATTCAAGTCAATCAGGGTGGCAACTATGTCAAACAGGGATTTCAACAAATCAGTAACGTCAATGCCGTGGAAGAGATGGTCTCTTTGATAGAGACCAATCGTATGGTAGAGATGTATCAACGTGTCATGACGACACATATGGATGAGCTTAACAGAGATGCCATCACAAAATTAACGACGACAAGAGCATAAGGGAGTACGTAGATGATCAGATCACTTTATACCGCCGCAACAGGGATGCTGGCACAGCAAACACAAATCGACACGACATCGAACAATATCGCCAACGTCAATACAATCGGTTACAAAAAACAGAGAGCGGAATTTGCAGATCTCTTTTATCAGGTAATGGAGTATGCAGGTGTTGGTTCGGGAACGACGCTCGGCTCTCCGACGGGAATCGAAGTAGGTCTTGGTGTACGCCCGACGGCTATTACGAAACAGTTTACGCAGGGTAACTTTAAAGAGACAGGAAACAACCTCGATCTTGCGATCACCGGTAACGGTTTTTTCCAAATCGAACTTCCAGACGGTTCGACGGCATATACCAGAAACGGTGCTTTTAAGGTGGATGGAAACGGAACGGTGGTCAATGCCGACGGATATAAACTTCTGCCTGAAATCACAATCCCGCCAAATGCCGTAACGGTGGCGATAGGAACGGATGGAACGGTTTCCGTACTACAGGCGGGTGATACCGATCCTAACCAAGTGGGACAGATTGAGTTGGCAAACTTTATCAACCCTGCCGGGCTTCACTCGCTTGGAGATAACAACTATATCCAGACAGTCGCTTCGGGAGATGCCGTTACCGGTATTGCCGGTCTTGAAGGGCTTGGACAGATCAAACAGGGCTTTGTCGAGATGAGTAACGTGCAACTTGTAGAAGAGATGACGGATTTGATTACCGGGCAAAGAGCTTATGAAGCAAACTCCAAAGCGATTACCACTTCGGATGAAATGCTGCAAACTGTCAATCAGTTAAAACGATAAAATAAGGAAGTAACATGAGAATGGTTTTACCGACAATGATGAGTATATTGATACTGACAGGTATAGTGATCTCCCTGTATGCTATGATTTACTTTTACAAGCGTGAATTTAAGGCGCTTGAGGAGTTGGAAAAAAAGCTTTACTGAACGATTTAAAATGAAGTTTATACATACTTTTGTGTTTTTTTGGATAAAATACCCGCAATTTAACTAAGACACAAAGGTTTTTTATGAACATCATTACAGGCAATGTCTGGAAATTCGGCGACAATATCGATACCGATTTGATTATCGCCGCACGTTACCTAAATACTTCAGATCCACATAAGCTTGCAGAGCATGTTATGGAAGATGCGGATCCTGAGTTTATTACCAAGTTAAAACCCGGAGATATCATCGTCGCGGGTGAAAACTTCGGTTGCGGAAGCAGCCGTGAACATGCGCCTATCGCACTGAAGGCGGCAGGTGTTTCTGCAGTTGTTGCAAAGAGCTTCGCACGTATTTTCTACCGAAACGCTTTTAACATGGGACTTCCTATCTTCGAACTCAAAGAGAGTGACGAAATCGATGAAGGCGATTTGATCAAAATCGATCTTGATAGCGGTAAAATCGAAGATATCACGAAAAAAACCTCTTTTGATTTTACGCCTATTCCTCCTTTCATGCAAGAGTTGATCAACTGTGGCGGTTTGATCAATTTTGCCAAAGCGGAAATGATGCAGGAGGGCAAATAAGATGTCAAAAGTCTATAAAGTAGCCGTTATCAAAGGGGACGGGATTGGTCCTGAAATCGTGGATGAAGCGATCAAAGTTTTAGATGCTTTGGCGTCCGTGTGTGATTTTGATTTTCGTTATAAAGAGCTTTTGATGGGTGGAGCGGCGTATGAGATCACCGGTGATCCGCTGCCGCAGGAGACTATCGACGGATGTAAAGAGTCCGATGCGATACTTTTCGGTGCCATAGGCGGAGAGCAGTGGGATAACCTCCCAAGAGAGAAACGCCCTGAAACAGGGTTGCTCAAACTTCGAAGCGCACTGGATCTGTATGCAAACTACAGACCGGTGAAAGTCTATGACGAGTTGGTAGAGGCGAGTACCCTAAAACCTGAAATCGTTTCGGGTGTCGATCTTTTGGTGATGCGTGAGTTAACCGGAGGACTCTATTTCGGTCAGCCGAGAGAAAAGGATGAAGACAAAGCCTACAACACGATGGTTTACAGCAAAATGGAGGTGGAACGTATCGCGCATGAAGCTTTTAAAGCGGCGATGCGAAGAGATAAACGTGTCTGTTCCGTAGACAAAGCCAACGTACTTGAAGTGAGCCAGTTCTGGAGAGAGATCGTTGAAGAGGTAGCCAAAGAGTATCCTGAAGTACAACTTTCGCATATGTACGTGGACAATGCCGCGATGCAGCTTGTACGTAACCCCAAACAGTTCGACGTGATTTTAACAGGAAATATTTTCGGTGATATTTTAAGTGACGAAGCGAGTATGATCAGCGGATCTATCGGTTTGTTACCTTCTGCATCCGTAGGTGGTAAAGTAGGACTTTACGAGCCTATTCACGGATCTGCTCCGGATATTGCCGGGCAAGGCATCGCAAACCCTATTGCGACAATCGCAAGTGCTGCGATGATGCTTCGTTTCTCGTTTGGAGAAGTGGCGGCAGCGGATAGAATCGAACAGGCGATCGAGCAGGTGCTCAAAGAGGGATACCGTACCAAAGATATTGCCGACTACGGTGCAAAAGAGGTTTGCTCTACAACTGAGATCGGTTCGTATATCGCCGAGTATGTTTCCAAAGTCTGATGAGTACGATCACCTTAGCGAAAATCTACGAAAAACAGGGGCATCTTGCCGATGCTCTGAAGATTTATGAGGCGCACTTACAGAAAAATCCCAAAGACGAGTCTTTAAAAGAGGCGGTGATTCGTCTTCGTAAAATCAACACCAAAGCGTTGAAATATTTTATGGAGATGCACAAAGAGGAACAGTTTTTAAAATTTGAAAGGTGGCTTTGTAAATCATGGAATTAAGAGACCTTGTCCTTTCCACACTTGAGGAGCTTGATGATCGTATCGCCAAAGAGGAAGAGATACGTCAGAAGATCGTAGAGATAAATGAGGAAGAGGTAAAAGAGGCAAACTCTGAAACTGCAAAAGAAGTGACAAAAGTGCGCAGTGACGATGAAGTCGCTTTTTTAAAACATACCAAAGAGCGTTTGGAAATTTTGTTTGAAGGGTTGAAATCAACCGAAATCAAAGATCCCGAAGCAAAGCTTGAGATCACCTTGAAATATCTACAGTTGTTGCTTGCACAGGTAGATGACAGACTTCATGAAGTAAAGTAGCAGGAACGATGCAAAAAGTCGGTGTGGCACTTTCCGGAGGAGGGAGCAGATGTGTCGCGCAGCTTGGGGTATTGGCATATCTGGAAGAGCAGGGTGTGCGTGTCAGTGCTATCAGCGGCAGTAGCGGCGGTGCGATAGCTGCAGCACTGTATGCCAGTGGCAGAACACCTCATGAAATTGTCTCTTTACTTAAAACTATCGACTTTAAATCTTATTTGAAATACCATCTGCACAAAGGCTCTCTTTACAGTATCGTCGGGGCGGAGAAGCTTTTGCGCGATGAAGTGGGGCTGGAAAGTTTCGAAGCGTTGCAGATCCCTTTTTATTGTACGGTGGTCAATTTTAGAACAGGTTTTGCAGAGTATAAAACGCATGGAGATCTGGCAAAGCTCATCTTGGCATCTTCCGCATTGACACCGATATTTGCTCCGGTCGAGTGTGAAGGGGAGCTTTATATCGACGGCGGGTTTTATGACAATTTACCCGCAGCACCGCTTACGGAGATCTGTGACAAAGTTATCGGTATCAATGTCAATCCTATGTTTGAAAGTACGCCCAAAAGCTTCAAACAGCGTTTGTACAAGTCTCTTTTTATCATGCTCAATGCCAACATACGTGAAGGAAAACGTTTGTGTGATCTTTTCATAGAACCCAAAGAGATGGTGCGCTATTCTATTTTCGATACTTCGCAACTGGATCTGTTTTTTCACATAGGGTATCGCACCGCACAAAGACATGAGAGCGAAATAGACCAATTTTTAGGAGCGTTATGAGTCAGTATATTTTAAAAATAGATTGTTCGGATGAGAAGGGGTTGATTTACAAAATCGCCGATGTCATCTACAAAA
>Ga0256843_1002626_pt1 | contig 12980 bp, 22 predicted proteins | sample AlvinellametaG_FD_191572 | JGI IMG/M metagenome (GOLD analysis project Ga0256843, IMG submission 191572) | Pompeii worm associated microbial communities from hydrothermal vent at the East Pacific Rise, Pacific Ocean - Alvinella | ecosystem: Host-associated > Annelida > Integument > Unclassified ... | reverse complement strand
ATCAAATTCTCTATAATGGAGAAGCTTTGCATTTTCATGCTGATATTCAAAACAATGTCATCAGAGGAAATACAATCAAGGGCAATCTGGAAGATGTGATCAAAGATATCAAGGGAAGCTACACGCAAAAGAATATCATCGAATACAACTACTGGGACCGATATGAAGGCTTTGACCGAAATAGAGACAACGTTGGAGACACCCCCTACAAAAAACTCCAATATGCAGACCAGCTCTGGTTCTACCGTCACAAAATGAAATTCTTTTATGGAACCCCTGTGATGGCACTGGTCAATTTTCTTACGAGACTGGCTCCTTTTTCAGAACCTCTGCTGCTTCTGGAAGACAGCAAACCGCTTATTTCTCCTCCAGAAATGCCAATGCCTCAATCATATCCGTAGGCAGCATGGCATAAGAGGCACCGTTGTAGTGCTGTGCCGCAAGCGTCAGTGCCAAAGAGCCCTGAATGGCAGCCTCAATACCCGAATACCCCTGTGCCAGAAGAGAGACGATCAGACCGGAAAGCACATCTCCACTGCCGCCTTTGCTCAGTTTGGAAGAGCCCAGCGGGTTGATATAGAGCTGTTCCTCCTGGGCAATGAGCATAGTCGCACCTTTGAGCAGAAGCGTCACATGCGGGTACAGCGCATTGAACCTCCGTACTATTTCAAAACGCCGCTTCTGTATCTGGGCCACACTCACCGGCTCTCCGGTCAAGTGTTCCCACAGTGCAGCAAACTCTTTGGGATGCGGAGTAATGACAATATCACGCTCTTTCTGCTCCAGTATGCCCAAGATCTCACTGTGATGGAAACTGTCGGCATCCAAAACAATGGGCAGGTGGCTTTCTATGACATACTTTTGCAGAAATTCACTCTCAAAGTGCTCTCCCAGCCCCATTCCTATGGCGATCGCAGAAGCATTGGACGGGACAACGGTCGAATGCATCAGCCAGGCCGGAGGAGAGACCTTCTCATGGACCACAAGTGTCGTCAGTCCTGCCCCAAAACGGCTGGCAGCCATCCCGGCAATAATACCTGCCCCCTCTTTCTCCCCACAGAACACAGCCGCATGTCCGAAACTTCCTTTATGCGTGCTCAGGCTGTTTCGTCTGGGCAGTTTTATATCTGAAGTTTCAAGCAGCCGGGTCTTACTCTTGGTCTCATACATTTCACTGCTGACCCCAAGATCGACACGTATGATCTTTCCTATACTGTCTTTACTTTCGTCAAGAAAGAGTGCTTCTTTATAGGCACCCATTGTAATAGTAATATCCGCATGAAAGGCCATAGGCATTAGACAGCCGTTCTCTCCCACACCTGTAGGAATATCACAGGCGATCCTGTATCCTGTCAAACTGTTGAGTTTATGCACAATGAATTGTGTCTCTTCATCAATTTCCCGGCTGAGCCCTGCACCAAAAAGCGCATCTAACACAACATCGGCATTTTCTATTGAGTCAACAATATTCACACCCACTGCTTTTGCGCGCTTCAGTTGCAGTTTTGCCATTTCAGAACGTACTCCAAAGGGAATATGCAGCCTGACATCATATGCCCCATGCAACTGTCTTGCCAGAACTATGCCGTCCGCACCGTTGTTACCTACTCCTGAAACAATAAGAATGGAACTTCCCTGCCCAAAATGCTCCCGAATATAGGCAGCCATCCCTCCGGCAGCATGTTCCATCAAAATATCTTCGCTCAGTCCGTAAGCCTCATAGCAGTGTCTGTCCAATTCATAACAGGATCGAAAAACTTTTTGCATATATTGCCCTTTTCATTATTTTTACTATTTTATCACAAATTAAAATAGTTTCGATATAATCCCATTCATAATTTATTGACTCACTCTGTATCTAAAGAATGACCTAAGCCGAATTGGCAAAGCTTTAGTGAGAGGAATTGATATGGGACTTTGTTCCATATCAAGGAGAATTTACAATAAGAGAGGGGGTGCTTTTCGATGCCAGGAATTAAACTTTCACCACGTGATTCTTTTGATGACGCTTACAGAAAATTCAAGAGACAAAGTGACAGAAACCTTATCGTAACTGAAGCAAGAGCTAGACAGCACTACGAGACTAAGACTGAAAAGAGAAAAAAAGAGAAGATTGCAACACGCAAGAAAATTCTTAAGAAACTCTTCATGCTTAGAAGATACGAGTCAAGACTGTAGTTTTGACAAGAGCAGGAAACCCTGCTCTTTCACTTTAAATATTCATTCTCCAGATATTTGCCTTACGGTACTTTAAAAACAATCTACTCTATATATTCTTCATACAATAACGGTATAATATTTCAACTCAAACCAAAATTTCTTTTTCTAATTTCAATATCAAAGGATAGTCTATGAAATATATATTCATTATAATCGCATTCTCATTTCTCTTTCTCTTCAGTGGCTGTCAGGAGAACCAGCAGGAGCATGATGCCAAAGTAGCCCGGGAAGCAAGAGAATCTCTGATCAAAGAACTTAAAGCAAAAGAGGAAGCTAAACGTAAAAAAGAAGCAGCCATTGAGAAGCAAAGCAAACTTTCCAAAATAGGATTTCAGAAAACTCCAGACGGGAAAATCATTATAGATATGAACCAGACCAAAAGTTATTTTCAAATGCTTGCACAAAAAATGCATGCCAAAGTAGAAAAGATGAATGAAGAACTTGAGCATGGCAACCTTCAGGAAAAAGAAGCCGGAATTGATATCAATCAGACACATATCAACATCGATCTGAATAAAACCAAACATTTCCTTGACAATTTAGGTAAAAAAATGCAAGGATACATCCAAGAGTTTGAAGGTATGATTCATGAACTCAACAGTACAAAATAAATTTTATAGATATTAGTTAAAGGAGTATGTTTATGATACAGATCGATATGAATTCTGATGAATTCCAGGCAGAACTTGAAAAAACATGGGGTTTTGTTGAAAAAGTGAACAAACAATTCGGCTTTGTTCAAAACCCAAATGAAGAGGTCAATGAAGGTGTCGCTATGGGTCTTGCAAGAAACAAGCTTATTTACGGCAAACGTTTCTGCCCCTGCTTTATGGTTATAGGAGAGACAAAAGAGGAACAGAAAGCTGCCGACAACCGTATCTGCCCATGTAAACCTGCCCTGGAAAAGGAGATCCCCCAGGATGGTCTCTGCCACTGCGGTATCTTCTGTACTCCTGAATATGCTCAGGCTGAAAAGCAAAAGAACGAAATAGAAGAGATTGTTCATCAACACTCCAAAGGACTGACAAAAGAGCAGGCAGCACTTTTACTTGAAGAGGAGCAGCTGGACGGGGATGAACTAGAAGCCCTTATTGAAGCACGTACCCTCGGAATGATAAACTTTACTCTTATGGATGTACGTGAATTCATGGAGTTCCAAATGGGGCACATCGTCGGTACGGATGAACTTGTACCTACTTCACAATTCTATGCCAAGATAGAAGAGCATAACGATAAAAAAAAGCAACCTGTCATTGTTTACTGCCATACAGGCAGCAGAAGTTTTCAGGTACAACATGCCATGAAATCACTTGGCTTTGAACATGTCTGTAATCTCAGGCCAGGAATTATTGGATATACGGGTGAAATAAAAAAAGGGTAGAAGGGGAAAATAAAAAGTCGTATTCAAGGCAAAGCCTTGAAGTACGGAAGTGTTTTGGGATTATACGAGTTCGATAATCGCCATTGGTGCAGAGTCACCTTTTCTCATACGAGTTTTGATGATTCTTGTATACCCACCGTTTCTGTCTGCATACTTTGGTGCAATTTCATTAACGATAGTGTTTGTACACTCTTTGTGCTGCAACATTGCAAAAATTGCTCTGTGCGCATTAAAGTCAGCAGATGCCGCTTTGGTGATAAGCTTCTCATAGTAGCTTCTAAGCTCTTTTGCTTTTGGTAAAGTAGTTTCAATTCTACCCTCTTTTGTCAAAGCAATAGAAAGGTTCTTAAGAAGCGCCGCTCTGTGAGAAGACGTTCTGTTTAACTTACGGTAACCATGCTTATGTCTCATGTCTTTCCTTTATATACTGTTACAACTATGCTTTAAGTTGTTCTAATTTTTTGACAAGATTTGCTCTTGTACTCTCTTTGAGTTCAAACTCTGGACCAAATCCGTGCTCAATAAGGCATTCATTAATCTCATCAAGTGATTTTTTACCAAGATTTTTGATATTCTTAATCTCATTCTCGCTCATCAATACCAATTCACCAAGGAATTTAATACCGGCTCTGTCAAGTGAATTAAACGATCTGGCACTCAACCCAAGACCGTCTACAGCCAACATAAATGGTTTAAGTTCATTGTCATCACCTGTTCTCTTAGGCAATGCTGTACTAATATTTACATCAAGTACACCATTGAATACTGCGAGTTGCTTATTCATTACTTCCAATGCATTTGTAAATGCTTCAACCGGACCGATTTGTGCATCTGTCTCAATATCGAAGGTAATCTTTTCAAAGTTTGGATTGTCTTCTACAAGAACAGGTTCAATCTTGTAGTTTGCTTTTCTTACCGGGGTAAAGAATGCATCAAGAGCAATACTGTCTGAAGGAACTTCGTCTCTCAGATCTTCACTTGGCACATAACCGATACCTTTGGCAATCACAACAGTAAAGTTGAGTTCGGCATCTTCATTCAGTGTTGCAAGAGGAAGATCCCCGTTCACCACTTCGATCTGATCGTTGTTAAGATCTTGCGCCGTAATCTCTTTGTGTCCGGAGAAACTGTATTTAAGCTCTACTCTGTCACTTTCATCTTTAATTTTAAAACGAATATTCTTGAGATTGATGATAAATACCGCCACATCTTCGTGCATACCTCTGATGTTGTCAAACTCGTGTGCAGCACCTTCTATCTTTACAGAAATAGGTGCATACCCGATAGAAGAACCGAGGATCAGTCTTCTTAACGGATGTGCAAGCGTAACAGCATAGCCACTCTCAAAAGGATATGCCACGATCTCAGCACGATTTGCACTGATCTCGTTGACTTCTACCTCGGTTGGCATAAATGGTGCAACTTTAATTTTTCTCATTAACTAGCCTTTACTAAGATTATTTAGAATAAAGCTCGACGATTAGACGCTCTTCAACTGGGATTGCTATCTCTTCTCTTTCAGGAACTCTACTGTAAATTCCGAAAAGTTTTTCTTTATCGACATCAACCCACTCAACCATACCGGTCTGGTTAGTCAATTCGATTGCTCTGAGGATCTGAGGGTTCGTTTTACTTTTCTCTCTGATCTCGATTTTTTGACCTGCTTTGACTCTAAATGACGGAATATCAACTCTTTTACCGTCAACAAGCACATGACCATGATTTACAAATTGTCTTGCAGCTGCTCTGGTTGTTGCAAATCCCATTCTGTAAACGACATTGTCAAGTCTCTGCTCAAGAAGTTGAATAAGGATCGCCCCTGTATTCCCTTCTTTTCTGTTTGCTTCTTTGTAAAGTGCTCTAAACTGCTTTTCGCTTGTTCCATACATGAACTTCGCTTTTTGCTTCTCTTGAAGTTGCAGACCGTATTCACTGATCTTTGTTCTTCTCTGTCCGTGTTGCCCTGGAGCATACGGTCTTTTTTCCAATGCAGATTTACCGGCAAGTCTACGCTCACCTTTCAATCCGAGATCAACACCAAGTCTTCTTTCTAGTCTTTCAACTGGACCTCTATATCTTGCCATGCTTATACCCTTCTCTTCTTAGGTGGTCTACAACCATTGTGTGGAAGCGGAGTGATGTCTTTTAGGAATGTTACACGAATTCCCTCTGTTGCACCAATCGCTTTAACCGCTGTATCTCTACCAGAACCAGGACCTTGAACTTTGATCCCTACTTCTTTAATACCGTTCTCTTTTGCTTTTGCCATTGCATCTGCAACTGCTTCTGTTGCCGCAAATGGTGTAGATTTTTTAGAACCTTTAAAACCAAGCGCTCCCGCAGAACTCCAAGAGATAACGTTACCCATTTCATCTGTTACTGTAATTACAGTGTTATTGAAAGTTGCAGCTACGTACACTACACCTTTGGCAATACTTTTTTTTGCTTTTTTCTTAGCCATACTTAACTACTCCTTACGCTGCGCCGACAGTTTTACGCTTACCTTTACGGGTACGCGCATTTGTCTTTGTTTTTTGACCACGACAAGGCAGTCCTCTTCTGTGTCTGAGACCTCTGTATGATCCAAGATCCATTAATGCTTTGATGTCAAGTGTTACTTTTTTTCTAAGATCACCTTCCACCATAACGTTTTCTTGAATATCATTACGGATCGTTGCCGCCTGAGCATCTGTCAGTTCATGTACTCTGGTATTGTAGTCAACACCCGTTCTGTCAAGAATTTTTCTTGATGTAGTCAAACCGATACCATAGATATATGTCAGTGCATACTCTATTCTTTTCTTTTGTGGTAAATCAACACCTGCAATACGTGCCATGTTTATCCTTGTCTCTGTTTATGTTTTGGATTTTTACAAATCACGCGTACGATACCCTTGCGCTTGATCACTTTACAATCGTCGCACATCTTTTTAACTGATGGTCTAACCTTCATGTGGTATTCCTTTTAAATAGTTACGCATATGGAGGAACTCCATACTTGTATTTGTTCTGCACCTTTGTTTTGCGTGGATCATTGATGTTTCATAATCCAACCCTTGAGTAATCGGTGCGAATTAATCAAAGATTCTTCGCGCAGTTTCCCAAGCCTATAGCAATAGGGAGGAGGATTATACCGAAATATATATTAATGTTTTCTTATATGAAAATTGTGGGGTGCGGGGGTCGATTAATCGACCAGTGTAAACAATAGATTTTGAAGTATGTAAGGTCGATAAATCGACCCTGCATTTTATTTGTATCTGAAAGTGATACGCCCTTTGTCAAGACTGTATGGTGTCAGTTCGACTTTTACCTTGTCGCCGGGAAGAATTTTAATGTAGTGCATTCTCATTTTCCCTGCAATATGGCACAAAACGATATGCCCATTGTCAAGTTCTACCCTGAAGGTTGCGTTAGGCAAAGCTTCAACCACTTTACCGTCAATCTCTATTACATCATCTTTTGCCATTGTATTCCTTTATGAATTTCTACGTTACTTTGCTTCTGTTAGTATGACAGCTTTACCGTCAACCACTGCTACCTGATGTTCATAGTGGCTGGTACGAAGACCATCTTCACTCACAACTGACCACTGGTCTTCAAGCAATACCGGATGGCCGCTTTTCTGGCAGACCATCGGTTCAAGACAGAAGACCATTCCGTTCTTGATCTTTGGCCCCTGGTTGGGCTTTCCTTCAAGATAGTTTGGAATATTGGGTTCATCATGCGGTTTGGTACCGATACCATGCCCGCAATAGTCACGAAGCGGCACAAAACCGGCTTCTGTAATATAGTCTTCAAGAATTTTTGTCAACTCTTTGAAGCGCATTCCGGGCTTAATCGATGCAATGGCATGATAAAGTGCTCCTTTTGAACAGGAAATCAATGCTTCATCTGCTGAGGAAACTTTCCCAACCGCCATAGTAATGGCAGCATCTCCGAAATAACCATCCAGTTTGGTACCGATATCCAGTCCAAGAATATCGCCTTCCTGAACAAGCGTATCATCAGGTACGCCATGGATACAGACCTCATTGAGAGAGGTACATACCGATCCCGTAAAACCATATAGACCTTTAAAAGAGGGGACAGCCCCCTGTTCACGAATATAGACTTCTGCAAGTCTGTCGATCTCTTTGAGTGACATACCCGGTTTAATAAGGTTTTGGAGATATTGAAGTGTATTCCCGACGATTTCGCCTGCTGCTTTAAGCTTGGCGATCTCGTCCGGTTTTCTGATAGCAATAGCCATTATAGACCTACATTTCCCAGTGTATCATATTGATTCATTGTTCTTTGTGCTTCTATTTTTCTCATAGTATCAAGTGCAACCTGAACAATAATCAGTACAGAAACTCCACCGAAGTAGAAACTTGCACCCATTCCTGAGATAATTGCAAACGGTACTGTTGAGATAATTGCAAGATAGACAGCACCCGACCCGGTCAAACGGCTGGCTACCTCATTGAGGAACTCTTTGGTATGTTCTCCCGGTCTTACACCTGGAATAAACCCACCCTGTCTTTTCAAGTTGTCTGCAATATCTTTGGCATTAAATGCAATCGAGGCATAGAAAAATGCAAAAAAGATAACAAGGAAAAAGGTTACTACATTAAAAACAATACCGCCCGGTGCCAGAGTATCAGCAATTTCAGTCACCCATTTGGTTGAGCTTGCCTGAAGTACCGTTAATGGAAACATCAATACCGCAGAAGCAAAAATAGGTGGAATAACACCTGAGAGGTTCACCTTGATAGGGATATAATTCATTACCCTTTTTGTCTGGTTTTGCATAATTGTTTTTCTAGAGTAAGAGATAGGAACACGTCTTTCACCCAATTCCACATAAATAATGGCAAATACTGTGAGCAGCATCACTGCCAAAATAGCAATAATCAACAAGAAGTTCATCTCACCTGCATTTACGGCTCTGATCGTATTGGAAATTGCTGCGGGAAGACCGGAGACAATACCTGCAAAGATAATCAGTGAAATACCGTTACCAATACCTTTTTGTGTGATCTGCTCTCCAATCCACATCAGAAGCATAGTCCCTGTCAACATAGAGAAAGTTGCCAAAACAGTAAATGTCATAGGATCGATCATTACAGCACTCTGTCCTGCACTGCCTGTCATGCTCTGAAGCCCCATAGAGACACCAATAGCCTGAACAACCGTAATAAAAATAGTAAAATAACGAATGATCTGCATATATTTTTGCATACCGTCACGTTCTTTTTTCATTTGACCAAGTGTAGGGAAAGTAGCTGCAAGAAGTTCCATAACGATGGATGCAGTAATGTAAGGCATAATACCCAAAGAGATAATACTTAAACGTTGAACGGCTCCGCCAGAGAACATATTTGCCATGCCCAAGGCGTTGCCCGAGTTGCTGTCAAAGAAAGCTTTGATAACACCCAGGTCAACACCTGGAGTTGGAATATAGGCTAAAACTCTGTACGCAAAAAGGAACCCTAACGTAATTAGGATTTTTTGAGTTAAAGCGTTACCCATCTTATTTTCCGCTTGTGGTAACAGCGTCGTCTTTGATCTTGCTTGCAAGCTCTTTGGCTGAAGCACCGATCAATTTAACTTTTTTAACTGTCTTTTGAAGCTTGTGAACAGACTTGATGCTTTCAAGTGTGATCTCATCAAGTGCAGCGATCGCTTTGATCTTCTCTACATTGATAACATAAGGCTTTTCGATCTTGGAAGTAAAACCAACTTTTGGCACTCTTTTATAGAGTGGCATCTGTCCACCTTCAAAACCTCTTTTTCTGCTGTAACCGGTTCTGGATTTCTGACCTTTGTTACCGCGCCCGGCTGTTTTACCTGTTCCTGAACCCTGACCACGACCAACTCTTTTTCTGTTACGAGTCGATCCCGGAGCAGGTTGTAAATTATGTAAACCCATACTTTACCCCTTACGCTTTGATTCTGGTAAGTGCTTGGATTGTTGCTCTTACCAGGTTATTTGGGTTGTTAGAACCGATAGACTTGCTGAGTACATCCTGAATACCTGCAAGTTCCAGTACTGGTCTTGCAGCACCACCGGCAATAACACCTGTACCTTCACTCGCCGGTCTAAGCACAATTCTACTTGCGTTGAACTTGTGCTCGATATCGTGAGCGATAGTGGTACCTTTGATGTTTACTTTCACAAGGTTCTTGTGAGCATCATCAACCGCTTTTTTGATCGCATCGGGAACCTCTTTGGCTTTACCAAATCCGTATCCTACTGTACCTTTTTTGTCACCGATTACTACGAGTGCAGTAAATCTGAATCTTCTACCACCCTTAACAACTTTGGTAACACGACCGATATTTACGATCACTTCTTCAAATTCTTTTTCGATTTCTTCGTTATGATTGTTATTTTGCATCATGCTTCCTTAAAACTTTATTCCGGCTTCTCTAAGCGCATCTGCGAAAGAGGCAACAACACCGTGGTAAAGGTAACCATTTCTGTCGAACACAACGCTCTCGATGTTTTTAGAAGCAAGATTTTTAGCCATTTCAGCAGCTACTTTCTGTACATCTTCTCTATTGGCTTTGAGTCCGAGTTTTCTACCGTCTGCAGAAGCAAGTGTCACACCTGCATTATCATCGATAGCCTGTGCATAGAAATGTTTGTTTGACTTGTAAACAGTCAGTCTCGGCAGCTCAGCTGTTCCGAAAACTTTTCCTCTGACTCTGGCTTTTCTCTGAGCGCGAAGTTTATTTTTTCTTTTTTGAATACTTTTTAACATCTATCCGCTCCTTACTTACCAGCTGCTTTACCAGCTTTTCTGATGATCACTTCATCTGTGTACTTCACACCTTTACCTTTGTAAGGCTCTGGCGGTCTGAATGCTCTGATCTCTGCTGCAGCCTGGCCTACGGCCTGCTTGTCTGTTCCGTTGATTGTAACAATGTTTTTCTCAACTTTGATCTCTAGTCCCTCAGGGATCTCGAAATTGACATCATGAGAGAAACCAAGCTGTAGTTTAAGGACTTTGCCTTCAACTGCCGCTCTGTAACCGACACCGTTGATCTCCAAAGATTTGCTGTACCCTTTGTCAAGGCCGATAACAATATTGTTGAAAAGTGCTCTGTATGTTCCCCAGAATGCTGCATCCTGCTTCTCTTCACCTACTCTTGTAAAAGTTACTTCTGAACCATCGATATTGATCCCCACTCTTCCGTGAGTTTCAAGTCTTTTTTCAAGATTGCCTTTTTTAGCCACGAGAGTCGTACCGTCCAATGATACTTCAATACCACTTGGAACAGTTACTGGTCTTTTTCCTATTCTTGACATCTTGTCTCCTTACCAAATACTACAGATTACTTCGCCGCCGATGCCACGCTTGTACGCTTCATCGTTTGCAAGTACGCCCTGGCTAGTAGAAACTACCAGTGTACCGTAACCGTTTTTAAATGTTCTGATCTCATCTTTACCCTGGTGAACACGACGTCCGGGCTTAGAGATCTTCTTGATTTCATTGATCACACTTTTTTCATTGTCATCATACTTTAAAACAACCTTGATCGTTTTTTTATTGCCGTCTTCTTTCACTTTATAGCTCTCAAGATACCCTTTGTCTACGAAAATAGCCACGGTTGCCTCAATAGTCTTTGAGTGAAGAAGTGTTGTTACATCCAGTCTTCTCTGCGCAGCGTTTCTGATACGAGTCAGAGAGTCTGCAATTATATCTGTCATCATCTTTTACTTCTCCTTACCAGCTTGCTTTACGCATACCAGGAATAAGGCCTTCATTGGCCATTTTTCTTAAACACACACGGCAAAGACCAAAGTCTCTGTATACTGAGTGAGGTCTACCGCAAATGTTACATCTTGTATATGCTTGCGTAGAGAACTTTGCTTTTCTCTGCTGCTTTGCTATCATTGATTTCTTAGCCATTAGTTTCTCCCTTTAGCGAAAGGCATACCAAGCTTCTCAAGAAGCGTAAATGCCTGTTTGTCATCTTCAGTACTTGTTACGATAGTGATGTTCATACCGTGTGTTTTGATGATGTTGTCAAACTCGACTTCCGGGAACATCAATTGCTCCTGAAGACCGAAGTTGTAGTTACCTCTACCGTCAAAACCTTTTCTTGGTGTACCTCTAAAGTCTTTCACTCTTGGAAGAGCAATTGATACGAGTTTGTCAAAGAAGTTGTACATATTGTCACCTCTAAGTGTTACTCTGATACCTGATGGCGCACCTTCTCTTGCTTTAAATCCTGCAACAGATTTTTTTGCATTTACGATGACTGCTTTCTGACCGGCGATAAGGGAGATCGTGTCTGCCATGTTGGCGATGAGTTTGGAATCTCTTCCTTCTTCACCGGCACCTACAGAGATAACGATTTTCTCAAGCTTCGGAGTCTGCATCGCGTTTTGTACACCGCACTCTTCTCTGAGTGCAGGAACGATGTCATTGTACTTTTGCTTCATTCTACTCATGGGATTAGCCCTCTACTTTTTTTACATTTGAGATATGGATAGGCATTTCAACATTTTCAAATCCACCCTCTTTGTTCTGCTCGCTTGGTTTTACAGCTTTTTTAGCCATTTTACAACCTGCCACGATTACAGCATCTTTTTTTGGAAGTACCTGGAGAACTTCTCCGGTTTTACCTTTGTCATCACCAGCGATGATCATAACCTGATCACCCTTTTTGATTTTGAATTTCTTCGCCATTACCATACCTCCGGTGCAAGGGATACAATTTTCATGAATCCTGCATATCTTGTTTCACGACTTACAGGGCCGAAGATACGTGTACCGATCGGCTCTTTTTTGTCATCAATGATTACTGCTGCGTTGTCGTCAAATCTGATCAGTGAACCATTTTCTCTCTGGATCTCTTTCTTTGTTCTGACAACAACCGCTTTGACAACCTTACCTTTTTTTACTTTTCCGGTAGGAAGTGCTTTCTTGACTGAAGCAACGATTACGTCACCTACAGATGCATATCTTCTTTTAGATCCGCCAAGAACCTTGATACACATGATCTCTTTTGCACCAGAGTTGTCTGCTACATTTAGTCTAGTAAATCCCTGGATCATTACACTTCTCCTCTCTTCACGATTTCAAGAAGTCTGAAGCTTTTTGTTTTTGAAAGCGGTCTACACTCAATGGCAGTTACCGTATCTCCAACATTGATATCATTCTTCTCATCATGGATAAGATATTTCTTAAATCTTTTTACTGTTTTGTGATATCTTGGGTGAAGTACTCTTCTCTCAACCAGTACAGTTGCAGTTTTGTCTCCAGCCTTTTTAATCACAGTACCTGTTATTTGTCTTTTTGGCATAAATGACCCCTTACTTCGATCTAGCAGCAGTCAATGCTGTCTGGATTCTAGCGATATCTTTTTTCGCTACTCTCAACTC
>Ga0256843_1002625_pt1 | contig 12981 bp, 13 predicted proteins | sample AlvinellametaG_FD_191572 | JGI IMG/M metagenome (GOLD analysis project Ga0256843, IMG submission 191572) | Pompeii worm associated microbial communities from hydrothermal vent at the East Pacific Rise, Pacific Ocean - Alvinella | ecosystem: Host-associated > Annelida > Integument > Unclassified ... | reverse complement strand
TTGTAGAGGTAAAAAGTGGTGAAAACTTTCAATCTATTTATAATATAACTCCTACAAAAATGAAAAGAATTATAAAATCAATTGAAGTATATCTGAAAAAATATAAACTCAATAATCCATATCAAATAGATGCAATTACTATCGATAATGGAAAATTAGAGTTTATCAAAAATATTAGTTTCTTTTAGAATAAAACTCTGCTTTAAATTCTTTGAATCTTTCTTCTAAGATAGCTTCTCTAGCTTGTCTTACAAGAGTTAAATAATAATGAAGATTGTGAATACTTGCAAGTCTAAAATAAGTAAGTTCTTTTGCTTTAAATAAGTGATTTAGATAACCTCTTGAATAATTTCTACAAGTATAACAATCACATTCATTGTCGATTGGGTTATCATCAAGTTTATATTTAGCTGCTTTTATATTTAATCTTCCAAAAGATGTAAATAATGTTCCGTTTCTTGCATTTCTTGTAGGCATTACACAATCAAACATATCAACACCTCTATCAATTGCTTCTATTATATCTTCGGGAGTTCCTACACCCATTAAATATCTTGGTTTATTTTCTGGCATAAAAGGAGTTGTGGCTTCAATTGTATCATACATTGCTTGATTTTCTTCTCCTACACTAAGTCCTCCTATTGCAAATCCATCAAAACTATGTCCTTTATATTCTAAATTTACAAGTTCAGTTGCACTTTGTGCTCTATATTTAAAGTTTGTTCCACCTTGAATGATAGCAAAAACATTGTTTTTTTGCCCTTTATTGATATGATGAACTAAACTTCTATAAGCCCAATCAGTAGTTCTTTTTATAGAAAGTTCTATTCTTTCAGTTGTATTAGGAAGAGCTATTAAATCATCTAATACCATCATAATATCACTATTTAAGTTATATTGAATATCTATTACTTTTTCTGGTGTAAAAAAGTGTTTACTTCCATCTATATGTGATTTAAATCCAATTCCATCTTCGTTTTGTTTCATATTTTGACTTAAACTAAATGCTTGAAAACCACCACTATCAGTTAAAAATGAATTTGGATAATTGCTGAATTTATGAAGTCCTCCAAAATGTTTAATAGTTTCATCATTTGGTCTTAAGTATAAATGATAAGTATTTGCAAGGATTATTTTTGTATCTAAGATAGATGTCATATCTATCATATCCAAACCTTTTACACTAGCATTAGTTCCAACAGGCATAAATATCGGAGTTTGGATAGTAGAATGTTCAGTTACAATCTCACAAGCTCTGGCTTTGCCATCTGTTTTTTGAAGAGTAAATTTCATTGAGTGCCTTTTTTGGTATAATTTTATCAAAAAAGGTCAGATTTGAATAGAGTTTTAATTTTAGCCCAAGGTAAAGAAACTACAAATTTTATCTCATCTATAGTAAAAGATTATATAAATGTTGCTGAATTTGATGTTATTTATCAAAACGAAAGTGATATTTTAGATGAATTTAGAGTAGATGGAATCCATTTTTATAAAATTTCTTTTAATTCTTTTGTAAATTTACAATTTTTTCAACAAAAAGATTATTCAAAAATTATTATTGTTATAAAAAATAAATTTTTTGCATTAAATGCTTTAGAAGCTGTAAAATATTTTACAAATAAAAATATAGTTGTTGAATTTATTGATTTTTGGAATATAAATATTCAACAAGAAAATGTACATGTTATCCATATTCCTAATATTATAAATGCTACTTTAATCGATTTACTTCCTAATGTACCAGTGTTTGCTAGAAATATAGGACTTGGTAGAGAAGAGATTATGCAAGTGGAAGTCCCAGCAGGTAGTGCATTTGTTCATAGAAATATAGAAATTTTAAATAGGGAAGGAAAAGGTAAATGGAAGATTGTAGCTGTATATAGAAATGATACTTTGATTATTCCTAATAAAATAACTACTACAAGACCTTATGATAAACTTATTATTATTGGAAATGCACAAGTCTTAAAAGATATATATAAAAATATCAAAAAAGAAGTGGGTCTTTTTCCTGCACCATATGGAAATAATATATATTTATTTATTGATAGAAAAAATATGACAAAATATGAAGTAAGTAAACTTTTGAAATCTTCTATATTTTTACAAAGAAAGTTGAAATCAAAAAAATTGATTATTAGAATAATCAATCCAAACTTACATACTTTTGATAAACTAGAAAAATTTGAAAATATTGAAGTATATGTAGATTATCATTTAGATGATGCACATGAAGTGATTATGAAAGATTTATTAAAATTTAGTATTGGACTGATGGTGCTTAATAATGAATTTTATTATAAAAATATAGATTTTTTACTTAAACTTAAAAAGCCATTTTTAAAAGTTGGAGAAGAAAGTATTAAAAAATGTACTTCCACAGCACTTATTTTAAGAGAAGATGAAAGTGTAGCTGAAATCAGTCCTGTTGTATTTGATATTTCATCGCAACTTGAAACTAAACTTAAATTTTTAGATATGGACCCAGAAAATGTAAAATTAGAAAAAAAAGAGATTATGAAATATTATGAACATTTATCTCAAATTTATTTTTATAAAAATGTAGAATTTATAATGAATTCTAAAAATTTATTATTTGAACTTAAAAATATGGAAAATTTATGTTTTTTTGTTCCATTTAATAGTAAAATTCCAAGAAATAAATTTTTATCTTATCTTTTTCCAGATAATAAAAAGATAGAACTTTTATTGGATAGATATAATCAATTTATGATACCAACAAAGGATTAAAATGAAAGTAGCAGTAACAACACCAAATAAAAATTATGATATTTTAATAGATGAATTACCAGAAATTACGTTGGATACAAAAGTAGCAATTATTACAAATCCAACTGTAAGTGGATTACATTTAAAAACATTATTATCTAAATTAAATGCAAAAGAGGTGCATATTGTAACTTTACCAGATGGTGAGGAATATAAAAATTTTGAATCTATAAATTTTGGTTTAGATAGACTTTTTGATGCAAAATTTGATAGAAATTCTGTATTAATAGCTTTTGGTGGTGGCGTGATAGGTGATATGACTGGATTTATGGCTAGTATTTTTTTAAGAGGGATTAAATTTATTCAAATTCCTACAACTTTACTTTCTATGGTAGATAGTAGTGTAGGTGGAAAAACGGGGATAAATAATAAATATGGAAAAAATTTAATAGGTGCTTTTTATCAACCAGAAGTTGTATATATTAATCCTGAATTCTTAAAAACTCTTCCAAAAAGGGAATTTGCAGCTGGTATGGCTGAGGTAATTAAAATGGCTGTAATGTTTGATAAAGAGTTTTTTAAAGGGATTAAAAATAATAGTTTATCAATTCCAGAAATAATCAAAAAAAGTGTAGAAACAAAAGCAGATGTAGTAAGTCAAGATGAAAAAGAAAAAGGGATTAGAAGTGTGTTAAATTATGGACATACTTTTGGGCATGTGATTGAAAATCTAACAAACTATTCTACATATCTTCATGGTGAAGCTGTAGCTATTGGTATGGTTATGGCAAATAGATTAGCTGTAAAACTTGGATATTTAACTAAAGATGAAGAAAAAGAGATTAAAGAAGTATTAAAAAACAACGATTTACCAGTAGATTATAAGATAAAAGATGTAGAAGAATTTTATGAACACTTTTTTGCAGATAAAAAGACATTAAATAATTCTATTAAATTTATTATTCCAAATGGAATAGGAAATTATAAAATAGTAAAAGGTATTGATAAAAATATTATCATAGATGTATTAAAGGAATTTAATTGAGAATAATTTTTATTACTATAATGTTTTTAAGTATTGTTTTTGCTCAAAATAATACTACTATAGCAGATACAAATAACAGTTTAAATGAAACAGAAGTAATAAATTTGTCTAATAGTATAAAAAAAATAGACTCTAAATTAGTAACATTAGATTTTTGGATTAAATATGAAAATTATCAAAAATTATTGGATTTAAAGCATAAATTAGATGTAATTAATACTAAAATAGAAAAATTAAAAAGAAAAAGAAGAAAAACTAAACAATTGTTAGATGAAATTGATAGTTTAAATTTACAAAAAATTGCTTATCAAAAACAACTTGAAATTATGAGTGGTGGAAAGGATAATTTATTTGATTCTATTATTTCATTAAAACCTCTTCCTAAACCATTTAATATTACAAATCCTTTTGGTATTTTCGGTGCTATTAGTTATGTAAAAAATCTAAATGATATTTTAGATAGATATAATAAAAAATATAAAGAATTAGATGAGATTTTAGCATTATTACATAAAAAATTAGAATTAATGAAAACTATTAATAAAAATACAGATTCTTTAGAAAAAACTATTCAAGATTTTGAGTTAGCTAAATCTATATATTATTCAAAACTTACACAACTAAAAACAGAAGCAAATTTATATATTCAAACTATGAAGGATGAAGAAAAAGTTCAAATTAATAAATTAATTACTTTAATTGTAACTATTTTCATTTCTATTTTGTTTTTTACATTGGTAAAACTTGGATTTAGAAAATATGCAAATAATTTAGAAAATATTTATTTAATTAATAAAATAATTAATTTTTTAAATTTTACAGTAGCAGTACTTATTATTGCATTTTTTTATATTGAAAATGCTACTTATCTTATTACAATCTTAGGGTTTGCATCAGCAGGGATTGCTATTGCAATGAAAGATTGGTTTATGAATATTTTTGGTTGGTTTGTAATTCTTATTACAGGTAATTTTAAAGTAGGAGATAGAATAAAAGTTGTATTACAAAATGGACAAGTTGAAATAGTTGGTGATGTAATAGATATTACAGCTACTAGAATTGTAATACATGAGGATGTAACTTTAACTACTTATGATACAAATAGAAGAGCAGGAAGAATAATATTTGTACCAAATAATGTGATTTTTATAAACCCAATTTTTAACTATACTCATAATGGTTTGAGAGCTGTATGGGATGGTATTGACATTACTATTACTTTTGATTCGAATTATAAAAAAGCTGAATATTTAGCAAAAGAGATTACAAAAAGGTTATCAAAAGGATATACTGATATTACTAGAACACAACTAAATAAACTTAGAAATATTTATAATATTAAAAATACACAAGTAGAACCAAGGGTATTTACTTTTATTGGAGAATATGGGATTATTATTAGTTGTTGGTATTTAAATAATTATGCTGTTTTAAATCTAAGAAGTAAAATTAGTGCAGAAATTTTTGATGCATTTTCAAAAGAAGATGATATAACAATAGCATATAACACAATGAATATAAAGATGAAAAATGAACAGATTAATCAAATTAAAACATCTTTATAATCTAAAATTTCTTGGAGAAGAATATTTTGAAGGATTTGATATTAATGAGACTATAATAGAAATGCCTGAAAGTTTAAAAGAGCTTCAAAATATTGTTACAAACTGTCATTTATGTAATCTATCAAAAACTAGAACAAATGTTGTATTTGGGGAAGGACATCCAAATAGTAAACTTATGTTTATAGGTGAAGCACCAGGACGAGATGAGGATTTGCAAGGAAAACCTTTTGTGGGTAGAAGTGGAGAAGTGCTTACTAAAATGATAGAAAATGTTTTAGGATTGAATAGAAGTGAAGTATATATAGCAAATATAATTAAATGTCGACCACCTCAAAATAGAGACCCAGAACTTAATGAAGTAGAAAGTTGTAAAGGATATCTTTTAAAACAAATTGATATTATAAAACCACAAATTATAGTAACTTTAGGTAGAATAGCATTTAAATATTTATTAAATGATGATACACCTATTACAAAAGCAAGAGGAAAAATTTATGATTTTAAAGGGATAAAGGTTATACCAACTTTTCATCCTAGTTATTTACTTAGAAATCCTTCTAAGAAAAAAGAAGCAATGATTGATTTAAAGTTTATTAAGGAGTTTTTATGAGAATAAAACTAGTTGTTTTTTTTGTGTTAATTTTAAATATTATAACTAACGCAAATGCAATAGATGATACCAATAGTAGTAATAATATAATGTTACAATTACCACCTTTGAGTGAAGAAAATGTAACTACAAATGAAGTTTTTGATAATAGTGATGAATATCAAATGGATATAGCTGTGTTTTTGAATAAAAAAAAGTTTTTTAAATTTATTCCAAATATTTTAAATTCTATGAATGCTTATATGATTAAAAAAGATATTAATTATCATATTAAATTATTCAATTTAGATGAAAATTTAAGTTCTAGATTAGATGAGATTTCAACTAAATATAAATATATATTTTTATATTCTACATCTTCAAAAGATATTAATCTGACGAAAGATTATCCAGAAAATTATTTTTTTATTCCTACATTAAATAAAAATCAAGTTAATGATTTGAATATTAGTGATAATATTTATTTTGGTGGAATAAATTATAAAAAGCAAATTAATCAATTAAATCAATTTGTAACAGATAAAACTGAAGTAATTTATGATAATAGAAGTAATTTATCTAAGTATATTACACAAATAGTAAATGATCAGATTTTAGAATATCCTGTTAAAACTATCTCTTATCCTATTTATGTAAATTATAAAGAATTTAATGATAGTTATGTATATTTAAATACACCTTCTATAGATAGTGTGCAGGTTTTATCAAACTTTACATACCATGATGTAGAAACAAAATCTATTTTATCAACACAATTAAATTATAGTCCAATATTATTTTTATTGACAAATTCTGAAGATACACAAGATGTGATTTTAGCAAATTCTATTTTTAATATTGATAGCATCATAGAAGATAATAATATTAATCTTGATAGTAATATAGATTTTAATTGGTTAAATTATACTACATCTACTTTATTGAATGTTGCGTATAATATAGAAACTCAAAAAGATGACATTCATTATTTAAATGATTTCGATTTATATATGTTTTTTAATCAAGTGGAATATAAAATAAATTTATATAGAATATTTCAAAATGGTTTTATAAAAATAGAAAATTAGTTTTTTTGGTATAATTATAAAAAATTTAAAGGTAGCAAATGAAAAAAATTTTAATTGTATTTTTTGTATTACTAAATTTTGTATATGCAAAACAAAATGCAAGACTTGATGATTATTTAAAATTTATAAAAGTTGTAAATATTATTGAAGCATATTATGTAGAACCATTAACAACAAATCAAATTATAGAAAAATTATTAAAAGGTGGTATAGCAGAATTAGATGCTCATTCATCTTTTTTAGATAAAAAAGGTTATAAAGAATTACAATCTACAACTAATGGAGAATTTGGTGGTTTAGGTATTGTAGTTGGTATGAAAAAAGGTGTTCTAACAGTAATTTCACCAATAGATGATACACCAGCTTATAAAGCAGGGGTAAAAGCAAATGATATTATTTTAAAAATAAATAATAAAGCTACTATTGATATGACATTAGGTGAAGCAGTAAATTTAATGAGAGGAAAACCAGGAACTAAAATTACACTTACATTAGTAAGAGATGGTAAACCTATAATTGTTCATATTACTAGAGCTATTATAAAAGTAAAATCTGTAAAATCTTATGATTTTAAAAATTATCCAAATATTAAATATATTAGAATTTCATCATTTGATAAAAATGTAGTTTCTTCTTTAAAAAATATTATGTCAAATTTAGATAATAAAAAAGGTTTAATAATTGACCTTAGAAATAATCCAGGAGGACTTTTAAATCAAGCACTTGGAACATTAGATATGTTTATTAGTGATGGGAAACTTTTAAGTGAAAAAGGTAGAACTAGTAGAAATAATCAAACTTGGTATGCACATTCATCAGGAACTTATAGTAAAATTCCAATTGTAATTTTAGTTAATGGTGGAAGTGCTAGTGCTAGTGAGATTGTAAGTGGTGCTATGCAAGACCATAAAAGAGCAATTATTGTAGGTGAAAAAACATTTGGAAAAGGTAGTGTTCAAGCTATTATCCCTATTAACAAAGAAGAAGCTGTAAGACTTACAATAGCTAGATATTATTTACCAAGTGGTAGAACTATTCAAGCAGTTGGTGTAACTCCAGATATCAAAGTAGTACCAGCAAAAGTAACACCTATTAAAAACCTTGGTATTGATATTAAAGAAAGTGAACTAAAAGCACACTTAAAAGCAGAATTACAAAAAATTGACCATAAGAAAAAAATTATTAAATCTAAAAAAGAAAAATACAAAAAAATCGATGGAGATAATCAACTTCAAACAGCAGTTGATATCTTAAAAGCTTTGATTATAGAAAAGGAGACTAAGTGAAAAAAGAACTTTTATATGAAGGAAAAGCAAAAAGAATTTATGCTACAGAAAATCCTAACGAAGTAATTTGTGAATATAAAGATGCTTTAACAGCATTTAATGGTGAAAAAGCAAGTACAGAAGAAGGAAAAGGTGCTCTAAATTTAGCAATAACAACTGTTATTTTTGAAGCACTTGAAAAAGCAGGAATTCCTACACACTTAATCAAAAAATTAAGTGATACAGAACAACTAGTAAAAAAATGTGATATTATATTAATTGAAGTAGTAGTAAGAAATATTGCCGCTGGTAGTTTAGCTAAAAGACTTGGACTTAAAGAGGGTGAGAAATTACCTTTTACTATAGTTGAGTTTTATTATAAAAAAGACGAACTTAATGATCCATTAATTAATGATGACCATTGTATGATTTTAGGTCTTGTTGATGATAGAAAAGAACTTGATTTACTTAGAGAATATGGACTTAAAGTAAATGACTTTTTAGTGGAATTTTTTGGTAAGGCAGGAATGACTTTAGTTGATTTTAAAATTGAATTTGGAAAAGATAATGAAGGAAAAATTATTTTAGCCGATGAAATTACACCAGATAGTTGTAGATTATGGGATAAAGAAACAGGTAAAAAAATGGATAAAGATATCTTTAGACAAGATTTAGGTGATTTAAAATCAGCTTATGAAGAAGTTTTAGAAAGGATAGCAAAATGAAAGTAGTAGCAAATATATTTTTAAAAACAGGAGTTTTAGACCCTCAAGGAAAAGCAGTTCATCATGGTTTAGATGCATTAGGATTTAGTGGTGTTAATGATGTAAGAGTAGGTAAACAAATTGTAATTGATATTGATACTGATGATGAAGCAAAAGCTATTAAAGAAGTAGAAGATATGTGTGAAAAGTTACTTGCAAATACAGTTATTGAAAACTATGAAGTGGAAATAAAAAAATGAGAGTTTCAGTAGTAGTATTCCCTGGGACAAACTGCGATAGAGATACTAAATGGGCTTTTGAAAAAATTGGGGCTAATGTAGAGTTTGTATGGCATCACGAACATGACCTTAAAAATCCAGACTTAGTAGTTCTTCCTGGTGGATTTAGTTATGGAGATTACCTTAGAAGTGGAGCTATTGCAAGATTTTCACCAATTATGAAAGAAGTAGTTGAATTTGCTAATAAAGGTGGATATGTTTTAGGAATTTGTAATGGATTTCAAGTATTACTTGAATCACATCTTTTACCAGGTGCAATGAAAAGAAATGAAAATCTTCATTTTATTTCTAAACATCATCATTTAAAAGTAGTTAATAATGATAATAAATTTTTAAGAAATTTAGAAGTAGGGGAGATTGTGAATATTCCTATTGCTCATGCAGAAGGTAACTATACTCCTGAGAGTGAAGAAGCATTAAAAAAACTTTGGGATAATGGTCAAGTTTTACTTCAATATGTAGATGAAAATGGTGAACTTTTCAATCCAAATGGAAGTGCAGATTCAATAGCAGGGATTTGTAATGAAAATAAAAATGTATTTGGTCTTATGCCTCACCCAGAAAGAGCAATGCAATCAATCTTAGGAAGTGAAGATGGTGTTAGGATGCTTACATCATTTTTGGATAAATAAATGAAAAAACTTTTTATTTTTTTATTTATTCCCCTTTTTCTTTTTGCATATAAAATAGAGATAAAAGAATGGAAAAAAACTGATACATTTTATAGTTTTTTAAAAGCAAACCATATCCCTTTTTCTTTATATTATACATTGCCTAAAAAAGTTCAAAAACAATTAACATCTATTCCTGTAAATAGTGATATTTATTTATTAAAAAATGGAAGTGATACAAAACAAGCATTAATTCCTTTTAATGATCAAAAACAATTACAAATTATAAAAGTAGGAAATAAATATATAACAAAAATAGTACCTATTAATTATATTGTAGATAAAAAATTAGTACATATTAATATTAATAACTTTTTGTCTTATGATGTATATCATGCGACAAAAAATCCATATCTATCAAAAAAATTAGTTAATATTTTTAGTGATAGAATTAACTTTAGAACTTTACCTAAAGATACTAAAATAGATGTTTATTATAAAGTCAAAAGTAGATTTGGAAAAATTATAGGTACAGATATTATATATGCAAATATTAAAAATAGATATTATGATATTAGTGCATATAAATATACAGATGGAAGATATTATGACTCTAAAGGTAGAAGTTTAAAAGGAATGTTTTTAGCATATCCTCTTAGATTTACTAGAATATCATCACCGTTTGGTAGAAGATTTCATCCTATTTTACATAAATGGAGAATGCATGATGGAATTGATTTTGTAAATAAAGTAGGTACACCTATTCATTCTGTTGCTGATGGTAAAGTTGTATATAAAGGATGGATGAGAGGTTATGGAAATGTTGTTGAGATTAGACATAGAGATGGATATTTGACTCTTTATGGACATTTACATAAGTTTGCTCATATTAGATTAGGACAATATGTAAGACAAGGTCAAACTATTGCTTATTTAGGTAACACAGGATTAAGTACAGGTCCACATTTACATTTTGGAGTGATGCATTATAATAAATGGATTAATCCTGTGAAAATTAGAAAATCAGTAAAAGTTAGACTATATGGTAAAAGAAGAAAAAGATTTTTAGCATATGCTGAACAGATTGATGAACAAATTAATCAAAAGGTAGCAAGTAAATGAGAATGATTTTAATTTTCCTTGCTACTTTTCTTTTTGCAAATGAAAGATTGTTAATTACAAAATTTGAAGATGTTAAACCATATTATTATAATCATCAAATAGTAAATTTAAAATTAAAAATCATTAGTGCTACAGATGGAAATCTAAAAGTATTTGATGATTATAATAATAGTTATCCAGTAATAGATAACAATGAAAGTTATATATCTAATATCTCTTTTGAACTTAATAATTCATTTCCTATTTTTCATGTAGTGTTATCTGATAATGGAGTTATACTAAATCAAGTTGATATTACATTAGATGCTAAAGTTAGAAACTTATATCCTCCTAAAAATTTTTGTGGAGTTTTAGCAGATGATTTAAATATAAGTGATAAAATTCTTACAAATTATGATGATAAAAATAATATAGTATATTGGACTATTAATTCAAAAAATGGTAATTTAAATGATTTTAGCCTACATTTTAAAGACGAAAAATTATATTCTATAGATAATAATAATACTGAGATTAGTTATTCTTATTCAGCCTTAGTGCCAGTTAATCATACAGATTTTTCATTTAGTTATTTTAATCTAAAACAAGAAAAATATAAAAATATTAATTTTTCAATTAAATTAAAAAATGAAACAGTTAGTACTCAGACTGATATTAAACCAATGAGTAAAAATAATATTTATATTATTAATATTCTATTAGGAGTATTTGTTTTATTATGGATTGTTTTATTTATTTATAGAAGAGGATGGATTTATATTATACTTCTTTTAATTACTATAGGTGTAATAGTGTTTTTTAATTTACCAAAAAAAGAAATTATTTTACATCAAAACACAAAAATACATATTTTACCATTTGAAAAATCTACAATATTTGTAGTAGTAGGTAATGATACAAAAGTTAAGGTATTATTAACAAAAGATGGATGGAGTAAAATAGAATTTAATAACTATATAGGATGGGTAAAAAATGACTAAATATTGGATTTTATTTAAAAATTTTGTAATATTTTCTATTACAGCTTTTTTAATGAAAATAGACCAGAAAAATGAATTAAGATATAGAAAATGGGCAGCAAAAAAATCGATTCCTACGTTTATTTCAGAAGTTGAAATACAAGGAAAAATAGATAAAAGTGTAGATTTATATGCAAGTAATCATCAAAATATGGTAGATATACCTATTATTGAATATATTTTAGATGATGTGGATTTATCTTGGGTTGCAAAAAAAGAACTTGGTGATATGTTTTTATATGGAAATATGCTTACAAAAAGTGGTGCTATTTTAATACAAAGAGAAGATAAAAAGTCTTTAATTGAACTTTTAAAAGCAACTAAAGATAGATTAGAAAAAGGAAAAAAATTAGTAATTTTCCCAGAAGGGACTAGAAATAAAAATCCTAAAAAATTACTTCCTTTTAAAGTTGGAACTAAAATGATAGCTGAAAAATATGGATTAAAAGTACAACCAATTTTATTATTAGGAATTGATGAAATAGTTACATTTGAGCCTTTTAATATTCAAAAAGGGAAATTAACAGTTGTATTTTTAGAGTCTAGAGTAGCTAAGAAAAAAACTGATTGGTATGAAAAAATGGAAAAAGAGATGCAAGAGGTTGTAGATAATTATTATAAGGAGAAAAAATGAAATTAGCAACAGCATTAGCTATAGGAACAGGGGGATTTATAGGAGCTATTCTTAGAGCATATATTTCTGGTGTTGTAAATGAACACTTTTCTCATAATATTCCATTTGGAACACTAGCTGTAAATTTACTAGGAAGTTTTATACTTGGTAGTTTATTTGCTTATTTTACTTATACTCAAATATTTTCTGTACATATGAAATCATTACTTTCAACAGGTATGATGGGAGCTTTAACAACATATTCAACATTTGCGATGGAGACATTTTTCTTATTAAATGGTGGAATGGTTATTAGTGCTGTTTCAAATAT
>Ga0256843_1002624_pt1 | contig 12982 bp, 11 predicted proteins | sample AlvinellametaG_FD_191572 | JGI IMG/M metagenome (GOLD analysis project Ga0256843, IMG submission 191572) | Pompeii worm associated microbial communities from hydrothermal vent at the East Pacific Rise, Pacific Ocean - Alvinella | ecosystem: Host-associated > Annelida > Integument > Unclassified ... | reverse complement strand
ATTTTAAGAAAAATATCTAATTATGCAATAGTAGGTGGACTTGGTGCATTACTTGTAGCAAATCTAACAGGTTGTGGAGACAAAAAAGAGAATAATAACAATGAAAATGTATTTGCCGAGGCAAATCAAAAACAAGGTGCTTTTGTTGTAATTCAAGAAGTCGCTCCAAAACAATACAAAATTGTAGATGAATATCCTTCAAGTGAAACAAGAGTAATATTAAAATCACTAGATGGAAGTGAAAAAATCCTTTCAAAAGAGGAACTTGATAAACTAATCAAAGAAGCTGATAAAAAAATAGAAGAAAACAAATCTCCTCTTACAAATCCAGAAATGAGTAGTGGAGGGATGAGCTTAGGGGAGACTATTTTAGCAAGTGCAGCTGGTGCAATACTTGGAAGCTGGATAGGAAGTAAACTATTTAATAACCAAAATTATCAAAACCAAAGAGCTAGAAGTTATAAATCACCAGCAGTTATGCAAAGAAGTAAAGATAGCTTCAGACAAAAATCAAAAAGCACTTTTTCTTCATTCAAAAAAGAGCCAAAAAAAGGTTTTTTTGGAAGTAGTAGCACTAGAAGGTCTAGTAGCTTTTTTGGAGGTTAAAATATGAAATTACAACCCTTAAAACCTCTAACAAATGAATATTTAGAAAGTATTGGATTTTATTGGCATACAGATAATGATATGAGTAGTTATATTGATAATAATATAGTTGTTATATCTGAAAGTGAAGCTGAAAATTATGCAAATGCTGTAAATGAACTATATGATATGTTTGTAGAAGCTGGACAATATGTAATAGATAATAACCTTTTTCATGAACTTAATATCCCTTTTAATCTAATAGATATTATAAAAGAGAGTTGGGAAAATGATGTACATTGGCATCTATATGGAAGATTTGATTTAGCTGGTGGAATTGATGGAAAGCCTATTAAATTGATTGAATTTAATGCCGACACTCCTACAGCTTTATTTGAAACAAGTATTATTCAATGGGCATTACTCAAAGCAAATAATTTAGAAGAAAGTGAGCAATTCAACTTTATATACGAAGCTTTAAGAGATAATTTCAAAAGACTTGCAACATTACAAGAAGATATATCAAACTTTGATGAAATGTATGAAGGATGGAAAATCCTATTTAGTAGTATTAGAGGAAATATAGAAGAAGAAAATACTACAAGATTACTTATGAATATAGCAAGTGAAGCTGGTTGGAATGTAGAATTTGCATATATTGATGAAGTAGGATTTGATGATGAAGGGATATTTTATAATGACGAACAATATGAATTTTTCTTTAAACTACTTCCTTGGGAAATGATAGCTACAGATGAGCCTGAGCTTTGTGATATTCTTACAAATGTAGTAAAAAACAAACAAGCTATTATTCTAAATCCAGCTTATACTCTACTTTTTCAATCTAAAGGAATTTTAAAAATTTTATGGGATTTATATCCAAATCATCCTCTTTTATTAGAAACTAGTTTTGAGCCTCTAAAAGGTAAAAAACAAGTAGCCAAAGTAACATTTGGTAGAGAAGGGGAGAATGTAGAAATTTATGATGAAAATATGAAAATTATTGCAAAAAAAGATGGTGAATATCAAAATTATAATAAAGTTTATCAAGAATATGTAGAATTTCCAAAAAATGGCGATAACTATTATCAAGCTGGTGTATTTTTTGCATATGAAGCATGTGGACTTGGATATAGAAAAGGAAATATTATCTTAGATAATATGAGTAAATTTGTAGGACATAAAGTTGAAAGAGATTAAAGCTAGTACAATATATTTTATATTTTTTATTATATTTGTTTTTATTATAGCTTTTATAATGCCTAAAATTGACACTAATTTTCAAGACTATTTTGATAGTCTTTACTGGGCTATTGTAACGATTTCAACTGTTGGATATGGAGATATAGTACCACATACTTTTTTTGGAAAAGTGATGACTTTAATATTAATTTTAGCTGGTATTATAGCAGTATCATTATTTACAGCCGTAATCACATCTAATCTAATCAAAAAAACAATCTTTAGCCTAAAGGAATGGGAAAAAATGGAAGATTTAACAAATCATTTAATAATTTGTGGATATAAACCTCAATTAAAAGTATTAATTGATGAATTTTTGAAAAAAAACAAAAGACTTACTATAAAAAATGTAGTAGTTATTCATAGTTCATTAACACCTGAAATCAAAATTATGTTAAATGAACTTCAATATGTAAAATTTATAGAAGGTGATTTTAGTGAAGAAGAAATACTAAAAAAAGCAAAAGCAAATAAAGCTAGTAAAGCGATTATTATGGCTGAAAATAATGATACAAGCGATTCTAAAGTATTAGCAACATCTATTTTATTAAAATCACTTAATCACGATATTTATATTATAGCAGAGATTATTAATCCAAAGTTTGAGAGTTATTTAGAAAAAATAGGATGTGATGAAATAATACTTAGTGAAGAATACAACAAATACCTTATATCAAAAGCTATAATTGACCCTGGTATTTCAAAAGTAATAGGTAATCTTATAATGAATGAAAACTTTAAAATTTTAACAAAAGATTATTCTAATAATACTTTTAAAGAAGTTTTTGATAAACTTTTAAATGAGAATGTTATTTTACTTGGTGTAATAGAAAATTATGGAAATATAAATAAATTCAAAAAAGAATATGTAAAAGAAGCAGAAAAATCACCAAATATAGCAGAATTATATAAACAAATTCATAATCTAAAAAATATTCGCACAAATAATATCATTATTTCACCAAATAGTGATTATATAATTCAAAAACATAGTGCATTAATAGTAATAGAAAGGACTTAAATGAAAAATCACTCATTATTTAGACAATTAACACAAGAAGAGTATGACAGATTAATTAATATATTTCAAGAAAAACATATACCTAAAGATACTATTTTAATAAAAGAGGGAGATACTGGTGATAGTGCTTTTTTATTAGTAGAAGGAAAAGTATCTATAGTAAAAGAGACTATTTATGGTGAAGATTATGTAGTAACTATAATAGAAGCAGGAGGAGATGAGTTTTTTGGTGAAATAAACTTAATAGATAAAGGTAAAAGAACATCTACTATTACAACTATTGAAGATAGTGTTATTTTAGAAGTAACAAGTGATAAATTAAAAAATTTTATGGATAAAAATCCAACTATTGGTTATAAAATAATGTGGTATATGTCAAAAAGTCTAGCAAAACACTTAAGAAAAGCAGATAGTGATGTAATAACTCTATTTAATGCTTTAGTAGAAGTAGTTGAAAACGACTAATTTTTTATAAGTCGTTACTATTTTACTCAATTTCATACAAAATCACTCTTTTTTAACTATTTTTCCTTTTTTTTATGCTATTATAAATCAAAAAAAGGATTAACAATGGTTAAACAAAAACAAATGAATTATTTAAAATTTTTATATGCTTCTTTTATGATTACAAATAGAGAAATAGCTGAAATTTATGAAGACTTTGGTCTTATTGAATATAAACATATGATGTGGGCTATGAATGATATGGTAAAAAATGGAGTTGATTTTGATATGGATATTGATAGTTTAAGAGATTTAAAATCAACTTCTATAAATGAATTAAATCAAAAATTAATCACACAACTTGAAGAATCATTAAAAAATAATAATACAAATGGGGTAGATGAAAATACACTTAAAAGATTTAAAAGCGATGAAGAATATATGATTAGTGTATTAAAAAATATTAATGATGATACTAAAATCACAGCTTTTGATGAACATAAAACATTAAAAAATATTGAAATCTCTCCAGCTCAAGCTGATGCATTTAATTTCTTCTTAGTAGGTGAAACATTTAAAGAGTATGAGCTAATTACTATTTATTCATATCTAAAAGCTCATATAAATAATAATGTAGAAGCTGTAAATTGTTTTGCTGATTTAGCAAGTGATTCAATATATCATCTTAAAAGATTTGCAAAATATGCAGCAGAACTTGGTACATTAAGTTTTGTTAGAAGTATAGATAAAGAAAAATATCAAAATGTTGAAATTGTAAAATTCTTAAAAGAAAATATTGAAGAAGAGATTGATGCTGAAAAAGAATGTTTAATCTTAGCTGAAAAAATTGGAAATGATGATTTATCTAACTTTTTATTATTTATCTCAAGACAAGAAGTTTACCATGCAGAACTACTTGAAAGAGCTTTAAGTCATCTTAAAAAATAAGCTCTTTTTCTTTTTTTTATCTACATAAATTAATATTGACAATAAATATAAAAACTGATTATAATTTTGATACAATATAATAAAAATAATATAGAATTTTAAATAGTTACAATTATCAAAAATATACCATCTATTTATATTGTACAATTCTTAGTTATTCAATAAAGGGAAAACATGAACTTATTATCTAAATTATCATTAAAATGGACTATGAGTATTATTATTATAGTCTCTACTATTTCTATATCTTATTATACAATAAGAGATCTTGTTGCTTCTATACAAGAAAATAAATCAAAACAAATTTTAATGTCATTAGTTGATATTAGTTCTGTATTAAGTAATTTGATACATGAAACACAAAAAGAAAGAGGAGCAAGTGCTGGATTTATAGCTAGTAAAGGTCATAAATTTAAAACTATTTTACCAAATCAAAGAATTTTAACAAATGAAAAAATAAAAATATATAAAGAAACTATTAATAAATTAGATTTTCATAAATATAAACCTGAATTTAAAAAACTAGTTATACAATTAAATCAATATTTAGATAAATTACCTCAAATTAGACAAGAGGTAAGTGAACAAAAAATATCATTAAAAGATACAGTAGCTTGGTATACATCTATGAATAGTGTTATTTTAAAAATAATAGGATTATCTGCTAGATTATCTCCAAATGAAACTATTGCTATGGATTTATCTGCTTATGTATCATTTTTAAAATCAAAAGAAAGAGCTGGTATAGAAAGAGCTGTAATGAGTGCTACTTTTGCAAAAGACAAATTTACACCAGCTTTATATAAAAAATTTATAGTTTTAGTATCTGAGCAAAAATCATATATTGATGATTTTTTAACTTTTGCTTCACCTGAAATGAAAAAATTATACTTTAAAACTATAAAACATGATGCTTTTAAAGAGGTACAAAAATTAAGAAATATTGCTTTTGAAAAAGCTTTTGTTGGTCATTTTGGAGTAAATCCAGAATATTGGTTTAAAACAATTACAAAAAAAATCAATTATCTAAAAAAAATAGATAATAATATAGCTATTATTATCAAAAAAGATTTAAATAAAATACACAATTATTTTATTATACAAACTGTAATTGGTATTGTTATTGTATTATTTATGTTAATTATTGGTTTTTTTAGTATTAGAAAAATTGGAATGCAATTAAATTCTCTTAAAAATCTAATATTATTAATTACTCAAACAAAAGATTTATCTACAGAGATTAGAATATATGAAAATGATGAATTTGGTGCTATTAGAGTAGCTTTAAAAGAGTTTTTAAAAGCTATACATGATGTTATGTTAAATGCTCACCAAAGCTCAAATGAAAATAAAAATTCAGCAATACAGTTAGAAAATGCTTTTAAAAATATAAATGAAAATATAATAAAAGAAGCTGAGATTGTATCTGTAGCTGCAAATACTGCTGATACTTTAAAAGAAAATCTTTTAACAGAAGCACAAAATTCTACAAATATTAAAGATAATTTAACTATAGCAAATCAAAACTTACAAAATGCTACACAAATAGTAACAAATACAACAAATACTATTCAACAAAATGCAGAAGTAGAAAATAATATTGCTTCACAATTACAACAATTAGTACAAGATGCACAAAATGCAAAAAATATATTAGTTATTATTAAAGAAATTGCCGAACAAACAAATCTATTAGCTCTTAATGCAGCTATTGAAGCAGCTAGAGCTGGTGAAGCAGGAAGAGGGTTTGCAGTAGTTGCTGATGAAGTAAGAAAACTAGCTGAAAAAACTCAAAAAAGTTTACAAGAGATTGATGCTACTATCAATATAGTAGTTCAAGCTATTATATCTGCAAATACTCAAATGGAAGAAAATATAGAAAATGTAAACTTAGCCACATCACAAACACAAGAAGCAAAAGAACAGATGGTATCTATCTCTTTAGAAATGTCTGATGTAACAAATAAAGTGGAAGAAAATGTATCACAAATAGAAAATATAGTATCAATAATGGAAGAATTTATTGAAAAAATGGATTCTATCCAAAAACTTTCAAAAGAAAATAAAACAAATATTTTAAATAATAACCAAAATGTAACACAAATCACTACTTTAGCTAATAAACTTCTAAAAGAGATTAATCAATTCAAAATATAAGTAAATGTTTATTTTAAACATTTACTTTTTGATATAATTACCAAAAAAGGCAATTAATGATATTATCTGCAGGAAATGAAGAGATTTTTCCTTTTGCTAGGGCTATAGGAGTAGGGTTAATTGATACAGCAATTAATCTAACTAGAATATGTTTATTTGAAAAACCAAACTCATTAATATTCATAGGTAGTGCTGGTAGTTATAATCCAAATAAACACAAAATATTTGATATAGTTACCTCTTCAAGTGCTTCTCAAATAGAAACTTCTTTTTTAAAAAAAGAATCTTATACACCAATAGAACAAATTATAACTGCTAGTGTTTCTCGTGAAACAATAGTTAATAGTTCTAACTATATCACAACTGACAAATTATCTGCATTAGCTTTTGATAAACTTGGTATGGAAATTGAAAATATGGAATTTTATAGTGTAATGAAAGTTGCAAAAGAATTTAATATTCCTGTAATAGGTATATTTGTAATTACAAATTATTGTGATAAAGATGCTCACAACCAATATATAAAAAATATAAAACAAGCAAAACAAATTTTAATAGATTATTTAAAAAACAAAGGATATATAAAATGAAACAAATTATGAGCTATTTAATAGAAGAATTAGAGATTGAGCCAAAATTTAGAAAAAAACAAATTTTCGATTGGATATATAAAAAATATGTAGATAATTTTGATGATATGAAAAATTTACCAAAAGATTTAAAAGTAAAATTAAAAGAAGAATTTATTATAAATCCACTTAAAATTTTAAATCACGAAATAGCAACTGATGGAACTGAAAAATTTCTTTTTGGATTAGATGATGGTCATACAGTGGAAACAGTTCTTCTTAGAATGAAAGAGGGACAAGTAGATGAAGATGGGGAAGTAATAAGTGAAGATAAATATACTGTATGTGTAAGTTGTCAAGTAGGGTGCAAAGTAGGGTGTAGTTTTTGTCTTACAGCAAAAGGTGGATTTGTAAGAGATTTAACTCCAGCTGAGATTGTAGCTCAAGTATGGATGATGAAAAAAGTAAAAAATTTTAATCCTACAAAATCTTTAAATGTAGTATATATGGGTATGGGTGAGCCTCTTGATAATTATGATAATATGGTAAAAGCTATTAAAATAATATCAAATGAGCATTGCCTACATATAAGTCCTAGAAGACAAACTTTATCAACTAGTGGAATAGCTCCAAAAATAGAAAAATTAGCAAAAGAAAATCTTGGTATTAATCTAGCAATTTCACTTCATGCTGTTGATGACAAGCTAAGAGAAGAATTAATCCCTATGAACAAAGCTTATAACATCCAATCAGTTATAGAAGCTGTAAAAAAATTTCCAGTTGATAGAAGAAAAAAAGTATTATTTGAATATCTTGTAATTGCTGATGTAAATGATGATGAAAAAAGTGCTAATAAATTAGTAAAACTTTTAAATGGTATAAAAGCTAAGGTAAATTTAATATATTTTAATCCTTATCCTGGTACAAATTATAAAAGACCTACACCTGAAAAAATGGAAAGATTTAAAGAATTACTAAATAAAAAAGGGGTAATCTGTACTATTAGAGAAAGTAAGGGTATTGATATTTCTGCTGCTTGTGGACAACTTAGAGAAAAAGAGCTTAATTAAACTCTTTTTCATTTAACATATCATTTAATATATGAAATAATTCTGTACTAGCTTTTTCAGCTTCATTAAATAAATTTTTTACATAATTAATATCATTTAAACAATTTCCTGTTTTAACACATTCTAATGCTGTATTTACAGAATTATGAACTACTTTATGTGGTGTTTCTATTTGTTTATAAGCTGTTGTTTTTTGAAAAATTTCTTTTCCTTCATTATTTATCCATTTTCCAAATCTACAATTTTCATGAGTTGTTAATTCTATTTCACCATTATTTAAAACACCTCTATACCCTTTTACTTTAAATAATACATGATCAATTTTTGCTAATGATATAAAAATTCTATTTAAAATATTTTCTAAATCTTTTCTTAATAAAATATTTTTATCATTTAAATCAACAAAATTATCTTGAAAATCTTTAATAAACTTTTCTGATTGTATAGCTACTTTTTCAACAATATTACTTTGTTCTATCATTTGATTAGAATTTTGTTTTAATACAGAAATATTACCTTCCACTTCTGTAGTAGCTTTTTGAGTTTTTTCAGCTAACTTTCTTACTTCATCAGCAACTACAGCAAATCCACGACCATGTTCACCAGCCCTTGCAGCTTCTATAGCAGCATTTAGTGCTAATAGATTTGTTTGGTCTGAAATTTCTTTAATTAAAGAAATTACATCACTAATTTGATTTATATTTTCATATAAATTATTAGCTATATCTTTTAATTCATTTGCTGATTCACCTATATTGGCTACATTAAGTAAAGTATCAGCATCTTTATGTAATTTATTTACAGTTTGTTGAATATCATTTGAAAGAGTATTAATTTCATCTATTTTATCTAGATTATTACTTATATCATCTTGTAGTTCTGATAAATTATTTTCACATCCATTACTTAAAGTATCCATTAAAGAGGTTTTTAATTCATTTTCAGCAATTGTATTTTGTATATTTTTTTCTTTATTTTTATAACTATTTAATTCTTCTTTTAATTTATTTATTTCATTTTTTAAATTTTCATTTTCTAAGTGTAATTTTTTTATCTCTTCACTATTATCTTTACAAAAAAACATCACAACCCCTTTTAGTTTTATTTATAGTACTATTTTTAAATGATAATTAAGTGACAAGTTTTATTATTATTTAATATTTTTTCATTTTTTATTCATATTCAAGTGCTAAACTTTCATCAAAGATAATGTTTAACTATCTTTATATAATTACACTAAACTTAAGGAGAAATTATGAAAAAATTACTTTCATCTATCGTAGTAGCAGGATTACTTGTAACAAGCTCATTCGCAGCTGATGCAAAAACAGAAAATATTAAACACAATGCTGTATTAAAAGCAGAAAACAAAGCACATGACAAAAAAATTATTATTGAAGCTATTAGAGCTTTAAAATATACACAAGATGCTTATATTTATTTAAATGCAAAAAAAACAGATAAAGCAAAAGAAAGCTTAAAAAAAGCAATAGGGGAATTAACTGTTGTATTAAATACACCAAATGCACCATATTTATTACCTGTAGATGTTAATATGGAAGCTTTTGAGTATGTAGGTAGCATTAAAAATATTGCAAAACAAATCACAGCAGCAAAAGTAGCTTTAGCTAAAAGTGAATTACCATTAGCTAGAAATATTTTAAATACATTAAAAAGTGAAATTGATATAAAAGCTGTTAATATTCCTTTAGCAACTTATCCAGATGCTATAAAATTAGCAATCAAATATATTAATGAAGGAAAAGTAAAAGAAGCAAAAGATGTAATTGCTATGGCTTTAAACACTTTAGTAACAACAGATACAATTATCCCTATTCCATTAGTAAAAGCAAATGAATTAGTTATTGCAGCTAGTAAAATATCTCATAAAAACAAACAACAAACATTAAAATATTTAGAAGAAGCTAAAAAACAAATAAAATTAGCTGAATTACTTGGATATACATCAAAATCTGATACAACATATAAAATGTTAAAAGATAGTATTGATAATATAGAATCAAAAATCAAAAATAATAAAAAAACAGATTCATTTTTTGAAGAATTAAAATCAAAACTAAAAGAATTTAAAGAAAAAGCAGTATCTATCATTTCTAAATAATATAATTTAGCCTTTTTTGAGGCTAAATTTGACTTTCTTTCCTTATTCAGATAAAATAAGACAAATTTAGTCTTAAAAGGAATAAAATGGAAAGAAGAAACTTCTTAAAAATTGGTGCAGTTGCATTAGTAGCAACTACAACTCAAACACTAGCGACAGAAACTACACAAGCTCCATATAGTAAATATAGAGAAAAAATATATAATAGAGAAAGATACACAAAAAGTGCTAATCCTACTAAAGGTGAATTAAAACATACACCTGAGATTAAAATAGGTAAAACAGATTCAAAAGGTTATACTTTAGTTGAAATAACTGTAGGACAAGAAGGGATAATTCATCCAAGTTCAAAAGATCATTGGATTGATTTTATTGAATTAGAAGGTGATGGTGAATTACTTGCTAGAACTTTTTTTGAACCTGGTACATCTATGGGATATGTAGCTTATAAAGTTAAACTAAATGGTATCAAAAAACTAACAGCTAGAGAAGGGTGTAATAAACACGGTATCTGGCAAGAGAGTATTAAACTTTAATCTCTCTTTTTGGTTTATCCAAATAAAAACCTTGTAAATAATCTATTCCTAAATACACACAAGTATCAAAAACTTCTTTATTATGTACAAATTCTGCTACAGTTTTAATATTTAACTCTTTTGCATATTTAACCATATATTTAACAATAATATAAGCCCCACTATCAGAATTTATATTTTTAATTAAACTACTATCAAACTTAATATAATCTGGTTTTATTTCCATAATTCTTTGGAAATTACTATACCCATTTCCAAAATCATCTATAGCTATTTTTACTCCAAATTTTCTAAAATATTTAATAAAATCCATAACAATACTATAATCTTCTATATTTTCACTCTCAAGTATTTCAAAAGTTACTCTATTTTGTGCTTTATATTGTGTGATTAATGTTTCAATAAACTCTGTTGTAGTTTCATTTTTCATATCTAAATAATTTAGATTAATACTAAACTCTCCACCATCTTTAAAAGCAATAAAACTTTTTTCTATCATACTTTTTGATAAAGATAAATATTGTTTTGTTTTAATAGCAATATCTAAGAAAAAAGGTGGATAATATATAGTTTTATTATTTTCTTCTTTTTTTATTCTCATTAAACATTCATATTTAATAATATTTTTATTTGTATCTGTAATTGCTTGGAAAAAAGGAACTACTCTATCTTCAGCTAAAGCATATTTTATCTCTTTTTGCCAATATAAATTAAATTCAACTTGTTTTTTTATTTCTAATTCTTCATTAAATATTTTATAACTAACTTTTTCTTCTTTAGCTATATTTAGTGCTGCTAAAGCATCATGTAAGGCATTTTCACCAAAAGCTATCCCCATTGTTAAATTCAAATCAATAACATAATCATCAATAATTATTGATTCATACATAATATGTTGTTGAATATCATTAATTTTTTCTTCTATACTTTTATCTATTTTAGTGAAATCATCTAAATATAAACCAAAAACATCAGCACTTACTTTAAATACTTCCCATTTTTTATTAAAAGTTTTTAATTTATTTGCTAAAATTTTTAAAACTTCATTTCCATTTTCCATTCCATATAATTCATTAATACCACTAAAATCATCTATATCTATAAGAATTAATACACAATCTTTTTTAAAATTCATCTCTTCTAATTTTGCTCTTGTATATACTTGTGTTAAATCATCTATATATAATTTTTTTTCTAATTCTCCATTTAAAAACATCAACTCTTTTAATACAATATATCCTACAATTATAAAACTTAAAATTAAAAATATTATAAGTCCAAATTCAACATTTTGATAAAATAAAACATCTTTTTTTATTTTTTCTTCTAATTTTAATAATTGTAATTGTGATTCATAAAAAAGTCTATTACTATTTTCTATCATTCTTCTAAATACAGAATCTAAACTTCTTGAAAATCTTATAATAGTTCTTCTTCTTTGTCTTATTTCTTTATAATTTATCTCTTTTTTCAAAAAAGTATTTGTAATTATTTTTGCTATTTTATCTACTTGATTTTCTAAAAATTCTATTTTAGGTAATAAATCTATTACCTCTAAAGATGTTGTGTTTTTTTTGAATATATACTCTTTTTCAAAATAACTTTTTCCTACTATATTTAAAGGAATTATTTTTTTATATACTCCTCCATTTTTTAATACATAAAGCATATGTTTTGTTTCTTTTAAATTTTTTTGTAATAATTTCATATTATATTCTAAAGCTTTTTTATTTGAGCTTAATACAATCACTTGATAAAATAAAGATTTTATTTTTACTATATTATAATTAATATCTGATGAGATTATCTGTTTTACTCTTAAATTTTCTGTTTTTAATTTTGTTTTATGTATAATATTTAAAAAAGAAAAGTGTATTACTAAAAATAACATAAATCCAAAAATAGGTAAACTAAGTAAAACTAATAATCTTTTATTCATCTAAAAATCCGTACTCTTTCATAATTTTTTTTCCATTTGCTGAAGCTGCATAATCAATAAAAGCTTTTGCTATTTTTTTATGTTTAGAAAAAGTTAATAAAGTCAAAATTAATCTTTTCTTAGGTGCATATTTTTCATCCACTGAAACAACAGTTATTTTTCCTCTATTTTGTGGGAAAAAAGCTGTAGCCCTCCAATTTAATCCTGTATCTATTGATTTGTTTTTTAATAATTGATTAAAATCTCTTGAATCTGAAGCATATAAAATTATATTATTTTCAACTTGTTCTAAAAAATACTCACCACCAAATCTTTTTAATAATTTTTGTGTTTCTCTTCCCATACTACA
>Ga0256843_1002623_pt1 | contig 12987 bp, 12 predicted proteins | sample AlvinellametaG_FD_191572 | JGI IMG/M metagenome (GOLD analysis project Ga0256843, IMG submission 191572) | Pompeii worm associated microbial communities from hydrothermal vent at the East Pacific Rise, Pacific Ocean - Alvinella | ecosystem: Host-associated > Annelida > Integument > Unclassified ... | reverse complement strand
ACTCATATAAAAACTTCATCATAGATCTAAAGCAGAAAATATATAGTGCAAAAAATAAAGCTATACTTTCTACAAATAGATTAATGATAGAGCTTTATTTTGAGATTGGTGAAAAGATAGTTAAAAATCAAGAACTCCAAGGCTGGGGTAAATCTGTAGTAGAACAGATGTCTAAAGATCTTAAAAATGAGTTTGGAGAAAAAAGTGGATATTCTAGTTCAAACTTATGGAGAATGAGGACTTTTTATTTATCTTATGTAAATAATAAATATCTCGCACAACTTGTGCGAGATATCTCTTGGAGACAAAATATTTTAATCTTTGAGAAGTGTAAAGATAGTATAGAAGTAGAATATTCATTGATGAATACATCTCAACCAATGAGAGTATCTACATATATACTTAATGATACATTACCAGAAGAATTACATAATGCATTTCCAACAACACAAGAGTTGAAAAATATTATCAAAGAAGACTTAAAAGGAAAAAACTAATATGATGCACGAACAAAGTGAGCAAATTGCGAAGTACAAAATACTAGTAACAGGAGCAGCAGGATTTATAGGATATCACTTAGCTACAAAGCTGTTTGAATTAGATCAAGAGGTAATGAATTTAAATAATACATATAAAAGGAGAATTAAATGAAAGGAATAATATTAGCAGGAGGAAGTGGTACAAGATTGTATCCAATCACAAAAGGGGTATCTAAACAATTAGTTCCAATCTATGATAAACCAATGATATATTATCCACTGTCTGTTCTTATGCTAGCTGGTATTACAGAGGTTTTAATTATCTCTACTCCAGATGATTTACCAAATTTTGAAAAACTTTTAGGAGATGGATCTGATATTGGAATGAAGTTTTCTTATATAGTACAACCTAGTCCAGATGGATTAGCACAAGCATTTATTTTAGGTGAAGAGTTTATAGGGTCTGATGATGTTTGTTTAGTTCTTGGGGATAATATATTTTATGGTGCAGGACTTACAACTTTATTAGCACAAAGTGTAAAAAATGCTACTGAAAATAAAGATGCAACTGTATTTGGATACTATGTAAAAGATCCAGAGAGATATGGAGTTGCTGAGTTTAATGAAGATGGAAAAGTGACTTCACTAGAAGAAAAACCAACAGAGCCAAAGTCTAATTATGCAGTTGTAGGATTATATTTTTATCCAAATGATGTAGTACAAAAAGCGAAACTAGTAAAACCATCTGATCGTGGTGAATTAGAGATAACTACACTTAATCAAGATTATCTAAATGAAGATAGATTAAAAGTTGAACTTATGGGTAGAGGATATGCATGGTTAGATACTGGTACTCATGAATCTTTACTTGAAGCTAGTATGTTTATACAAACGATTGAAAATAGACAAAGTCTAAAAGTAGCATGTCTTGAAGAAATAGCCTTTGAAATGGGATATATTACTAAAGAAAAGTTATTAGAACTTGCTCAACCTTTAAAGAAAAACCAATATGGTCAATATCTTATTAGACGAGCCCAACAAGGTAAAATATAATATGCAATTTACAAGAACAAAGATTCATGATGTAGTTATAATTGAACCAAAAGTTCATGGTGATGATAGAGGATATTTTGTAGAAACTTTTCGAGCAGATAAACTAGAAGAGTTTTTAGGATATAAAATAAACTTTTGTCAAGATAATGAATCTAAAAGCTCAAAAGGAGTTCTTCGAGGACTTCATTATCAATTAGCTCCACATGCTCAAACTAAACTTGTAAGAGTTATTCAAGGGAAAGTACTAGATGTTGCTGTTGATATACGAAAAAACTCTCCTACATTTGGTAAGCATGTAGCTGTTGAATTAACAGCTGATAATAAAAAACAACTTCTAGTACCGAGAGGTTTTGCTCATGGTTTTGTAGTGCTTGAAGATGATACAGTATTTGCATATAAAGTTGATAATTATTACTCACCAGAGTGTGATAGAGGGATAGCTTTTGATGATGAAGATTTAGGGATTGATTGGATTTTAGATAAAACAAATTTAAATCTTTCTGCAAAAGATAAAGTACAACCAAAACTTAATGATATAAAAGATACAAATGATATATTTGATTATGGTGTAAATTTATATGAATAAAAAGTTCGATGAATGGAATGATATCAAAAAAGATATTTCTATTGAAAAAGTAAAGTTTGGATTTAATCAATATGATATTTTTTTTATGTATGTAGGTAAAAATATTGGTTATGAGCAAGATGGCAAAGGTAATAATTATTTAAGACCTGTACTTGTATATAAAAAGTTTAACAATAGAGTATTTCTAGGTATACCATTAACTTCTCAAGATAAAAATGATAGATTTCATTATAACTTTGAATATAAAAAGGGAAAAACAACTAATGCTATATTAAGTCAAATTAGACTTTTTGATATCAAACGAGCTTATTATAGAGATGGAAAAATTTCAAAAAATAACTTTGTAAAACTACAAGATAAATTAGTAAAACTGATTGTTACCCCTTTGGAAAACCAAAGAGTGCGCACGAAGGCGATTTGTAGTGACAGTATATCACAAAAGAATACTAATGTCAAATACAATATCTTAATAACTGGTTCAAAAGGTCAGTTAGGTAGTGAACTTCAAAGTTTATCTAGTAATTATGATTATAATTTCTTTTTCACTTCAAGAGATAGTTTGGATATATCAAATCAAGAAGATATTAAATCTTTTTGTAAAACAAATAATATAACACATATTATAAACTGTGCAGCATACACTGCAGTAGATAAAGCTGAAGATGAAAAAGAACTAGCAAATGATATAAATCATATTGCAGTTAAAAATATAGCTTTAATATCTAAAGAATTAAATATCTCCCTTATTCATATATCAACTGATTATGTATTTGATGGGACTAGTCATATTCCATATATAGAAGATGATAATACAAACCCAAATGGAATATATGGTCAAACAAAACTTGATGGTGAAAAAGCAATTAATCAGATAAATCCTATAAATTCTATAATTATTAGAACTTCTTGGGTTTATTCTTCATTTGGTAATAACTTTGTAAAAACAATGTTAAATTTATCTAAAAAATTAGATACTCTTGGAGTAATATTTGATCAAGTAGGAACTCCTACTTATGCCAAAGATTTAGCAAAAGCTATTTTGGATATATTACCAAAAGTTAATAATACTACAACTCAAACTTACCACTATAGTAATGAAGGTTCAATATCTTGGTATGACTTTGCAAAAGCTATATTTGAAATATCAAATATAAATATTACAGTAAATCCTATTGAAACTAAAGATTACCCAACAAAAGCGACAAGACCAAACTATAGCATCCTTAATAAATCAAAAATCAAAAATGATTTTGATATAATGATACCATATTACAAAGATAGTTTAAAAAGTTGCATAGAAATTTTAGAGGAAAATAAATAATGAAAAATAATAAAAGTATATTAGTAACAGGATGTGCAGGATTTATAGGTAGTAACTTTGTGCCATATTTTTTAGATAAATATGAAAACTATAATATTATCAATCTTGATTTACTTACTTATGCAGGTGATTTAGAAAACTTAAAAGAGTGTGAAAATAATCCTAGATATAAGTTTATCAAAGGTGATATTTGTAATCGTGACTTAGTAGAGTTTATTTTCACTGAGTATGATGTAAGAGGTGTTATTCACTTTGCGGCTGAATCTCATGTAGATAATAGTATTAAAAACCCAGGAGTATTTGTACAAACAAATGTAAATGGTACATTTACACTTATAGATGTAGCATATAAATACTGGATGGATAAACCAAACTCTTATAAAAAAGATTATGAAAACTGTAGATTTCACCATATCTCTACAGATGAAGTATATGGTACACTAAATGAAACTGATCTTTTTACAGAAGAAACTCCTTATGCTCCAAATAGTCCTTACTCAGCTTCTAAAGCAAGTTCTGATATGATAGTTCGTTCATACCAAGAAACATATGGACTAAATACAGTTATAACTAACTGTAGTAATAACTATGGACCGAAACAACATGATGAAAAACTAATTCCTACTATTATTAGAAAAGCACTAAATGGAGAAGCTATTCCTATTTATGGTGATGGTAAAAATATAAGAGATTGGCTATATGTACTTGATCACTGTAAAGGTATAGATCTAGTTTATCATACTGGAAAGCAAGCAAATGTATATAACATCGGTGGAAGAAATGAAAGAACAAACCTTCAAATAGTAGATACAATCTGTACTATACTTGATACAAAAGTACCTAAAGATAAGTCATATAAAGAACTAATCACTTTTGTAGAAGATAGAGCTGGACATGATAGAAGATATGCTATAGATGCAACTAAGTTAGAAAATACTCTTGGTTGGAAAGCAGACGAAAATTTTGATACAGGTATTGTTAAAACTATAGAGTGGTATTTAGGGAAGTACTGCTCTTGATTAATAAAATAAAAAATAAATTATCTAAGGATATACATCTTTTTGAATTATTAAAAGGTGCTTCAATCAGTTTAATATTTCAAGTGTTTGGCATATTGTTAGGTTATGTATTTATTTTTTTACTTTCTAAATATTATGGTGCGGAAGGTATGGGTATTTTCTCTTTATCATTTGCCTTATTAAATATTTTTGTTTTATTTGGCAAGTTTGGTCTTGATACCGCTACAGTAAAACTGACTAGTGAGTATTCATCAGTAAATGAAATTTCTGGTATTAAAGATATTTATTTTAAAATACTTATCATCATGATACCTATTAATATTGTATTAACATTTTTGTTATTCTTTTTAGCACCATATATAGCTGACAATATATTTAATAAGCCTTACTTAAGTATATATTTTCAAATCATTGCATTTGGAATTTTGCCAATGTCCTTAAGATTTTTAAATGCAAATAATCTTCGTGCAATAAAATATATTAGTTCATATTCTTTTTTACAAAGTATTTCACTTTATCTTATAGCATCGATTTTATTATTATTTAGTGTATTTTTTATGGAAAAATCATTAAATACAGTTTTATATATTATTGTTATATCTTTATTTATTGGAATGATTATAAGTTTTATAATCTGGTTTAAAAATTCACACATACTCACTAAAAATAGAAAAGAAGTTATAAGTATTAAGAATATTCTTAAAATATCTACTCCAATGCTTATAGCATCATCTATTATGTTAATAATGAGTTGGTCTGATACTATAATGTTAGGTATATTTAGAACTGAAGCAGAAGTTGGAGTTTATAATATTGCATATAAAATATCTGCTATTGTTTTATTAATCTTTATGGCGATTAGTACTATTTCTGCACCAAAACTTGCATCATCATACGGGAATAATAATATGAGTGAATTTAAGAAAATTGCATTTAAATCAACAAAGTTAATTTTTATATTTTCCTTACCTATATTTTTATTTATAATAATTTTTCATAATTTTTTATTAGGTCTTTTTGGAAAAGAATTTCTTTTAGGTGCATGGACTTTAATATTTTTAGTTTCTGGTCAATTGATAAAATCTATTTTTGGAACATTAGATTATATACTGCAAATGAGTAATCAACAAAAACCTTTAATGATTTATGCATTAACTTCTGCAATAATAAATGTACTACTTAATTATATATTTATTCCAATATATGGGATAGAAGGTGCTGCTATAGCTAGTATGATAAGTATTTTTATCTATCAATCATTATTATTACTTAAAGTAAAAAAAGAGTTTGGATTTTATTTATTTATTAATATAAAAAAATTATTTACTAAAAGGATTAATATTGAGTTTTAGTACAGAAGAATTACATTGGAAATATTATATTCCATTATATTGTATTTTTATATCTATGATTCTAATTGCAACGAGAAATTTTTCAGAAGTTCAATCATCTGGAATTGGTTTATCTGTTATTCATAAATTAATATCATTACCACTATCAATTGTTATGATATTTTATTATATTTTGAATAAAAAAACTATAACAAGTAATGTACCTCTACCAATTAAAACATATATGGGCTTTGTTTTTATTGCAATTTTATCTTCACTTTTTTTCTCCGATTCATTAGGATATAGTATATGGAAGTGTATCGAAATACTTGCGAATTTAATGATTGCAATATTTATATGGAATTTATTTTCTAGAAATACTTTAATTGGTGAACTTTATTTCGATAGAATTATATTATTATATAAGTTAATTTTATTAATATCTATAATTGGTATATTTATACATCCAACATTAGCCTTAAGACCTCCTAGCTTATTTAGAGAAGCTTTTCTTCCTGTTCAATTTTTTGGTAGTATTATTCAGATTAATGCTGACTCTTTAGGATTAATGGCAGCAATAGTATTTTATATAGAATTTATAAAATATCAAAATGTAAATAAACGAAATTATATAACAATTTTTATTTTATTTTTATTATTTACCATAATAATTTTTGCTCAGAGTAGAACAGCAATTGCATCTTTATTTATAGTTTTATTTGGATATTTTGCATTAAATTCAAAAATGGGAATTTTTAGTAAATTATTTGTTTTTTTAAGTATTGGGCTTAGTATTTTATTCTTAATAGATTACCTATTATTGTATTTACAAAGAGGGCTTACTAGCTCTCAAATTCAATCAATGAGTGGAAGAACAGAATGGTGGGAAACTACAATTAATTCATTTTTAAATCTTGATTTTTTTCAACAATTATTTGGATTAGGTTATGGAGTAGGAAGTAGAATTATTTTAACCGAAATGGGACATAGTACCGGTGCATCATTACACTCTGACTATTTTGATGCACTTATTTCAACAGGATATTTAGGATTATTTTTTCTTTTATCGACAGTAACAATAATTTTATTTAAAATATTAAAAGAATTTACAACTTATTTAAAATCTACCGAATATCAAATATTTGTAGGTGTTTTATTAATATTAATAATTAGAAGTATAACCGGTTCTACAATAGCATTACATAACTTTTTTTTAATATTATTTTTAGTAACTACAATTAATTTGTATATGTATAAGCAAAGGACAAAGATACAATGATTTTCAATTTATTTAAATATTTAAAAGACCATAAAGTTGATTTTGCATTAACAAATGGTTATAAAGATATAGTCTCGCAAAAAGATACAGAAGCAGATATAGATATGTTATTTAGGAAAAAAGATTTTAAAAATATAGAAACTATTTTACAAAAATTTTGTGTAGAGTTTGGATTGAAGTTAGTACAAGTTTTACATCATGATGTATGGGCAAAGAATATTTTTTTATTTAACCCAAATAATATGAAGTTTTTAAATTTAGATATTTATGCTGAATTCTCTAGAAAAGGTTTATCTTTTTTTGATGAAAATTCTATTTTCAGTACTTTAGATTATTATGAAAATATTCCTATAATTTCAACAGAGAAAGAGCTTATAGGCTATTTATATAAAAAGCTAGATAAAAATGATTTATCAATAGATAACTTTAATCATTTGAAAGAACTATATATAAATAGTTCTTTATGCAAAAAGGAATTAATAAACTTTTTTCCAGAAACTTATACTTTTATTCTAGATGGATTTAATTCAAATGATATTGAATTAATTTTAAAGAATAGAAAAAGATTACTACAGGATATAAATAGAGTTAAAGGAACTAGTATTATTACATCAACTAGAAATATTTTAAGAACAATTAAAAGGATACTTTATCCAACAGGTATAACCGTATCATTTCTTGGCCCAGATGGATCTGGAAAATCAACGGTTATAGAAAATATTTTAAAAGCAAGATTACCTTTTCGTCGTAATGATTATTTTCATACTAAACCTATTTTTATTGACCAATCAAAACAAACAGTTCAAAGTGATCCTCATCAGTATCCAGTTTACTCTAAATTTAAATCATATATAAAAATTATATTTTTTGTCTTTCAATATAATAAGGGTTGGATTGAAAATATAATACCATTAAAAATTAAATCATCTTTTATAATATTTGATCGTTATTTTGATGATATACTAGCAGATCAAAAAAGGTACCGTTACGGTGGTAGTATGTGGTTCTTGAAACTTTCTAGAAAACTTATAACCCAGCCAGAACTATTTTTTGTTTTAACAACAGATCCTAAAGTAATTTATGAAAGAAAGAAAGAAGTTAAATTTAGTGAACTACAAAGACAAATAAAAGAGTATGAAAAGCTTACATCAGATGAAAAATATCATAAAATTAATGTTTCCAAAACACCTAATGAAATAGCTGATGAGATCATTAAAATAATAATGATTAATATGGAAAATAGATACAAAATTTATAAATAAAAGAAGAAAATATGAATATACTTTTAGCAGCTTACGCTTGTGAACCAAATAATGGAAGTGAACCAGAGGTTGGATGGCAGATGGTATTACAAATAGCTAAAAAAATGCCAAATGATAATATATATATAATTACTAAAAAAAACAATAGAGAAATTATAGAAAAAGAGGGTTATCCAACAAATATGTACTTTTATTATTATGAATTACCAAAATGGCTTTCTTTTTATAAAAAAGGTCAACGAGGTGTTCGTACATATTATTATATATGGATGATAGCAGCTGCATTATATATGAAGAAGAAAAATATATCATTTGATATAGTACAACATATCACTTTTGTAAATGATTGGTTGCCAAGTTTTTGGATGTTATTGAAAAATAAAAATACTAAGTTTATATGGGGACCAATAGGGAGTAATGATCCAATCAGTTCAAAATTTTTAGATGGTTTTAAGAGAAATCTAATTGAGAATATAAGAATGTTTTTACAAAAAATTTTTAGAAATCTTGATCCATTTTTTCATATTGCAAAATACAGAGCAGATTGTATTATTGGTATTAATGAAGAAGTTAAGACAAAGTTAAATTTAAATGATTCACATTACTTTATAGCAGAACCTGCTATAGCTATGAAAAAAAGTTTTATAGATATTGTTGATAATATAGAGAAAAAATCTGATATATTTACTATACTTTCTGTCGGTAGGTTGATGTATATAAAAAATTTCAAGATGACAATTTTAGCTTTTTCTGAGTTTATTAAAAATAATCCAGGAGTAAAAGCCCAATTGAAAATATTAGGTAAAGGCGAAGATAAAAATATTTTGCTTGATTTGGTTAAAAAGTTAGATATTGAGAAATATGTAGTATTTGCAGGGCAAATTCCTTTAGATGATGTTTTTCAAGAATTTAGTAATGCAGATTTATTTTTATTTCCATCATTAGAAAATGCCGGCTTTGTATTTCTTGAAGCTATGACTTTTTCTCTTCCAATAATTGGACTAAATTATGGTGGGGCTCCACAGTTTGTAAAAAGTAATGTTGATTTACAATTAGTAAATGAAGAATTAGAATATAATGAAATTGTTAGTTCTTTATCAAAGAATATAAATAATTTTTATTATAATAAAGAAATGTCTATAAAAGTTGGGAAACAGAATAAAGATGATTTGATAAAGTACTTTACATGGGAAGCAAAAGCAGAAAAAATGAAAAAAATATATAAAAAGTTAATAGATGCATAAAAATATTTTTTATACATATATTGGTTCTAATAAAGCAGTATATATTTTAAATTTATCATCGTTTAAATATGTAAATATATCATTGGAATTTTATAAGCCTTTAGGTATCAAAAGAAATATATTAAAAAAAGTATTTATTTCTTATTTATGTACATTAAGCTTTTTATCTAAATTATTTAATATAAATAGTTTGAAAAATATTGATGCAATAAAAGATTTCTTAGCCATAAAAATAGATAAGACTATAGATTTTAATATAGACTTTTCAAGTTCAATCTTTATATCAGCAACAGGTGATAAAGTAATTGTAAATCATACAAATAAATATTTTGAAAAATTTGCTTTTTTAGATAGTTATACAAAAGCTTGTCATGAAGTGGAAATCTACAAGCTAATAAATACTAAGAAAAATTATTTTTTGACATCAAGTATGAAAAAAATAAATATACAAAAAAACTCTTGTTCATTTCAACTTCATAATAATTTCATTGAAAGTAAATTAAATAAAATCGATGATTATATACTTGTAGAGTCTTTAGTCGATTTTTTTAGTATATGTGAAAAAAGTTATAAAAGTATCTTGTCTATATGTAGTGAATTTAAGGATAATACTTATATAAATGAAAAATTTGAAGAGTTAATCTTAAAAATAAAAAATAAATATAAAGATGAAATAATTAGAGTAGGTTTAACTCATTGGGATTTTAAAATATGGAATGTTCAAGCATATGAAAATAGAATTCTTATATATGATTTTGAAGAAACAAAACTAGATGGTTTACCATTGGAAGACTTATATAATTACTATATTGATGCAAAAATAATGGCAAATGAAGATATAAACAGTATTGTGTCTTTTATAAATGCCCAATGGTTTAATGACTTAAGAAAAGATTATTTAAATAAAATTGCTATAAAAACTGATGCTCAATTATTATTAGTGTTATATTTATTAAATAGAGTGGTTTTTTACGGTAATAATGGTGGAGATGATATTGTAAAAAGATACATTTTATTATTAGAAACTATTGAAAAAGATATATAAGGAAAAAATATGAAAAAAGTACTATTTGTTTTACATTTACCACCTCCTATTCACGGAGTTTCCCAAGTTAATACTATAATTAAAAACAGTAAAATTATTAATAATAATTTAGATTGCACTTATATGAATATCGCGACAGCTAATGATATTAGTGATTTGGGGACACAGAGGTTAGGTAAATATTTACACATTATCAAATTAATTTTTTTATTTTTAAAAAAAATAATATTTAATAAATATGATGTTATTTATATTACACCATCTATTCCTGGGATAGGTTTTTATAAAGATTCTATTTTTGTGCTAATAGGTAAGTTATTTCGAAAAAAAATAATATGTCATCTACATGTACAAGGTTTTAAGGAAGCAACAAAATCATCTTTAAAGAAAAAGTATTATACTTTTGTATTATCAAATATAAGTATTGTTCACTTGTCTGAATCTTTATATAAAGATATAAGTGATATCGTTAAAAAAGAAAAAGTTTACTTTGTTGCTAATGGTGTAATACCTGTTGAAAAATCAGAATTAATATCAAATAAAAATATTGATAGATTTGAAATACTATTTTTATCAAATATGATAGAATTTAAAGGACCTTACTTACTTCTTGAAGCTATAAATGATTTAATAATAAAGTATGGTAAATCAAAAAATATTCATGTCAATTTTATAGGTAAATGGCAAGATGATAAATTTAAAGAAAAATTTCTTTTATATATTCAAAAAAATAATTTAGATGATTATGTATCTATTCTTGGTGGTATTTATGGTAATGATAAAAATAAATACTTTAGTGAAGCTCAAGTCTTTATTCTTCCAACTAATTTTGAAGCTTTTCCATTAGTTTTACTAGAAGCAATGGAATTTTCATTACCAGTTATAAGTACAGAAGAAGGTGCAATTCCAGATATAATAGATAATGGTAAAACGGGCTTTGTTATTGAAAAAAATAATAAAGAGCAATTGATAAAGAAGATTGATACTTTACTTAATAATGAAAACCTATGTAAAGAATTTGGAAAATTAGGAAGAAATAAATTTATATTAAATTATACAGCTGATATAATGGAAAAAAATATATATGAAACAATAATGAAAGTAATAATTAATGAATAAAAAAATAGCAATTATTGGTACAGTAGGATTACCTTCAAAATATGGGGGATTTGAAACTTTAGCAGAGTATTTAACAAAACATCTTGGTATGGATTTTGATATGACTGTTTATTGTAGTTCTAAGAGTTATGATAAAAAACTAGACTACTATAACAATGCTAAAATGGAATATATCAACTTAAATGCAAATGGAGTACAAAGTATACCCTATGATATTATTTCTATATTTAAAGCTTTAAAGTATGCTGATACATTACTTATACTTGGTGTTTCAGGTTGTATAGTTTTGCCTTTGGTGAAAATGATTTCAAATAAAAAGATTATTGTAAATATTGATGGATTGGAATGGAAACGTGCAAAATGGAATAAATATGCAAAATGGTTTTTAAAATTTTCAGAGAAACTAGCCGTAAATAATGCAGATGTTGTTATTACCGATAATAAAGTAATTCAAGAATATGTAAAAAGTGAATATAATAAAAAAAGTGAATTAATTGCATATGGTGCAGATCATGTTGAAAATATAGATATGGAAAATGAAATAATAAAAAAATATAATTTTTTGAAAGAATTATATGCTTTTACAGTATGTAGAATTGAACCTGAAAATAATATTCATATGATAGTTGAAGCAATTTCTTTACAGACTAAGTTTCCTTTGGTTATGATTGGAAATTGGAACTCGAGTGATTATGGAAAAGAACTTCGCAATAAATATAAAAACTTTAATCATATACATCTTTTAGATCCTATTTATGATCAAAAAATATTGAATCAAATAAGGTCAAATTGTTATATTTATTTACATGGCCATAGTGCTGGAGGAACTAATCCTTCTTTAGTTGAAGCTATGGCTTTAGGATTATCAGTTATAGCTTATAATGTAAATTATAATAAAGAAACAACAAATAATAAAGCAAATTATTTTTCAAATGCCGAAGAGTTAAAATCTTTATTAGACAATATAAGTAGCCAAGATCTATTAGAAATAGGAAAGAATATGCATAATGTTGCAAATAATAGATATACCTGGAAAAAAATATCTACTCAATATTCTTTATTGTTATAATAAACTAAAAATCGCCAAAAATAAGATTATCTATAAAAAACAACTCCTATGACTAATAGATAATTAAATTAGATCAATATGCTCTTTATATTTATTAGATATAATATTACAAATAGAATAAATAAAATATTATAATGCCTTAAGGATTAAAATGGAATCAAAATTTAATAACTGGAATAA
>Ga0256843_1002622_pt1 | contig 12994 bp, 9 predicted proteins | sample AlvinellametaG_FD_191572 | JGI IMG/M metagenome (GOLD analysis project Ga0256843, IMG submission 191572) | Pompeii worm associated microbial communities from hydrothermal vent at the East Pacific Rise, Pacific Ocean - Alvinella | ecosystem: Host-associated > Annelida > Integument > Unclassified ... | reverse complement strand
AGCCTGAACTTTTCGAGAACGCTTTAAAAGCCGATATTTCAACGGATAAAACGGGAATATATTATCTTTGGGGACTTGTAGGAACGGTGCTTGGGTTTGGAAACAACATAGACGAATCAGCTGAAAAACTTTTGAAATATGCAAATGAAGCAATGACTAAAAAAGGTCCGAGAATCGATTATAAAGTGGAAAACAACGAACTAAATCCGCTTTGGGCTATAAGAACGGCTATGAGTTTTCATCTGGCAGGGGTTGATGATTATCTTTTGAGTTATGGGGTTATTGAAAGTTTTGCGGAATTTTTAAGTAATACTTATGAAGGCGTAAACAGGGATACTCAGCTTGACGGAGCGGTGATTGCGGGTGACCTTTTTGAAGGCGAGTTTTTAAATAAAATATATTCATATATTGATAAAAACTATCCGGTTTTTACGCCAAGGGCACTTCCTGTTTCGGGAGCGATAGAAGCATTTGGAAGTCTGGTTATCAATTCTAAAGTATAAAAATTTTTCTTTTAATATCGTTTTAACTTTAAATCGTTATAATTTTATTGCAAAAAGCTTTTTCATTTTTTCTCCTTTTTTATTTTTCCCTCCTTTTTTATTTTATTGTTTGATATAATAGTCAAAAAAAGGCTATTTCTTGAATACATTTAAAAACACACTTCTTTTTATCGAACGTTCTATAAAATCTACCGGCATTTCAAAAAAAGACATAATTTTTTTAAAACAGCCCAAAAAAGTTATAAAAGTATATATTCCTGTAGGCATGGACAGCGGTGAAATAAAATATTTTGAAGGATACAGGGTTCAGTATAACAATATTCTGGGTCCCACCAAAGGCGGAGTGAGATTTCATCCGGAAGTAAACGAAGAAGAGGTAAAATCGTTGGCTTTGCTTATGACTCTTAAGACTTCACTTGTTAAAATTCCCTACGGCGGTGCAAAGGGCGGCGTTGTTGTGGATGTTAAAAAACTAAGTAAACGTGAACTTGAAAAACTTTCGCGCGGTTACATAAGGGCGCTTGCAAACGACCTCGGCCCCAATCTGGATATACCTGCACCAGATGTTTATACGAACGCTCAGGTAATGGCCTGGATGCTTGACGAATACGAAACTATATCTCTATCAAGAAATATTCCGGGAGTAGTAACTGGTAAACCCTTGGTGCTTGGAGGCAGCAGGGCAAGGGAATATTCAACTTCGATGGGAGGCTTTTACATTATAGAAAAACTTCCCGTAAAAAAATTAAATCCAAAAGTTTCTATTCAGGGCTTTGGAAACGTCGGGGGAAATCTTGCTAAAATTTTATATCACAGAGGATATAAAGTGGTAAGCGTGTGTGATTCAAAAGGATGTGTTTTTGATGAAAACGGGCTTGATATTGACAAGCTTATAGAATATAAAAGCAAAAACAAAACCGTTATGGGATTTGCAAAGGATATCGGTTTTAACGAAATGCTTTCTCTGGACGTAGATATTCTGATTCCGGCGGCACTTGCCAATTCGATAAACGAATATAATGCCGATTTGATTAAGGCTGATTATATAGTCGAGCTTGCAAATTCACCCGTGACGGTAAAAGCCGAAGAAATTTTAATGAAAAAGAATAAAACGATAGTTCCGGATATTCTTGCGAACAGCGGAGGAGTGATAGTGAGTTATTTTGAATGGGTGCAAAATTTAGGAGGGTATTACTGGGATGAAGAAGAGGTTTTGGAAAGGCTTAAGAAAATTATTCTAAACGCTTATAAGGATGTGGTGTCGGTTTCAAAGGAAAAGAGCGTTTCACTCAGATGCGCTTCTTATTTTCTGGCACTCAGCAGACTTATTGAAGCATCAAAATACAAAGGGAAAATTTGAGGAAGAGGTTTTTTTTCGAAGGTATAGTACAGGGAGTCGGATTCAGACCCACTGTTTATAAAGTAGCCGTTTCTCTGGGACTAAAAGGATATGTTTTAAATTCTTCCGAGGGCGTTGTAGTTGAAGTGGAAGGTCAAAGGGCTGGTGAATTTAAAGAACAGTTTTTGAAAAACCTTCCTCCGCTTGCGAGAATAGATAAAATAACGGAAGAAAATCTTGAAACGGCGGGATATGAAAAGTTTGAGATAAGGGAATCTCTTGAACAGAAAAAAACCACTTTTATCTCTCCCGATAAAAGTATCTGTCAGGAATGTCTGAATGAAATGTATGATAAAAACAACAGAAGATATCTTTATCCTTTCATAAACTGTACAAACTGCGGACCTAGGTACACTATAATAGAAAATATACCTTATGACAGAAAAAACACTTCTATGAAAAAATTTAAAATGTGCGAGAAATGCCATGAAGAATATACAGACCCTCTTAACAGGCGGTATCACGCAGAACCTATAAGCTGTTACGAGTGCGGTCCGAAATTAAGTGTAAAGTGTAAAGTGCAAAATGAGAGGTGGGAAGAATTAAGAATTGAAACAGAAATAGAAAAAATCAGATTTATTGCCGATAAAATAAAAGAGGGTAAAATCGTTGCCGTTAAAGGACTTGGGGGATTTCATCTTATGTGTGACGCTACAAACGAAAACACGCTTGTAGAGCTTAGATTGAGAAAACGAAGACCCTCAAAACCTTTTGCCATGATGTTTAAAAATATTGAAATGATAGAAAAATACTGCAGTATATCAGATAAAGAAAAAGAGACGATTTTATCGCAGGAAAGACCTATCGTACTTGTTGATAAAAAAATAGATTTAAAAGGCATTGCGGATAAAATCGGTAAATACGGTGTGTTTTTGCCGTATACCCCTTTGCATTATCTGCTTTTTGATTTTTTGGATTTTCCGATTGTGGCTACTAGCGCGAATATTTCGGATGAACCGATTATCAGGGATTCAGATGAGCTTATAGAAAAACTTGCCGGAGTCGTGGATAATATTTTAGATAACGACAGAGATATCGTAAACGCCTGTGACGACAGTGTGGTGCATGTGGTTGAAGGGGATGTTTTACCAATGAGACTCTCAAGGGGATATGCTCCTTTTATGGAGAACATATCGGTAAACAAAGCGGTCCCTTCAATTCTTGCGCTCGGGGCAAATCAGAAAAGCACCATCTCCCTGGCTTTTGAAAATAAAATAATTCTCTCTCCACATATAGGTGATTTGGGAACGGTTGAGAGTGTGGAATATTTTGAAAGGACGATAGAGACGTTCAGAAGGCTTTATGATTTCAAAGAAGATGTTATAATTTGCGATATGCATCCTTATTACGAATCGACAAAATGGGCAAAACGCCAAAATAAAAAACTTATACAAATCCAGCATCATTACGCACACGTCTTACCTGCGATGTGGGAATACGGGTTTGATGAGGTGATGGCTTTCGTTTTTGACGGGACAGGATACGGTCCGGACGGCGCCATATGGGGCGGAGAAGTTTTTATAGCCGACAGAAGTAATTTTGAAAGGGTTGCCCATCTTAAATATTTTAAACTTATAGGCGGTGAAAAAGCCGTTAAAAATCCGGCAAATATGGCAGTCGCCTTAATTGATGAAAATCTGGCTCGAAATTATCCCAATTATAAAATCGCAAAAACGCTGAATAAAGCACAGTTTCCTTTGAGCTCTTCAATGGGAAGGCTTTTTGATATGGCGGCGTTTTTGGGTGGAATGATCGAAAAAAACGAATATGAGGGCTTAAGCGGTATGATGATTGAAAAATGTTACAATTCTCAAATAAAAGAATTTGTCGAAATGAAAGTTCAAAACGGTGAAATAGATATTGTCCCGCTTTTGAATTTTATAGCAAAACACAGAGGAAATTTCGAACTTGTTTCGAGCGTGTTTATTAATTCTGTCGTAAAAATGATTTTAGATATTTCGAAAAATACCGATTTACCTGTAGTGGTAAGCGGGGGAGTATTTCAAAACAAAACACTTTTAAGGGAAATTTTAAAAAGGAAAAAGGTTTATTATTCAAAAAAAGTACCCGTAAATGACGGGGGTGTGAGTTTCGGACAGGCGCTTTGGGGGATTTGGAATCTGAAATAAAGGGAAACGCTTGAGAAAAATTTTACTGTTATTATTTTTTGTATATTCTTTTGCGGCTACATATTATGTTGATAAAAATCCAAGATGCTTGTTTAATATTATATGCGAAGTATGTGACGGTTCTACACATTTTGTTACCCAAATTAAGACAAATATAAAAGAAGCGGTAGAGGTTAGTAGAAACGGTGATACAATTAAAATATGCCCTGGTAAATATAATGAAAGCTATATAAAAATAAATAAAAATTTAAAAATTTATTCCGTAACGGGAAAGCCGGATGATGTAGTTGTTTACGATGAAAGCGGAAATCCAATTTTCGTATATGAAGGTTGGAGAAGAAATATTGTTTTAAACGGAATTTCAATAAAACAAGACAGTGATGCGACAGGAATATATATTGACAGAGGGCGAAATTTTCAATTTAAAAATTTAAAAATAGACTCAAGAGGCGATGGAATAAGACAAAACGGAAACAGTTTTTTAAATGTTACTTTTTCAAATCTTAAAATAAACGCAGGCTCAAATGCCATAGTCTTAAATAAACCTTCAAAATTTACTCTGGAAAAATCTTTAATTTATTCTACCGGATATGCTTTTTATGTTTCATCTCCACAAGGCAGCATTAGTCTCATTGAAGACGAAATACATTCGAAGGGTACTGCTTCTTATTTTGGAAACACATCTCAGAATTATACAATTGACGGATGTAAATTTTATACTCAGAATTTAGACGCGGGGGCGATTAACTTAGATAAAACAAAAGATTTTAAAGTTGTAGATTCGTATTTTAACTCTAACGGTAACGGAAGCGGAATCTGGATAAACGGAGTAATCGTTGGAGATGTAAATATAAGTGATAACTTTTTTGAAGATATGAGAAATGAAGCCGTTTATTTGAACGATGTTAAAGGAAAAACTTATATAGACGGTAATTATTTTAAAAAAGCTTCATACGGAATAAGAATAAAAAATACTTCTAACGGAAAAGAAATTTTAAATAATATAATTAAAGACTGCGACAGTTACGGTCTTTGGCTTTTAGACAGTTATGAATGGAGAGGATATAACGTTTATTATAACTGTTTTATAGACAACAACAAACAGGCTAACAGCCGTGATAAAAATGCAAAATTCGACGACGGGAGCAAAGGAAATTATTGGAGCGATTATTCGGGAAACGGTGCTTACGAAATCCCGGATGTTCCGAAATATGATCATTATCCTCAAAAAAACTGCTTATTAAATTATAAGGCGTATGTTGATTATCATATGGACGAGTGTAAATGGGACAGTAATGATTCTACATTTGAAATAAAAAACTACGGCAGTGCCGGGGATGAATATAACGCAACAGCCAAAAACGGTGCGGATACCGTGAGCGATGCGGTAATATGCAGAGCGGGAAATATTATAAATGATTATTATTTGTCTCCAAAAAACCCTATTAAAATTGGGAAAAAATATACGATTAATATGTGGTTGAAATTTCCTTTGAATACAAGTGCCCACAATAATGACAGTGGTGACAAATATTTCAATATCGCCGACAGAAGCGGAAGCAGTAAAGATTTTATTTATTTGACTCTTCAGTCTTCGGGTAAATGGATTTGGAATGTGAATTCCGGAAGATATTATAATGAATTTCCCGGAGATTTGAACGGATGGCATATGTTGAGTTTTGTTGTAGACGGAGAAACTACAAAGCTTTACATAGACGGAAAATATGAAAATAAAATAGATTATGCCGTGACAAACGATAGGTTGTCAATACTTTTCAATTCTGATTATAATACCGGAAACGGGCCTTACGGTCAGTCAATAGGCGGTATAGTAGATGAATTTAAAATATTTGACAAAGCTTTGAGTTTAAGCGATATTAACAGAATTTATGATAGGGAAAAAGAACATCTTGATTATTTGTCTGATAGAACATGTAACGTATGTCCGGCCCCAAAACCTTTAGCTGACTGGAGAATGGATGAGTGTAAGTGGGATAATAATCCAAATACTTATGAAATAAAAGACGAAGAAAACGAATATAATGCAAGTGCTGTGAATTTAGCTCAGACAGTAAATGCAAAACTTTGTAGGGGAGGGGATTTAAACGGAAGCAAAAGTAAAAATAATAAGTATATAGAACTTAAAAATTATCCTGATTTGAAGAATAAATGGAGTTTTGTGGAATGGATTTATTTTCCTTTAAATGCTGATAATCATATTGTAATAAATAACAAATACTATTTTGTCATTGGGAGTGTAGACGGTACCGGAGATTTGGCATATTTTGCAAAAGATGTAAATAACGGAAATTTTTATTTCGGTGTATATGACAATAACGGAAATGATAAAATAAATAAGATAGACGAACCAACCAGAGGCTGGCATCATATTGGTGTCGTTTCGAACGGAAATCAAACAATTTTATATATTGACGCCAAAGAAATAACCAGAGTGAATACGTTTACTAAAGGAAAAGTAAAATATATTGGTACGTCTACTGATTATTCAAACAATGAAACGATAGGAAGTATTGTAGATGAGGTTAAGATATTTAATCAAATCTTAAGCGGTGGTGAAATATACGATATTTATTATAATGAAAAAAACGGTTTGAATTATGACGGAAGTCCGAGAGTATGTCAAAACTGCAATAATAACAAGCCTTCCGTTTTTAATGCGGTAGATTATATTTCTTTGGATCAGTGCAACGCCGTAAACGACTGGGATAACAATATTACAACCAAAATTTCCGATAAAGAGTTTAATCTCACTCTTTTGTCAAAAGACCCTGTTCTAAACGTTCCTGTAGAAGCGAATATTACGAGGGTTGATCTGTATGTATACCAAGACTCCCAAAACGGGGAATGTTTGGGGGATTATAAAGTCGTAAATATCTGTACGAACTGCGGGCTTACAAACACCAACGGATGTAAAACGTTAAGTCTAGAATATCCTTATGCGGCAAAATGCGTTGAGGTTCATATCGAAGGAAAACAGATTACATCCACGGAAACGAATGAGAGTAATTCAACGGACGATTTTGCAGTGCGCCCCGAAAAGTTTGAAATAGAGCCGCTGAGTTCAAAGATTAAAGCCGGGGAAGACTTCAATCTTACCATAAAAGCTTTGGATGCCGGCGGAAATGCCGTAAAAGATTATAACGAAACCGTATATGTCAGAGGCGAAAGTGCCGATTTGGAATATAACGAAACAAAAAACGGTTGTATTACCGGAAATCTTGTGAAAAAAAGCGGCAGTTTTGTAAACGGAGAGGCAAACGTTACTTTGAATTATTCGGAAGTAGGAAAGCTTAATATTAAAATACAGGAAGTAAACGGAAGCGAATTTGCAAAAGTGGACAGCGACGATACGCCTGAAACTCAGAGATTTATCGAACCTTCCGAAGTTAATGTTACTTTCATACCTCATCATTTTGAAGTAAACGCCTCGCTTTATAATTACGACAGGGATTACAATTTTACCTATTACGATAATAATTTGAGCGTTTACGGGCTTTTAGAAGCGAATATCAGCGCTCAAAACGCCGATAACGAAATTACAAAAAATTACAATACGAAATGTTATGCAAAAGATATAGACGTTAATATTACGCTTTCAAAAACCTTTAACAATCAAAATTTAGGAGTGAAAAATTACCGATATATAATTGAGGATGTAAATTCTGATAGATTTGGAATTTTTGAAAAAGATATCAATTCTTCAATTGTTTTTACATATACGGAAGGTAATTTTACGACTGATAACAACGGTTCGACAAGCTTTAAACTTCTTATCAATTTTGACAGAAATATTTCCGTAGAGGCAAATCCTCTTTTGATAGACATTAAAAATATAGAGATAAACGACAGCGACGTTAATGATACAAGCGCGAATTTTAGCGGAAATGCAAAATATCTTTACGGAGAGTTTATGCCAAACGATATCATTACCCAAAAAAACGATTTTAATAAAACGTTTGATTTTGCGATTTACGACCAGAACGAAAGCGACGATTTAAAACCCGATTCAAAAGAGCTTGTTTTGAATCTTTATCACAACATATGGCATCAGATAAACGACGGCAATGTAAGCGACAGTGAAATCGTTGTTTCAAAAGATTATAACGCTTCAAACGTTTTAAGCGGAGTTAGCGTAAATGTGGTAAGCATTAAAGACGGTAATATAACTTTTAATATCAAAAGGACGGGGGATGTAAATTTTGCTGTCGTACATCTGCTTTCTCAAAATCTCAGATGGCTCTGGTATTCAAAATTCAATACGGAATATAATATTTCTAATGATTCAACGTGTCTGCATCATTTCTGTTTCAGTATCACGTGGCAAAAAGGAAACGATATAGGGGAAGTGGGAAGCGGAGAGTTTAACGGCACCGAGGCAAACGTAACGGAAACCAATTCGACAAAAACCGGAGTAAAGATTTTTAGATGAAAAGGGCTCTTACGTTAATAGAACTTATTTTTACGATTGTAATAATTGCGTTTGTTTTTACCGTTATTCCGAAAATTATATACATAAGCAATAAAACAATTTCCTTTTCGAAAAAAGAAGACGCCATTTTCAATATGATGGCTAAGATGATGGATGTGAGCCTGAAAGAATATGACGAACAGAATACAAAATACGACGACATTCTCCTTGTTAACAATCCTCCAAAATACGTTCTTGACTGTAACGCTTCAAGCGGATACAGGATAGGAGGGTTTATCGGAGGCAGAAACTGCAAAAACGCAGTGTTTGAAAGTGAAATAGGCCCTGATGCAAACGAGCCTCCGTATGACGATGTTGACGATTATAACGCAACGGAAGAAAATACCACTAAAAACGGACATACGGTATATACCCTGAAAATAGAAGTCGGTTATACCGGTGAGTGGAAAAAAAGCGACTATGATTATAACACTCAGTCTTTAAAATTCGGTTTTTCTAAAAATTTCAGTTCGTCTCATACGAATATAAAAAGAATTTACATAAGGGTTTTTAACCAGGACGGAAACATTTCGTCAATAAGTTATTACAGTGCAAACATCGGGCACGCAAGGATAAACAGTGTTGAGTGGTAAAAAGGCTTTTACACTGATTGAGGCTATATTCGTAATAGTTATTTTGGCATTTGTTTTAATAGGCGGTTTTCAGATAGTCGGAATGCTTTACAAAAGAAACTATATCGCAAAACAGACTTCAAAATTCGAATTCGTATCCCAAAGCGTTTTAGATCAGATTTCATCGCTTATTTATTACAGAATTCCGCTAAGTGTCATAGGTTACAATCAGCAGACGGGTGAATTTAAATATATAGGCGATATTGAAGAAAACGAAAATTATCCCGTGCTTGAATGGATAGGATATGAAAACGACGCTATGAAAGAGAGAAATTTAAGCGGTTTTATTGACCTGTATGCAAGTAAAAAGCCGGTTTTAAGAGCCCTTGATTTTAATTCGGATTTTATAAATACTATTATTCGAAATAAATTCTCAGGAGATTTAAAAAATTCCGCTGCGGTTATTTTTGCCGGAAGTTTTGACAGGGGTGAGGAGAGCGCATTGTACGATTATAACGATTCTTTCGGCTGGCACGGTAATAAAGCCAAACTTGTGTATATTATTTCGGATTTCACCCAGGACGGAAACGACTGTAATTTGAGTATAAAAAATTATGACGGAAGCGATGTGGGGAATATTAAAATATTCGAAAAATTTTATCTCGCCGACAGTGCGTATGCCATTGCGTTAAAAAAAGACCTGAATGCATCAAAATGGAACTGCAAAGATTATAATTACACCGATTTTAAAGACAACGACCTTTTGCTTTTTTACAATTACAGACCATGGAAGGGGGAGAGCTTTTGCGCTGACGGAGGAGAGGGTAACGTAACTTTGCTTGCTGCCGACGTTAAAGCCTTCAGGGTAAAGAAAAAAAATTCCCATCTGGAACTTAAAATGGAACTTTTTAAATCAAGAGGGGATATAAACATTTCCGTATCAAAACAAAAGGTTGCGTTTTGAAAAGAGGATTCGGGATTATGAGCGCCATTATAATTCTTCTGTTGGTGGCGACTTTAATGGCTGTTGTGGCAAAAGTTTCTTTTATGAGCGTAAAGCATACGAGTGATACTTATATGCAGGAAAGGGCAAGGCTGTTTTTAAGAAGCGTAATAGAAAATTCTTTAATGGCTATTGAAGGATATGAGAGAAATTCAACGAATAAATGTCTTAAAAATATCTATTTTACAGACGAATCCAATATGTTTGACGCAAACGTCACAGTTTTGAGATATTACTGTTATGATCTTAAAAAATGCCCCTGCGGAGGTGATTTGGTAAAAAAAATAGATACGCCCCAGTCTCACGGGTATGTTTTAATGAAGGTGAGGGTTGAGAGCAATCTTTCAAATCCGAGAGTCGATAAAAAAATCGTCATAATCCAGACGACGTTACAAAGGCCGTAAGTGAAAGCGTTTACATTAATAGAACTGATTTTCGTAATAATAATTGCAGCCGTTATGACTTTTTTGGGATTTGAATATATGCCTGATAATACGCTTGTCAGCGATTATCAGATGTTAAAACAGAAAATACTTCAAAAACGCTCGAATGCTCTTGGATATTCATATACCGGAGAAAACAATCTTACCTGTATAAAATTTGACAAAGACTGGTTAAACAGTGATGACAATTCTTCGAAAGTCAGATATTTGTTCAAATCGGATATAACCTCCGACGTTGAGGGGAATGAAATTTGCTTTGACAGTTTAGGCAGACCCTTTAAAGGCGGGGTCGATGAAAATTTGACAAAACTTTTACATACTCGTATAATTATTAAATTAAGTTATAAGGGAAACGAAAAAAACATAACGCTGTATCCAATTTCCGGGGAGATAAGGTAAAACGTGAAAGTAATATATATAAAAGACGAGTATATTCTCGTAAACGAAAACGACCGTATTATAAAAAAAGATTATGGATATGAAAAAGGTGTTGTTACCGCCGCATTAAAATACAGATATATTATAAATATCGGATTCAAGCTGCCTAAAAATATTGAAAAAGAGATGCTTGAAATAGAAGCGGAAAAATATCTTTTTACCCAGGGGTCGCTTGATTATACGAAAGAATATAAAATAGTATATAAATTTAAAGAGTATGAGGATTACTGGAACGTTGAAGCGTTCGTTGTAGATATTGAAACGTTAAAAAACGTTTTTCAGAATCATTTGAAAACTTTCAAGTATATCGATTTTATTACCGCAGCTCCTTTTGTATTTGAATCTTTTTATGAAATAACGGGTGTTTTACCTCAAAACGATATGTTTATGTATCTAAGCGATGACGAAGCGTTTGTCAGCTGTTTTGAAGACGGAAAGTTTTTATTCGTTAAAAGCATTACCAAACTTTCAACTCTGGCAAAACATCTTGGAATCGACAACGAGGAATTAAAAAAACTTTTAAGTACCAAAGGGCTCAATCAGGATGCTTATGAAGATGCGGAAACTTTTCAGGTTATTGAAAGCTTTTTTTCCGAACTGTTTATGAAAGTGAGCCATCTTGTTAACTATTCGACAGGAAATTACAGACTAAACGGAATAAACCATATTTATTTTTATTCGCCTTTTGAAATATCGGGAATAGAAAAATATACCGATTTTTGGCAGTTGAGCGGAATAAAATTCAAAAGATATTCCATAAATACCGAATACGACCCGTTTGATTATACGGCGGCGGTTTATAATTCCAAAAACTACCCAAAAGAAGAGGAAAATTTTTCCATTTTTATAAGACCTCTTCCTTTTTACAAAAAAAGAACCGGTCAGATAGCTATTTTTTCTCTTTTTATAGCTTTGGTTTTGGCAGCGGATATCGGATATAAATATTTTACGGCAAAAGAGCAGGAAAAAACTATTGAAGTGCTCCAGGAGAAAATATTAAGACAGCAAAAACTCTCCAACCTGTTAAGAAAAGCCGTTAAAAAATACACTCAAAAAATAAATACGCTTCAAAGCGAAATAATAAATACTCAAAAACAGATTGAAAAAATATCCGATGAGGTGACATATCTTTACAATCTGGAAACCAAAAAACCTTTTTGCAGGCTCTTATCGGAAAATACCGATTTGTTGTTAAAATACAATCTGAAACTGCTTGAGTTTAACAAAAACGGGGACCATGTAAAGATGAAAGTTATGAGCAATATCGGCAATTCTTCGAATATTGCAAAATTTTTAAAAGCGCTTGTGCAAAAAGGTTATAAGAACGTGTTTTCAAAAAAAATAATGAGCAGTGAGAGCGTTTATATTTCAGAGGTGGATTATGATGAATAGAATTGAAGAATATCTTGATTCGCTTGATAAAAAAAATCTTTTTATGCTTTATTTTTCGATTGTGATTCTTGCGGCAATTTTTTATTATTATGTCAATATAGGTATTTTCGGTAAAAAAATAGAAGAAAACAACTTAAAGATAGATTCTTTGGAGATGAAACTCACAAAAAACAGAACGCTTGAGAAAAAAGTAGCAAAACTGAAAAAAGAATATAAACTTTATCAGCAAAAACTTCTTTCTTCAAAAGAAGACCTGAAATATCTGAGTCTGCTTATAGCAACTTCCGATGTATTAAAAATCAATGATAAAAAATTTATAGAAATACTCAACCGCATTCTCGACGCCGGTATAGAAAATGCGATTGCCCCGAGTTATGAAATAACAACTTCTGACGATAAATTTAAAAAATACGTAATTACTCTAAAAGGGAATTTTTATCCTGAAGAATATAGGAATTTTATGAATTACATATCCGAAATTGAAAAAATAAATTCGATAAAAACGTTTGATTTCGCTTCTTTTAAAGAAGATAACGCTACGGTGGGCTTTAGAATGAAAATAATTTTCTGGGGCGTAAAATGAGGTATATGATTTTATTCTTGTGTGTTTTTGCTTTTGCGGATGT
>Ga0256843_1002621_pt1 | contig 12996 bp, 10 predicted proteins | sample AlvinellametaG_FD_191572 | JGI IMG/M metagenome (GOLD analysis project Ga0256843, IMG submission 191572) | Pompeii worm associated microbial communities from hydrothermal vent at the East Pacific Rise, Pacific Ocean - Alvinella | ecosystem: Host-associated > Annelida > Integument > Unclassified ... | reverse complement strand
AAATTAAGTCGCTTGTAGTTTTTGCCTGTTTTGCATTTACTAATTGAATTTACGGTATTGAGAAGAAGATTACTTAGTTGGTAAAAAAAAGATAACGCAAGCTTTAATTATGAATTGAGAATAGAGAAATTTATAAAAAAGCGTTTTCATTTGGAGTAGATTTTCATTAGCTCACCAGTCAATTAGCTAATTAATAAGTTCTGCCTCTACAGCAAAGCGGTTTAGTTTAATATTGAAGGCGAAAAATGTTGCTTAATGTTTTTTTGTGCCATCGGTTAATAATACATTTGCATTACAATGAAATTTAGCAATATAATAGGACAACAATCGATTAAGAATCATTTAATAGAAACGGTTAAGAATAAGCGTATTAGCCATGCTCAATTGTTTTTAGGGCCCGAAGGTTCGGGAAGTTTGCCCTTGGCTATAGCTTATGCACAATATATTTTTTGTAGCAACAAACAAGAGAACGATTCTTGCGGAACCTGTCCTTCTTGCTTAAAAGTTCAACATTTTAGTCACCCCGATTTACATTTTTCTTACCCCATCCATTTACAAAAATCGACAAGAACCTCAGACGATGTATTTTTAGAATGGAAAAAACAATTAGAAACAAGTATTTATTTTGGTCTAAAAGATTGGTATGCTACACTGGGTAACGACAACAAACAAGGTACAATAGGAACCGATGAAAGCCAAAAAATAGTAAAAAAAATAAGTTTAAAGTCTTTTGAAGGGGGGTATAAAATTCTTATAATGTGGATGCCCGAATTAATGAATAATCAGGCTGCCAATAAATTGTTAAAAATAATAGAAGAGCCCCCCAAAAACACTCTTTTTATTCTCGTTTCCGAAAATCACGAAAATATAATATCGACCATATTGTCACGTACGCAATTGGTAAAAATACCGCGACTAAAAGAACAAGAATTAGCACAGTTTTTAATTCAAAGTAAAGAGATTACTCCCGAAGATGCCGAAACCTACGCACACTTATCCGAAGGTAATGTTAGTTTGGCTTATACCCTTATGCAAGACAAGGAACAAGCCTCTTTTAATTTAGATAATTTTATAAAATGGATGCGACTTTGCTATACCCGAAACATTGGCGAAACCATAGACTGGGTAGAAGCCATAGCAGGAGCAGGAAGAGAAGCTCAAAAAAACTTCTTGGTATTTTCGTTGGGTATGTTTAGGCAAAGCATCATAGGGCACTATGCCGATACCGATTTGGTTATATTAACCAAAGCTCAACGTCAATTTTTAGATAAATTCTCACCCTTTATTAATCACAAAAACATTGTTGCTTTAACAGAATTATTAAACGAGGGGCATTACCATTTAGAGCGAAATGCAAACCCGAAAATATTGTTTTTAGATGTTTCTTTAAAAATATACGCTTACTTAAAACGAAAATAGACCTTTCTTTATTTTTTCATATACAAAAAAGTAACCCTATTCAGATTGCTTTTACCTTTTGCACTTCTTTAAGGACTCGAACCTTGGATTCTTCCTATCAATGTCATTAAGTTAAACAAATACAATATTATATCTTTCTAATTTTTAAATATATTGATGTTGTTCTAAATCTATTTTTTTATGATTCCTTGTGTTTTTTTTCTATATGGACGTAGAATAAGATATTCTTTAAATAACGTTTTCAATTGTTCTTTAAATCTTCGAGGGCTTGCACTTCTGAATAAATATTCATTAGCTAATTGATAAACCTTGTCTCCAATAGCAAAGCGGTCTAGTTTAATTGAAAAAGAAACTTTTTAGAACTAAATTAGTAGGAAACAAAAGGTTTTGTCAAAAAAATAACTATATTTATCTTTGCAATAAACTGTAGCTGTATCGCGTGAACAAAATTTTATTACATATCGTATTGTTTTTTACCCTATTTTCTTATGCACAAGATAGCATTGTTCCGCTCGATTCTATTGTTAAAGAAGTAGAACTAGAACCGCTTATTTTTCGACCACGAATAAGTCTAGGAACAGGTATGTTTACATTTGTGGGAGATGTGGCTAACAACCACAAAGGATACCATCCAACGGTTAGTCGTTTGGCTCGAGATTTAAGAATTACACAAGATTTAAACCAAAATTTTGACCTTAGTTTTTACGTGCTTTTTGGTCAAGTAAGTGCCAACGAAAGAACCCTGACACGCAACTTAAATTTTAATTCTCATATTACCACAGGAGGGGCGGTTGTTACCTATAATTTTTATCATATTCTAAACCCTAAAAGAAAGATAAACCCTTATGTTTCGGCAGGAGTAGAATCGGTCGAATTTTTATCTAAAGCGGATTTAAAAGATGCAAATGGAAATTATTACCATTATTGGTCAGATGGTTCAATCCGTAATATAGACGAAAACGCCCCTAACGCATCTAATGCAGTAGAAATATTTAGAGATTACACCTACGAATCTGAATTGAGAGATGCAGATTTAGATGGTTTTGGAAAATACCAAGAAAGAACAATGGCTATTCCTGTAGATTTGGGAGTAAATATGCATTTAAGCAAGCGAATAAAAGCAAGAATGGGAGTTTCGATGCACTTTACCTTTACCGATTTAATTGATAATGTAACGGCTAATAGTGTAGGAAACAGAAAAGGAGATGCTCAAAATGATAAGTTTTTATATACCCATTTTGCATTAACTTACGACTTTGGAAAAGAAAAAATAATAGAAGAGCCATTGTTAGAAGACGAAAATCTATCGCCCGAAGATTTATTGGCATCAGATACGTCAGATTACGATGGAGATGGTGTTATTGATTTTTTGGATAAATGTATTCAAACACCAAAGCACGCTTTCCCTGTAGATGAACACGGATGCCCAATAGATTACGATCAAGATTTAGTTCCTGATTATAGGGACGATGAACCAAACTCTTTGTTTGGAGCGTTGGTTAATCCTAGAGGGGTAACACAATACGACGATGATTTAGAACGGTTATATTTAGCTTACATCGACTCTAGCGGAAGCTACTACGAAGAGGAAAGGCATACTACTGTTTCGGGAGAAGAAGGTTTACCAAGAAAAACAGTAAAAATACCTAAAGGCAACTTGACCTATTCTATTATAGTAGGAACAAATGCAAAAGAAATTTCGGCAAATGAACTACACAAGTATTTGAGTTACAAAAATTTCAAAACAATAGAAAGAGGAGATTCTATATTTTATGTAATAGGAGGATTTAACACAATAGAAGAAGCAATGGGCGAAAAAGAACAACTCGAAAAAGAAGGGTTAAAAACCGAATCGATAGCGATGTTGCAAGGAGTACCAGAAGAAATACGAAAAATAATTTCGAAAAAAGAAATTAAAAAAATGGATTTAACACCTATAAAAGTTGAAGAAACAACCGAAGAACGAACGCAAGAAGTAATCTACAGAGTACAAATAGGAGCATTTACCAAGCGTATATCTCGAAAAGCATTTGCACAATTAGAAGGGCTAGAAGAAGTAAAAGGAGCAGATGGTTTGTACCGCTATTACTCAGGCTCTTTTACCGACAAAACAGAAGCAGCCAAACATAGAATAAAAATATTGAGCCACGGTTATTCAGGAGCTTTTATGGTTGCATTTAAAGGAGGTAAACGTATCTCGCTAGAAGAAGCAGGATTTGAGGTGCAAGAGAATTTTAAAGACGAGGTAGTAGAAAGTTCGGAGCCAACAAAAGATGTATTGGTAAAAGGATTGATTAAATTTAGAGTGCAAGTAGGAGCTTATGCCAACGATATTCCTACTGAGGTGCTAGATGTTTATTTGCAACTAGGTAGCGTTGTGCCTAAGTTAGATAATAGAACAGGTATAACAAAGTATTTGGTAGGTAAATTTGATAGCTATCAACAAGCAGAAAAATTTAAAAAGGAAATTCAAGCAAAAGGACTAGTAGATGCTTTTATTGTGGGGGATTTTAATGGTAAATTAATTACCGCACAAGAAGCATTAGAATTAATAAAATAAAAAAATGAAGAAATATATTTACATTGTCGCAAGTTTATTTTTGGTGCTTGTATCGTGCAAAAACGAAGAAGCAAAAGAAGTAAAAACAATTACAACCGAAGCTAATATCGAAAAACAAGATTCTATTGTTGTAGTAGAATTGACTAAGTGTGACTGTATAGAGCCACAGGACGAAAATAAGGAATGGTGCAATATACATTTTAAAAATAGCGTAATAACAGCACAAGATAAATTTGAATGCACAGGAGATTCTGTTTACCTCGACACTATTCCGCAAGTAGTAAAAGATTCTATACGAGAGGAGTACGAAAACGACTTATCATTAGAAATAAAAGAGATAGAAGAAGAAAAAACAGAACCCATATCGGAAGATTGCAAACTGTTTTTGGAAGACTACGCCGAAGCAATAAAAGCGTTTAAATCTTTGTCCGACAAAATAGAAAAACACCCTGAGGATATAGGTTTAAAAATTAGTTACCGAAGCGAAAGCGAAGAATTAGAGTCTTGGGCTTCTAAGCCGCAAATGTTTCAGTGTTCGCAAAACGAAGCGTTTAAAAAGCAGGTAGAAATATTAAATGTTAAAAAAGATAAATTATTAGAAAATTAAAAATATATAATTTTATATTTGAAAATAATTTTGAACCAAAAAAAGATAAAAAAACAATGAATAGTAAAATAGCAATAGGAATAGCAGGTTTGGCTTTGGTAGTAAGCTTGTACAATATGAGTCAAGTTTCGGCATTAAAAAAAGAAGCAGAAGAAGCAGTATTTATAAAACCAGCAACTACACCAAGTAAAGTAAATTTAAAAGCTAGCAACACCCCTGCTAATAATATTCCGCAATCGAATACCCAAGCACCAAAAGGACCAACAACGAGCATTAAATTTAACGAAGAAGTACACCACTTTGGCAATGTAGATGTTAATACCGACAACCCGTATTCGTTTGTTTTTACCAATACAGGAAAAGAACCATTGTTGATTACAAATGCTAAAGGCTCGTGTGGGTGTACCGTTCCGAGCTGGCCAAAAGACCCTATTATGCCAGGGCAAACAGGAAAAATAGATGTAGTATATAGACCAAGCAAAGGACAAGCAGGGAAACCACAAGAAAAAACAGTAACCATTACAGCTAATACCGAACCAGCACGAACAGTAGTTAGGATAAAAGCAAACGTAAATCCTATAGCAGAGTAAAATAATTTTAATAAAACTTGCAACAAAGTTTGAATAATTAACAAAAAAAAGTATCTTTGCACCACGATAAACGTAGAATTAATTAAAAAGAGGGGACAAATGTCCCCTCTTTCTGTAACTTAAATATGATTAGTAAGGCTTTAGTAAAAGAGTTGGTACAAGAAAGAATGGACGAAATGGACAACGACACCTACTTGGTAGATATTGTTATATCCGAAACCAATCAAATTGTGGTAGAAATAGATAATCTAAAGGGGAGCTCTACGGTGCAAGATTGCATACGAGTAAGCAGAAATATAGAACACAACTTAGATAGAGAGGAAGAAGATTTTGAATTACAAGTAACTACACCAGGATTGAGCAATCCTTTTAAAGTGCATCAGCAATACACCAAAAATGTAGGAAGAAATGTAAAAGTTGTATTTAAAGAAGTTGGAAGTGTAGAAGGAAAACTAATAAAAGTACAGGAAGATTTAATTATTGTAGAAACAGAATCGAAAGAACGAATAGAAGGAAAAAAGAAAAAAGTATTGGTAGTAAAACAGCATACCATTCCTTTTGATAAAATAAAAGAAACTAAAATAGTTATCTCATTTAAATAAAAAATAAACAAATGAATGCTTTAAATTTAATAGAGTCATTTTCGGAGTTTAAAGAAATGAAAAACATCGACAGAGTTACCATGATGCGTATCTTAGAGGATGTTTTTAGATCAACTCTAAAAAAGAAGTACGGAACAGACGAGCACGTAGATGTTATTGTTAATCCAGACAAAGGCGATTTAGAAATTTGGTTAAATAGAGAAATTGTACCAGATGGAGAAGTAGAAGATCCAAATATAGAAATTGCATATTCGGATGCTATCAAAATAGAACCAGATTTTGAAGTAGGAGAAGAAGTTTCGGAAGAAATACAAATGCAGGACTTTGGAAGAAGAAATATTTTATCGTTACGACAAAATTTAGTTTCTCGTATTTTAGAATTAGAAAAAGATAACGTATATAAAATCTACAAAGACAGAATTGGAGAAATCGTTACAGGCGAAGTATATCAAATTTGGAAAAGAGAAATTCTTGTTTTGGATGACGACGGAAACGAATTGATTTTACCTAAATCAGAGCAAATACCATCCGATTACTTTAAGAAAGGAGAAACGCTTAGAGCTGTAGTAGCAAGAGTTGAATTAAAAAATAATTCGCCAGTTATTATATTGTCTAGAACAGATGAAAAATTCTTAGAAAGGTTGTTTGAATTAGAAGTTCCAGAAGTTTTTGACGGCTTAATTACCATTAAGAAAATAGTTAGAGAACCAGGAGAAAGAGCAAAAGTAGCCGTAGAATCTTACGATGAAAGAATAGACCCAGTAGGAGCTTGTGTAGGAATGAAAGGTTCTAGAATACACGGTATTGTACGCGAATTAAGAAACGAAAATATAGATGTAATAAACTATACAACTAACCTTAAATTATTAGTACAAAGAGCATTAAGTCCAGCAAAAATAACATCGTTAGACTCGATAGAAATAAACGAAGAAGAAAAACGTATAAACGTTTACCTAAGACCAGACCAAGTATCGTTAGCTATTGGTAGAGGAGGAAACAACATAAAATTAGCTTCTCGATTAGTAGGGTACGAAATAGATGTTTATAGAGAAGGAGCTGAAGATATAGACGACGTAGATTTGGACGAATTTGCAGATGAAATAGACGATTGGATTATAGATGAGCTAAAAGCAATAGGGTGCGATACTGCAAAATCTGTAATAGAATTAAGCGAAGAAGAACTAGTAAAAAGAACAGATTTAGAAGAAGAAACTATTGCCGAAATAGTTAGAATTATTAAAACTGAATTTGAATAAGCATAAAATAGCGAAATTAGTTGCCTAATTTCGCTATTTACATAAAACGAAGATGTATATTTACATCGGATTATAATCTCTTATTTAGAAGAGTAGAGTAAACAAAACAACCAATTTTAAATAAATGGCCGTTAAAAGATTAAGTAAAGTAGCAAGAGAATTGAATGTAGGAATATCAACAATCGTTGAGTTCTTAGATAAAAAAGGTGTGGAGATTAGTACTAATCCCAATACAAAAATAGAACCTGCTATTTACGACCAGCTTTTAGATGAATTTAAAACATCTAAATCTGTAAAAGAAAAAGTATTAGAAGTTCGTTCTGAAAAAGAAATACAAAAAGAACTTTTAGCTAAGAAAAAACTGGCAGAAAAACTAGCCAAGGAGAAGAAACAAAAAGAAGAAGCCGAAGCAAATAAGAATGCTGAGGAAGAAAGTACGGGTCTTAAAGTAATTGGGAAAATAGATTTACCACCAAAAAAATCTTCTAAAAAAGAAACAGCTAAAAAAGCCCCTCCAATCTCTGAGGAAGAGCCTGTTGCTAAAAAAGAAGAAGCAAAAGTTTTAGAAGAACCTAAGGTTACCGAAACAATAAAAGCAGAGTCTGAAAAACTTTCTGGGCCTTCTGTTGTTGGGAAAATAGATTTACCATCTAAAAACAAAACAACCAAAAAACAAAAAAATCAACCGCCTAAAAAAGCGGAAGAAGGTAAAAAAGTAGCTCCTACCAAAGAAACACCTATTGCTAAAGCTCCTGCTAAAGAAGAAATAGCAGAAGAAAAACCTAAAAAAGCAGAAATTGAAACAATAAAGGCTACAGCCGAAAAGTTAGTAGCACCAACTGTTTTAGGTAAAATAGTTCTTCCGGTAGATAGAGCCAAAGAGAAGAAAAAAGAGAAGTTGGCAGCCATTGAAGAAGCTAAACAGCGTCGTAAGCGTAAGCGTATTAAAAAAGTTAACATCGAAAAAGCTGGAAAAAGAGTTTCTAACCAACAACGTAATAAAAAGAAAAAAGAAGCAAAACCAGAAATTACCGACAAACAAATTCAGCAAGAAATTAAAGAAACACTTGCTCGTTTAAGTAATAAAGGTAAAAATAAAGGTGCTAAATTAAGAAAGAACAAAAGACTTGCTAAAAGTGCTCAACGAGAAGAAGAATTAAAGAAAGCAGAAGAAGAAAAAGGAGTATTAAAACTAACCGAGTTTGTTACCGTATCGGACTTAGCAAACATGATGGACGTTCCTGCAACACAAATTATAGGAACATTAATGTCTATCGGTATATTTGCATCTATCAACCAACGATTAGATGCCGATACACTAAAAATGGTAGCGGAAGAATATGGTTTTGAAGCAGAATTTGTTAGTGTAGATGTTTCGGAAGCTATTGAAGAAGTAGAAGACGATCCAGATAGCTTAGTAGAAAGACCGCCTATTGTTACCGTAATGGGACATGTCGATCATGGTAAAACATCGCTATTAGATTACATTAGAAATACAGCCGTAATAGAAGGAGAAGCAGGTGGAATTACCCAACATATTGGAGCTTATAGCGTAACAGGAGAAAGTGGACGAAAAGTAACGTTCTTAGATACACCAGGACACGAAGCCTTTACCGCAATGCGTGCCCGTGGAGCTCAAGTTACCGATGTTGCAATTATTATTATTGCTACAGACGACGATGTAATGCCACAAACCAAAGAAGCTATAAATCATGCTCAAGCAGCAGGAGTGCCAATGGTTTTTGCTTTAAACAAAGTAGATAAACCTGATGCTAACCCAGATAGAATTAGAGAACAACTTTCTCAAATGAATATTCTTTTAGAAGAATGGGGCGGTAAATACCAATCGCAAGAAATTTCGGCTAAAAAAGGTACTGGAGTTGAAGAACTTATCGAAAAAGTATTGCTCGAAGCAGAATTGCTCGAATTAAAAGCTAATCCTAATAAAAATGCCGTAGGAACAGTAATAGAATCGACCTTAGATAAAGGACGAGGATATGTTACAACACTATTGGTAGAAGCAGGAACACTAAAAGTTGGTGATGTTTTAATTGCAGGAACGCAATACGGTAGAATTAAAATAATGCACGACGATAAAGGTCAAGTGGTAAAAGAAGCAGGGCCTTCTACACCTGTTTCTGTATTAGGTATGAATGGAGCATCTTCGGCAGGAGATAGATTCCATGTAATGAACGACGAAAAAGAAGCTAAAAACATAGCCTCAAAACGTCAGCAATTACAACGCGAACAAGGACTAAGAACAACTAAACATATTACATTAGACGAAATTGGACGTCGTTTAGCTCTTGGAGACTTTAAAGAATTAAACATTATTGTAAAAGGTGATGTGGATGGTTCTATAGAAGCTCTTTCAGATTCGTTGTTAAAATTATCGCAAGAAGAAATACAAGTAAATGTAATACACAAAGCAGTAGGACAAATTACAGAGTCTGATGTGTTATTAGCTTCAGCATCCGATGCAATTATTATTGGATTCCAAGTAAGACCATCTATGCAAGCACGTAAATTGGCAGAAAAAGAACAAATAGATATTAGACTATATTCTGTAATTTACAAAGCAATAGAAGAAGTTAAAGAAGCAATGGAAGGAATGCTTTCGCCAGATATTAAAGAAGAAATATTGGGTACAGCAGAAGTAAGAGAAGCATTTAAAATATCTAAAGTAGGTACAGTTGCTGGTTGCTTTGTGTTGGAAGGTAAATTAGTAAGAAGCGAAAAAATACGTTTGATTAGAGAAGGTATAGTTATTTATACAGGAGAACTAGGCTCTCTAAAACGTTTTAAAGACGATGTGAAAGAAGTTTCGAGAGGTTATGAATGTGGACTTAATATCGATAAATTTAACGATATAAAAGTAGGCGATCATATCGAATGTTACACAGAAGTAGAAGTTGCTAGAAAACTAAAATAATAAACATTACAAAAGTTAAAAAAAGCCAATCCAATTATGGGTTGGCTTTTTTGTTTTTTTTTTAGAAAAAAATAGAAGCAAATATTGTTTTCTCATAAAAAAGTTTTAGTTTAGAGCAAAACCAATTAATTTTTTATATATGAAAACAAAAACATTACTTTTATCGGCAGTAGGTATTGCCACTATTTCTTTATTTTCTTTTACACAAAACAGAGGAACAATAGGGGTTTATAATCATCACGATGCTAGATATGCCGCAGGAGCACCAATCGGAAAAACAGGAGCACCAGGAGAAAACAATTGTACGCAATGTCATTCTGGAAATCCAATTACCAATTCGCAAGCAGCTACGATTTCTTACTCGGGTACAGGAAATACATACATTTCGGGTTCTACTTACGTTATGAGTGTTTCTTTACCATCTATTACCAATCCCAAAAATGGTTTTGAGATTGTGGCATTAAGAACATCAGACAACACCAATGTAGGGACTTGGGTAATAACCGATGCTACCAATACACAAACGATAAATGGCGGAGGAAGAGATTATGTAACACACACACCAACAGGAAACATGGCGAATGTTTGGAATTTTGAATGGACAGCACCAGCTACAGGAGAAGGAGATATTAAATTTTATTTAGCCGCAGCTTTAACCAATAATGACGGTTCTACTCAAAACGATGAAGTGCACTTAGTAGAGTTATTAATTACAGAAGACGCCTCGAATTCTATTGTAGAGCACAGCGAAATAGTAGATATAGATAATAGTTTTAAAATCAAACAAAACAATGGTTTTGTAACACCTAGTTTAGAACTAAACCAAGCTAAAACAGCAACTATAAATGTTACAGGATTAAACGGACAGGTAGTTTATACGGCAACTGTAAATTTACAAGAAGGAAATAATATTTTAGCCCCTATCGATTTATCGAAAGAAGCAAAAGGAATTTATGTTATTTCGTTTGTAATAGACAACAATATTATAGCTAGAAAAGTAAACCTATAATTGTAAAAATTAATTTTATAATACAAGAGCTATGTCTTTTCGAAGATGTAGCTTTTGTGTTTTATTTATCTCTTCATTTTGGAAAAACAAATATTAATAGTACTTATTTTACTAGTGGTTTTACGATATTTAATTCGGTACGTAAAGCAACCCAAATGGAAAAAACCAAAACATCCATTGTCTAATGTAGAAAGAGAAATTTTGCGTAAATATGTAAAATATTATAATCTCTTATCGGACGAAGACAAAAAGAAATTCGAATATAAAGTACAAGAGTTTTTGTTAAATGTAAAAATAATAGGAGTAGATACAGAGATAACAACAAAAGATAAAATACTAATTGCCTCGAGTGCAATAATACCTATATTTGCTTTTAAAAATTGGAAATATAAAAACCTAAAAGAAGTTATTGTATATCCAGATACCTTTAACTTAAACTTTGAAACAACAGGAGAAAATAAAAATATAAAAGGTTTAGTAGGAACAGGTCATTTTGAAGGCAAAATGCTATTAAGTAAAAAAGCTTTGCTACAAGGTTTTTCGAACGATACAGATAAAAAAAACACAGCAATACACGAGTTTATTCATTTAATAGACAAGGCAGATGGTAAAGTAGATGGGATTCCAGCATTGCTTTTAGAAGAACCATATCAATTACCTTGGCTAGACTATATTTATAAGCAAATAAAACAAATACAAAACAAAAAATCAGATATAAATACATACGGAGCAACCAACGAGATGGAGTTTTTCTCGGTAGCTAGCGAATATTTTTTCGAAAGACCGCTGTTGTTAAAGAAGAAACATCCCGAACTTTACAAATACTTAGAGCATATTTTTAAACAAGATACTGCTGCTTTATTTTTAAACGGTAGAAATTCTCTAAAGTCGTCGTAACAAAAAAATAGCTAAATTCAATAACACAAAAAAAAGGGCAACGATTTAATTATCATTACCCCTTTTTTTTGATTAAAATTAAAGTAGAGAGTGGATTCTACTTATTTTTTAGTTTCCTCTTTTTTTGCTGTTTTAGTAGCTTTAGTTACTTTGTTTTCTAAATCTTCTTTAGCAGCTTTAGCTTTTTTTGTTAAATCTTCTGTCGTATCTTTTACTTTGTTTTCGATATCAGATTTAGCTGTTTTAGCTTTTTCGGTTAAGTCTTCTTTTGTTTTGTTAAATTTAGAAGTTACTTCTTCTTTTGTTTTATTTAATTTTTCTTCTAATTCTTTTATCATTGGAAATTTTTCTTCCAATTTTGCTTTACTTTTTTCTAAGTTAGCTTCAAAATCTTCTTTAGTAGTATCTATTGTTTTAAAGAAATCTCCTATTAAATTTTTACCTTCGCTATCGGCTTTTTTTCCAGCTTCTACAAGAGCTTCAAATTTTTCTTTTATTTTTTCGTTAGTGTCTGCTGCTAATCCTAATCCTGCGTAAGTTAATGTTTTAATTAAGTCCATGATGTTTTATTTTTTAAGGTTTAAATGTTTGGTTATCCTATTGTCAAATACTGAACCAAAAAGTTTTTCTTCTACTTCATTTTTACTCCCAAACAACCTTATTCTCCTTTGTTTTAAAGGGTTTTTGCGTTTTAACACAACACACAAGGGTTAACTATTCGCTAGTTTAAAGTGTAAACAATGCCACTATGTGCATAAAAAAACTTGAACTAATTGGTGTTTTTTAGTAAAGTGGCAGTATTTTGCCATAGAGTTTATGTCCACTTTTATTAATATTAAAATTTCAAACACAAAAAAAAGCAAACCTATTCAGATTGCTTTTGTATTTTGCGCTTCTTCAAGGACTTGAACCTTGGATTCTCCCGATAACAATCGGGATGCTCTAACCTTTCTTTATTTTTTTCAGATACAAAAAAAGCAACCTTATTCAGATTGCTTTTGTCTTTTGTGCTTCTTCAAAGGCTTGAACCTTGGATTCTCCCGATAACAATCGGGATGCTCTAACCTTTCTTTATTTTTTTCAGATACAAAAAAAGCAACCTTATTCAGATTGCTTTTGTCTTT
>Ga0256843_1002620_pt1 | contig 12996 bp, 13 predicted proteins | sample AlvinellametaG_FD_191572 | JGI IMG/M metagenome (GOLD analysis project Ga0256843, IMG submission 191572) | Pompeii worm associated microbial communities from hydrothermal vent at the East Pacific Rise, Pacific Ocean - Alvinella | ecosystem: Host-associated > Annelida > Integument > Unclassified ... | reverse complement strand
AAAATTGGAGCTGCTTGTCGTGCAAGATGCGTTTATGAGCGATACGGCCGAGATCGCCGACGTGCTTTTCGCCGCGGCGACGTGGAGCGAAAAGGAAGGGTGCTACACCAACAGCGAGCGGCGCTGCAACTACGCCAAAAAGGCGGTGGAGCCGTATGGCGAGAGCAAGTCGGACTTTGCCATCGTCAAGGAGTTTAGCACCTATTTTGAAGGCGTACACGAAAAGCTCTTTGCGCATCTTAACGAACCGCGCGATGCGTTTGAAGAGATCAAGCGTGTGAGCAAAGGGCGGCTGTGCGATTATAGCGGGATGAGTTACGAGCTTATCGAAGAGCTTGGGGGCATTCAATGGCCGTGCAACGACAAAGCTCCCAAAGGTACGCCGCGGCTCTATACGCCCGAAATGCCCTGCCCCACCCCGCACGGCAAAGCCAATTTGCTTCCCGTGGATTGGAAGCCGCTTAGCGAAAACGTCTGTACCGACTTGCCGCTCATTCTCAACACCGGCCGCACCGTCGAGCAGTTTCACACCCGCACCAAAACGGGAACGATTGCCGTCCTTGACAATCTTGCGCCCGAAGCGTGGGTGGATCTCAATCCAAAAGATGCGGCCAAACTCAAGGTCAAAAGCGGCGATCGCATCACTATTTCCGGCACGCGCGGGCGCGTAGAAAACATCATCGTCAAAGTAAGCGAAACGGTGCGTGAGGGCACCGTTTTCGTACCGTTTCATTTTAATACCCAGCTTATCAACGCCGTCACCATTCCCGAATTTGACGCCAAGTCGTTTGAACCCAACTACAAGCAATGCGCCGTCCAGCTGCACTCCCAAGCCGTCCCAGAGGGCATCAAGCTTGAAGAAAAAGAGGTGGCGGGATTGCTGGAAAACACCGCCGTTGCCACCTCCGTTACCGCCCAAACCGCCGTCAGCAAGGAGGCAACGCGATGATGAAACTTGTACTCGGCATCTTCGGTGCAATGGCCATGCTTATTGCACTGATGCTCTTTTGGGGTTCGCGGGTGGATAGCAAGCACAAAAACAGAAGAGAATAGACACACCTCCTTTACCCACGCTATGCAACCCAAGTTGCATCCACGTTAACGCTTCTGTTTTAAGATAGCCCGACATATCACACGACAGGAGGATGATCATGGGAATGCCGATGCTTGGAGAAACATTTCCCGAACTACACGTACAAACCACGCACGGAGCGATGAAACTTCCCGACGATCTGAAAGGCAAATGGACGGTGCTTTTTAGCCATCCTGCGGATTTTACACCGGTATGTACGACCGAGTTTGTTTCCTTTCAAAAACACAAAGCCGAATTCGACGCGCTCAATGCACAGCTCATCGGACTTTCGATCGATCAGGTATTTAGCCATATTAAATGGATAGATTGGATCAAAGAAAAGCTTGACGTAGAGATTACCTTTCCCATTATCGCGGCAAACGACCGTATCGCCGAAGCGCTGGGAATGCTGCACCCCGCCAAAGGGAGCAACACGGTACGCGCGGTATTCATTATCGATCCCGAAGGTGTGGTGCGTACGATACTTTACTATCCGCAAGAGATCGGACGTAATATCGACGAGATCGTCCGCGCCCTCAAAGCGCTGCAAAAAAGCGACGCCGAAGGTGTGGCGACACCCGCCAATTGGCCCGAAAACGAGCTTATCGGCGATCGCGTCATCATCCCGCCCGCCGGCGATATCAACACCGCACGCGAACGTCTCGAATCGTACGACTGTTTCGACTGGTGGTTTTGCCACAAAGAGGCGTAAGTCGCCTCATACGAAATATATTTAACGATAAACACCGCTAAAGTGCGTATCGATACGATATCGGGATTTGAGTGTCGTGTTTTCAACGGGAGGAGCGATGCGCACGACAAGATTACGAGCCGTTTCGTCGTTATATCGCGCTGCGAAAAAGAACAACGCACGGCGATTTGAAAGTGCCGTATGGAACCGCACTTTGTCTTTGGTAAGATCGAGGCGGCTCAATTTTTCATGTTTGATCACGGTTACGGAATGTCCGTCTTTGATATCGATCACATCAAACACCACGTCATAAGACTCTCCGTTCTCTCCGGACGCAATGAAATCGGGCAACACCAAGACACTGCCGGTTATCACATAAGGAGTATCGACCTTATCGCGCACATACCATGACAAATTCGCATTGCCGATTTTATGTACGAACAAACGCTTTTTTTCATTCAAGTCAAACGCATACAAAAAGTTTTCATATCCTTTTTGTACCTTAAAAAAAAGCGTATTTCCGTATTTGTAAGGCTGATAGGCAAAAAGATAATCCGTCGCGGAAGTACCTTCTTCCAACAACACAATCTCTTTTATGTCTCCGTTTTGATCGAAATCCAACAGATACAAGTCCGTCAAACGATTGTCGTTAGCGTCTTTGTAGCTCAATCGTGCAATGTGGTAGATGTGTTCGCCGTCAAGTATCATTTCGGGAGGGGTCAACACAAAACCGTCGTCATCATAATTGACCAAGGTATATTCTTTTTCGCCCGTATACACCGCATTAAACGCTTTAAGAATATCTTTTTTTACATACGAAGGATCCCGTTCTATTTGACGCGTACCGTACTCCACATAGGCGTTATCGGTAAGATATGCCATCTTATAAAAATAACTCGTTGCATAATAGCACGTTGTAGATGTAGACACCGGAGGCATCACCCATGCTTTGTTTTTGGCATCGTTGTCTCCGTCGGTCAAATAATCATACCCGCCATATTCGTAAGAAGAACCGTCGATACGTTCCATCACTTTAAGCGACGCCTCTTCCGCGATACCGATGTAAGAATTGTCTTCCCCAAACGGTACCAACCATCCTCGCGTCAAATCGAACGTCATATCTTTCTTTTCTCCCAAAACCGGATCCGTTTTGATATCGTATACAGGTGTGTTTGTCGAAAGGTCGATAGCAATACGACGGCTTTGGCTTTTGTTTTCGGAAGCGGGCAATGCCGAAAAATACAAATGCCCGTCGGTAACGAGAATGTTATAATAACGCAAATCAAACGAAGGATCCGCATCCTCGGCCTTTTGCGTTTCATTATAGTAGACACGACTTACAAACGTTTCGAGCGAAGCGTCTTTTTCAAACGTTGAAAAATCATAAGCCACCACTTTCATGCCCAACGTATTATCCTCAACCGTACGTTCTTTAATCAATTCGGCATATACCGTATCTCCCTCAAGTACCGGATGATTGACAATCATATAGGTATCGGTACTATTCTCGCCGGATTCCGATATCGCAATGTTCCATGCGTTCGAATCGGTTTCCTGAGTAGTTTCATCACCGTTCGCATCATCCGTCGTATCCGTACTTCCCGCTTGATTGTTTTCTTCTTGTTGCGACGTATCGGAAGCGCCTTCGGAGGAAGATCCGCCACTTCCCGGCATACTTCCGTCCGTAATGACGGCTGATGTAGAATCTACGTTTCCTCCGCCGCTACATCCCCCGAGTATAAATCCGCATACGAGTGCACTCGCCACAAACGTTTTCAATTGCAAAGATTTCATGATCTTCTCCTTTTTGATATCGTCTCCACAGTATAACGTTCGTATGTGGCAAAGTTATGGCATGTATCGTTTTTCCAACGTTTTCTGTTTTAAAAGAGCCCTTTTTTGCTATAATGCGCCCAAAAAGCCAAGGCGAAGCAACCGTGCAAAAAGCAACACGAACCAAGTTTATTCTCAAACTATTCAGCGAAATTATGATTAAAGGCGCATCAGCCAAAAAGCAGATGATCGCTCAGCTGACGCAAAACCTCCATACCCTGCTTGAACCTATCGACGACGCCGTACATATCAAACGCTTCAACGACAAAATCGAAGTCGACGCGCCTAAAGCAAAGGCCGAGGACGTCAAAGCCGTCCTTTTGCGCACACCGGGAATCGAAACGGTGCTTGAAGCGCTCCCTTTCGAGCCCGTCGATACGATCGATCGCATCAAAGAGATCGCCAAAGCCGCGATAGGCGAGAAGTTAAAAAACAAACGCTTCGTCGTGCGCGTCAAACGGACGGGCACACACCCCTTTACCTCTTCGGAGATCGAACGCGCCGTGGGGGGATATTTGCTGGCCAAAACCGAAGCGAAACGGGTCGATTTGCACCGCCCCGAGATTACCGTTTATATGGAGCTGGTAGACAGACGGCTTTATGTCATTACCGCACGCCATAAAGGCCAAGGCGGCTTTCCCATCGGCACGCAAGGTGATGCGCTCAGCCTCATTTCGGGCGGGTTTGATTCCAACGTCGCCAGCTACCTTGCCATCCGCCGCGGCATCAAAACGCACTACCTTTTTTTCAACCTCGGCGGCGCGGCGCATGAAATCGGCGTTAAACAAGTCGCCTACTATCTTTGGAAACACTACGGTGCCTCCCATCCCGTTCGTTTTATCACCGTCCCGTTCGAAGAAGTCGTAAGCGCCATTTTGCAAACGGTACCCAAAAGCTATATGGGGGTAATGCTTAAACGTCTGATGCTCCAAGCCGCCCAAAAGGTAGCCGATACGATGGAAATAGACGCGCTCATTACGGGAGAGAGCGTCGCGCAAGTATCCAGCCAAACGCTACGCAACCTCGCACTCATCGACGGTGCTACCTCCAAACTGGTGCTACGCCCGCTTGCAATGACGGACAAAGCCGATATTATTCGCATTGCCGATGCTATAGGGACGCGCCGTTTTGCCGAGAGTATGCCCGAATATTGCGGTGTTATCTCGCAAAATCCCGTCACCCACGGCTCGTTTAAGCGTCTTGAAAAGGTAGCGGGAGCGTTTGATTACACCGTGCTTGACAAAGCCGTCGCGCACGCGCAAAGCATCGATATTCGCGATGTTGCAAAAAGCATCGGGCAAACCACTCGCGTCGAAACGATTTCCAGGCTCGAAACAGACGATCTCGTTATCGACATACGCGACGACGACGCGCCCGCACCCGACGTGCCGTGCGACGTGCAACGCATTCCTTTTTACAAACTCAAAACCGCCTTTGCCTCCTTACCCAAAGAAAAACGCATCTTGCTTTATTGCGACAAAGGCATTATGAGCCGCTTGCACGCGGAATACCTCAACGAAGCCTTCGGCGCGGACGTAAAAGTTTACCGCCCCGCTTCTTCGTAACACAGCGACGCCATATCTTCCGTGTCAAACAGCAGCAACGTTTCGTTGTTAGCCGTCGCTTTTAGTTCATTAGAAAACCCGCTTTTGGAAAAAAGCACGTAGGTATCGACGGCTATGCCTGCTTGCGCCGCTTTGTGCCGCAATTTGCCAAACTCGCTTTTGCACACGGGACGGGAGGTGTATTTGCACTCGCCTAAAAGCAACCGACCGCTTTGCGTGACGGCTAAAATATCAAATTCGTTTTCTTTGTTCCAGTAGCTTCCCCGACTTATCACGGGATCGCGCGTATGAAAGTAACGGCACAAAAAGGCATCGGCCAATTGTTCAAACAACAAACTGTAGAGCCGTTCGTAATGCGCCTGAAAATAGTCGCGATAGCGCTGCGCTTCTCCTTTTTCAAGCTCCGACGCAAACGGTTCGACGAAACCGAACCAAAACCGGTAAAACGGCGATACGAAACGCAGTTTGTCCTGAATGCGATAACGGCGCAACTCTTTTTTGATCTTTTGTTTGGGGTATTGCCGCAACGGAGCTTCACGACTGGTCTCTGTATACAGCATACCCAACGCCGATAATTCCTCTTCAATCCGCTCGCCCGTACGCTCCCCCATTCGCGCTTTGCGCATCGCCGCATAACGCTTGCCGTCACCTTTAGCTACGGCGATAAGCATATCGCGGTAAGGTTTTTGCAGTACGTACGAAGGATAGATCGACAAACGAAAGGTATCGAAATTTTCGGGAATGCGATGCAGTGCAATGGTATGAGGCGAATCAAGAGGATCAAACGCGAAGGGCGCACCGCCGAGTAAGGCAAAATATTCAAACGCTTCGGTAAAAGAAAAATAGGCGTGTTCCTTACAAAAAGCTCGAAAACGATTGTCGATACCCGCTCCTTTTTCTTCTAATTGCCCATATTTTAACATATTTTCGCTATAATGCCCGGATATAAATGCATATTTTTTGATCAATATTGTTGAAAGTCTTCCGCTCTTATGAATACATTTTACACAACTTCCGAAGAGATTTTGCAAATTCTTAAAGGTTTGAACCTTACGAAATCGCTTTATGTCTCCTCCATTCTCATCGGAGAGGCACACACCGGTAAAAAGACGCTACTGCGTCACCTTTTTCCGAAAACGCCGATGGTTAGCGCCGCCAACGCCAAAGAGGTCGATCAGATGCTTCAAGAGCACGAAGAGCTCATCATTACCGATTTTGAGCGCTATCCCAACCCCAACGCGTTACAACTCGACGGCAAACGTATCATCGCTACGGCCAACTATATCGCCAACCGCCAAACCGTCGATACGCTGTTTGCCTTTATTTATCATATGCCCTCGCTCAAAGCGCGTCCGGGTGACGTAGAGTACCTCAAAAAACGTTTCGTGCGCGAAGCGTGCGATACGCTGATGCTTGAAGAAAAAGCGGAGTTTTATAACGACATTCCCGTTGATTTAAGCCAAAACAGCAAATCGCTTAAACGTTCCGTTTACTATGCGCTTATTGCCGGAAATATGGATAAAAGCGCCATCGAATCCGCAATATTCCACTATATGATGCGCCATCTTGAGGGCAATAACGGCTACAAAGAACATATCGGGCTTTTTGAAAAGCCGTTAATTGAAGCGGGATTGCAAAAATTCGGCTCGCAACTCAAACTCGCCGAAGTGCTCGGCATCAACCGCAATACGTTGAGGAAAAAGATCCATGAACACGGTATCGATTGATTTTCAACCCTTTGTCGATTGGGACAACAGCCCTTTTATCCTTTTCGATTACAAAGGAAAAATCCTTTATCTCAACAATGCCGCCGAAATTCTTTTCGGTTATGTCACCAAAAAAGAGATTTACAACCTCGCACTCACTTACGCACCCAAAACATTCGGATTTAAAACCACAACCGTTACGCTTGATTACGACAGTTTTAGCTTCTATGCCGTAACGGTAGGGTACGAAAACGAAGAGCAACTGGCCATTCGGCTTTACCATACGCCGCGTACCAAACCCGCCGTCGATATGTCACGCGACAACCTTGCCGAAACCGACATCAACGTCTTGCTCGAAGCCAATATCGCGCTGTTTAAAACCAAAAACAAAAACCATCTGGAACTTCTCACCGACCCCGATATTCCAACGCTCAAAGTCGATCAAAACCGTTTTTCAAAACTGTTGCGTAAAACCCTGGATGCCTTTCGCGCTTCCGATTCCATCCGTATATCTTTAAAACTGCTTATCGGGGAGCACGTCGTCATCGAAGGGAAAAAATACCCCATCGCCCAGCTTTCCGTCGTCGCCAACGGACGCTATGCCGACGGGGATGAAATGATCCGTACGCTGGCGCAAACGTGCAACATCAACGTTCATCTAACCGAACACGCCGTTAAACTCGATATCCCGCTCTTTAAATAAAACACACAATTGATGAAATTTTAATCATACGATCTCTCGATACCGCGTTGTTTCGTGATACCATAGCGTTGTCAAAATCAACGAAAAGGACGATGCGATGAAGACGAAACTCTTCGCTCTGCTTGCGGCACTGATGCCCATCGCCGCATTTGCGGAAGATAAACTCGATACGGGAGATACCGCGTGGATGATGATCTCCACGGCGTTGGTACTTCTGATGACACCTGCGGGATTGGCGCTTTTTTACGCCGGTATGACACGCGCCAAAAACGCGCTTAACACCTATATGATGGTAGCGGGTGCGTTTGTTTTGGCGTTTGTCGTTTGGATTGTTGCCGGATACTCACTGGCATTCGGTACGGCGGAGTCCGAGACCGTACAAAAATTCGTCGGCGGACTTGGCAATGCGTTTCTTAGCGGCATAAGCTGGAAAGATCTTAGCGGTAGCTATCCTCAATATGTCTTTGTCGCTTTCCAAGGAACCTTTGCGGCCATCACCGTCGCCATTGCTTCAGGTTCGGTCATCGGCCGTATGAAGTTTTCTACGTGGATGGTGATCGTAGCGCTTTGGGGCTTGGTTGTGTACGCACCTATCGCGCATATGGTATGGGGCGGAGGCATTCTTATGGGAGATGGTGCGCTTGATTTCGCCGGCGGTACGGTCGTTCATATGAACGGCGGTATGGCGGGGTTGGTGCTTGCCCTGCTTATAGGCAAACGCCACGGATATCCCAAAATCGCGATGAAGCCTTTTAGCATCATCCTTACGGCCGTCGGTGCGGCGCTGCTTTGGTTCGGATGGTACGGTTTTAACGCCGGTTCGGCTTTCGGTGCGAATGCCGTTGCGGGTCTTGCGCTTCTTACCACGACCGTTGCGACTGCCGCCGCCGGTTTGGCGTGGGTATTGCTGGAGTGGGTCATTTACAAAAAGCCGACCCTGCTCGGTCTTGCATCCGGTATTGTCGCCGGGCTTGTCGCCATTACGCCTGCGGCAGGCTTCGTTAATGTAGCGGGCGCGTTTATCGTCGGTATCGGCGGATCGATCATCGGTTTCTTCGGAGTAGTCGTCCTTAAAAAGAAACTGGGCTACGACGACTCTTTGGATGCCTTCGGTATCCACTTCCTTGCGGGTCTTTGGGGTGCGTTGATGACCGGCCTTTTGGCGCTCAACGACAAAGAGTTGCTCTGGGACGGCCCGATGAAAGAAAACGGCGATCGTATGGCGCAGTTTATGGTCCAAGTCGAATCGGTCGTTGTTGTCGGATTGTGGACGCTTATCGGGACGGTTGTGGTATACTACATTGCCAGTGCACTGACAGGCGGCGCACGTGTCGATCAAGAAACCGAAGAGATGGGTCTTGACGAATCTCTCCACGGCGAACGCGGCGTTAACCTCTAACATGAGGTTCGCCTACTAAAAGAAGGAAGGATAGTACGATGAAAAAGATTGAAGCGATTATCAAACCGTTTAAACTCGAAGATGTCAAAGAAGCGCTCGTCGAAGCGGGCATTGAAGGGATGACGGTCAGCGAAGTTAAAGGCTACGGTCGCCAGCAAGGTCACAGCGAACTCTACCGCGGTGCGGAGTATGTGGTAGAATTCATCCCCAAAATCAAACTCGAAATCGTCGTCAGCAACGACGAATATATGAACAAAGCGATCGATGCGATCAAAAGTGCGGCAAAAACGGGAAAAATCGGAGACGGAAAGATCTTTGTTTCCGACATCGAAAAAACCATCCGTATTCGTACGGACGAAGAAGACGCCGACGCACTCTAATCTCCTCTTTCGGGCCTTTGCCCGATGCCTCATAATTCACCACATATCTTAATTTTTTCTTAAACATAAGCAACTTTATGCCTAAAATATAATCATATCCCGCTTTACCATCTTCTTTCGGCGTGGTACACTTACATCTATACACCATCATTACCCACAACGGAGGAAAGGTATGGATACGGCTTATATTATCAACACCCTTTTTGCGCTTTTTAGTATGACGCTAATTATCTTGATGGTGCCCGGTTTTGCTATGCTTGAAGCGGGACTGGTACGCACCAAAAACGTCACGGCCGTCTTAACGGTCAACACCCTCATTTACGCCGTCGCGTCGATGATGTTTTTGCTAGTCGGATATACGCTTGCTTTCGGCGGCTGGGATAACGATGCGATGAGCAAGTGGGCGGCGTTTTTGTTTCAAATGGCATTCGTCGGCAAAACGGTCAACATTATGAGCGGCGGAGTAAGCGAGAGGGTTCGCATTTTGCCGCTAATGGTCTTTACCGTCGTGATGGCGGCGGTGATCTATCCCGTCGTGGTTAACTGGACGTGGGGTGCCAATATGCTGCAAGGCACCTTTCTTGATATCTCCGATATGCACGATCTTGCCGGTTGTACCGTCATTCACGCCACCGGCGCATGGGCGCTGCTTGCGGCGATTATGATTATCGGGCCTAGACGCGGACGCTACGGCAAAAACGGTCAAATTCACGTCATTCCCGCATCCAACATTCCTCTTGTCACACTCGGGGCGATGCTGCTTTGGATCGGATGGTTCGGGTTTAACGGCGGAAGTGTCGGTTCTATGGCAAGCAAAGCCGACGCCGATGCGGTCGCTTTGACGATTATGAACACCAATACCGCCGGTCTAGCCGGTGCGATCGTCGTAGCGGCCTGGCTTTATCGACGCTATAAAAAGTTTGACATTACGATGATTCTCAACGGCGCACTCGGCGGACTTGTCGCCGTAACCGCCGGCGCAAACGAATACGGTATTTACGCACCCATTTTCATCGGAGCCGTCGGAGGTATCATCGTCTTGCTCGGCGTGCCGTTTTTCGATAAACTAAAACTTGACGATCCCGTCGGTGCGTTAAGCGTGCATCTGCTTAACGGGATTTGGGGAACGATCGCCGTTGCACTGTTTGGCGAAGCGTCTATGGGTGCTCAGCTTAAAGGGATTGTAGTAGCGGGCGTGTTCGCTTTTGTCGCATCTTATATCGTTATTTACGTTATCAACAAAGTTCTACCGTTCCGTGCGGACGACGAAACGCAGCTTGAAGGGTTGGATATCAACGAATGCGGTATTGAAGCTTATCCCGAATTTAAACGTACCATTTAATGTAACCAAAGGAGAAAAACACGATGAAAAAGATCGAAGCGATTATCAAACCTTACAAACTGGACGAAGTAAAAGAAGCGCTTATCGAAGCGGGTATTGAGGGAATGACCATCAGCGAAGTTAAAGGCTACGGCCGCCAGCAAGGGCACAGCGAACTCTACCGCGGTGCGGAATATGTGGTGGAGTTTATCCCCAAAATTAAAATCGAAATCGTGGTAAGCAACGACGAATACCTCAACAAAGCGATTGAAGCGATCAAACAATCGGCCAAAACCGGCAAAATCGGAGACGGGAAAATCTTCGTTTCCAGCATCGAAAAAACCATCCGCATCCGCACCGAAGAAGAAGACGAAGAGGCGCTTTAAGCCTCTTTTATTTCTATCAGATCGTATGCTTCAAACCTTTTTTTTTCTTTTTCACTCAACATAACAAACCACGTCACTCCTTTACTCCCATAGTCACATCGTACCGGTTCAATACCCCAATGTAGTAATCGATACTCCGTTTGCCGCACATCTTGATAAGGTGTAAAAAAGGAAAAAAGATACCGTTTTTTGTACGGCACGATATCGGCTTTAGCGATCACATCTTTGACCGCTTGCGCATAAGCGCGCGCCATGCCGCCCGTTCCCAGCTTGATACCGCCGAAATAGCGCACGATCAACACCCCGCACGCTACCAGCTCTTCTCCGCGCAATACGTTCAGCGCGGGCACGCCCGCACACCCTTTGGGCTCTCCGTCATCGCTGCTGTTTTCGACGATATGGCCGTATTCGTTGAGATGACGCACGGCATAGACGATATGGTTGGCTTTGGGATGTTGCGCTTTAAGCGATGCGTGCATATGATCAAACTCGGCATAAGGAACGAGAAACGAAAGAAACTTGGAGCGGTTTACCTCCGTTTGCGCATCAAAGATTCGCTCGACCGTCTTCACCCGAACGCTCCAAAATCAGTGCCGCAATCATTTCGGCGTGCGCATCGTCGTCGTTAAAGCAGCGTGCGACGCGATAATCTTCATAACCGATCTTTTCGGCAATCTCGCGATGCTCTACATCCAGCTCAAACATCGTCTCGGAATTATCTATCGTAAACGAAAGCGGATAGATCACCACCCGACGATGCGTCGGGTGGCGCAACACGTCGGCCAAATTGGGCTCCAGCCATTTGCCTTTGCCTACGCGCGATTGATAGACCAGCTTGATATCGTGAAAACGTACGCCTTGCATCTCAAAATAGAGCTTGAGCGCCGCGACGTTGCCTTCGATCTGCTTTTCGTACGGATCGCCCGCTTGCACGATCTTTACCGGCAATCCGTGCGCCGAAAGAAGCAGGTCGTACCGCTCGCTTGAGGCACCCTCAAGCGCTTCCGTAATACGCTGGGCACATAGTTTGATATACCCAAGCCGATCAAAATAAGGTGCGATCGTCTCTATACTCGGCTTATAGTCTATCGCTTCGCACGTCGCTTCTATATCGTCTACGGAGGATTTGACGGTCGTCGTCGAATAGTGCGGATACATCGGGAAAAGCGTCAGTTTTTCGATGCCTTGCTCCTTGCATCGCATCAACACCTCTTTAGCAAAAGGCGGCACATAACGCATGACGGGATAAACGGGCATATGCAGCAGTGTTTCTAACTTCTTTGCAAGCGATTGCGTAATCTCAAGCAGCGGCGACTTGCCGCCAAGGGCGCGATAGTTCTCTTTTGCCTCTTCCAGCCGTGAAGCGACGATACGTTTGCCTACAAACGCTCGCAGCTTCGGATGCATCGGCAAGATGTTCTCATCGGCAAACATATTGCGCAAAAAGAGTTCCACTTCGTCTAAGTTACTCGGCCCGCCCATATTGAGCAGCAATACCGCTTCTTTCATCGCCGTCCCCGTATTGAAATGGAAGTATTTTAGCATAAGGGGTGTAAAATCCTCTAAAGAAGCTTACACAAGGAAAGACGATGATCATCATTCCCGCACGCATAGGTTCCACCCGTTTTCCAAACAAAGTGTTGGCCGACATCGACGGCATCCCGATGGTGGTACGCACCGCCATGGCGGCCGCACACGTCGATAGCGTGACCATCGCCACCGACGCGCAAGAAGTCGTCGACGCAGCCGCCGAACACGACATACGCGCCGTACTAACTTCCGACAAACACGAAAGCGGTACCGATCGGATTTATGAAGCGGCGCACATACTGGGACTTAAAGAAGACGAGATCGTCATCAACGTCCAAGGCGACGAACCGTTTATCGAAACGGAAGTCATCGAAGCGGTATACAACCTCACCAAAGCCAACGCCGATAAC
>Ga0256843_1002619_pt1 | contig 12996 bp, 13 predicted proteins | sample AlvinellametaG_FD_191572 | JGI IMG/M metagenome (GOLD analysis project Ga0256843, IMG submission 191572) | Pompeii worm associated microbial communities from hydrothermal vent at the East Pacific Rise, Pacific Ocean - Alvinella | ecosystem: Host-associated > Annelida > Integument > Unclassified ... | reverse complement strand
TGTACCGGCGTAGCAGTTATCTGGATAACGTTTGACTTGCTCGCGGATAGTTCACTGTTACCCCTGAAATAGGCGTATACTTTATGAGTGCCCTCCCCCAACCTAACTTTAAAAGAGAAGTTCCCCCGTGCCGTGACGGTGGTGTAGGGGGAATCATCAACGTAAATAACTATCGGAATGGAAACTGCGGGAGAAACCTCGCCCCGTATGGTGACGGGCTCCCCAGCTTTCACAGTACCTCCTCTGTAAACAAGCCGTATTATGGGCCTTAATTTTGCGGGGATTAGGATCAATGTCATATTCGATGGGCCGTAAAGTGGAGTGCCCCCGAATAGGACGGTTGCATTCTCCTCAGATGTGACGTTTACCGTGATGTTGAAGAATCCCATATCATCTGTAACAGCAGGATAAACATCATTATCAATCACAATTTCCAATCGTGCTCCCGGAACTCCTCTCCCCCAGTAATCCAAGAGATAACCCGAAACCGTTACGTTTTCATCCCTCTCTTCCTCGGCTATTATCCTCGTTGAAATCCTCGTAACGTTGATCCTGAGGACATTTGAGCTGAAGGAACCGCTGGAGTTAATTCCCACGGCATAAACCTCATAGAGACCAACCTTCGGGAAGGAGTACACCAAGCTGAACGTGCCATTTACAAGACGGGGAGTGCGATTCGTCCCGTTTATCACAACTATAACGGAACTCATATTCGGGGCGTAGCCAAAGATCGTGACGTTCTCAGTAACCATAGGCGACTCCTTAGAAACGAAAATCGAAAAGTTAGAAGGTTTTGAAAAAGCTTTAAGAGTACGCCCGTACTCCTCAATTAACACTGCCATCCGATCGAGTTGTGAAGATAAATTGCCCACATCAAGTTTCAGGCTCTCATTATTCCTCCCAACGAGCTCCACGGAAGATATCTCTCCGAGTACTCTACTGCAGGAGGAAACTCCCGTCTCCATGTGAAGGAGAGCATCCCTGGCAGAGATGTAATCTTCCCTCCGAATGGCCATCTTGAACTCCGAATCACCGGAAGCAATTTCAAAAGAGCATTCACCCAGGGTTTTAAAGTAAGAGGCCAGAGAGAGGACTTTAGTGTTAACAACCCGGGAGTATAGAACAGTGGTTTCATATGTCGAGTTAACAGCGGAGTACAGCCCGCAGGAGACGTTTATAGCGGCGCCCCTTCCGGAAAGGATCATGCCATATAGCCGACTAAAATTGTGAAGAAGTGACGTAAAATAAATGTAGGCCCCGTAATCATTCGAAGTAGCCGTGTAGTAATTGGTTCCAGAAGCGGAAGCAGTAGGTAAAAGCGCCAACGTGAGTATCAATACTAAGAACAACGAAATCCCGGCCTTCATATCAACCAGGGGCTTCTCGGGGAAATCTTTTATAAGGTTAGTGGTCGTTGTGAGTTCGGGATAAAAGATGGAATCAAAGAACGTAGTCAGTGCCACACTTGTGTTAAGTGGCAGTGCACTGGCTTTATACGGCTTCTTAAACACGCTAACGACTCTCATCAACATAGGGATCGCCGGAGTATTCCTGGGAATAGTGGTTTTCACGTTCAAACCGTCAAAATATATAAAAATGGATGCTCTGGAAAGTCTGCTAAAGCCTTACAGGACTGTTTTTGATTCATTCTCCGAAAATCTCGCCCTCAACGGAAACGCAGTGTACATTCCCCCCTATGAAAACCTTCCAAGGGGAGGAGTTTTTATTCCCCTAAACGAAGAGTTTGAACTTGATCTTGCCCGCCTTGACGAAAAAACAGTCTTCCTGACAGAGACACCTAACGAAAGAGCCATGGGCCTTTTCCTCGGCCCCTTTGGATCATCACTACTGGAGAAGTACGAAGAGTACGCTGAAGGATCCCTTGATGGGGTCGATACGAGTGCGGTTGAAAGTGTCTCGGGTTCAGTCTTAAAGGCTCTCGGACTTGCAAAAAGGGTTTACATAGAGGAAGAAAAAGACAGCCTGCGGGTCATTATCCAGCCGGGTATCCAATGTGAACCCACAAACTGTGAAAAGACTCCGTGCCCCATATGTGCATCGATCTTACTCGCCCTAGCCAAGGCCACGGGAGAGCTGATCCTTACCGAGGGTGTGGAGAAAAAAGACCACGGTATCGAGATAAGTGCAAAAAAAATCGGAGGAATTCACAAATGGATGTAGAGGACTATATGCTCCTCTTCCTCTCCCTCTGGGCCCTCATAGCAGCCCTTACATCCAAGAGCGTCATGGTATTCCTGACTCTCCTCCTTATCGGCCTATTGATAACGATAGAAGTCGGAAGCCTATTTCTCAGTAAAGACCAGAAAGAAAACGTGAAACCCCTTGTAGAGCTCCTCATAATTATCTTCACGATAATAGTTATGGAGAAAGTTTACTCAGTACTTACAGGTGGATGATATGAAGTGGAAAGAACACTGGGACCTGCTCACGGTAATAGCCCTCTCACTTCTCCTCTGCCTCATTACGCTTTATTCACCAGAAAACATGGTGAGAAAGGCCCTCGGACTGGTGTTTGTACTCTTCTTTCCGGGGTACACTCTCATTACAGCATTATTCCCAGAGAAGAAAGAACTCAACAACCTCGAAAGACTCGCCCTAAGCCTCGGACTCAGCATAGCGGTAGTCCCCCTCATAGGATTAGGCCTTAACTACACCCCATGGGGCATAAAACTAACCCCAACACTAACCAGCCTAACAATATTCAACCTAATCTTCGCGATAATAGCAATCCACCGCCGCTCCACAGCCTTCGAACCCTGGATTCCAGAAATAAGCATAAACAAACTAAAAAAAGAACTCGAATGGGAAAACTCAAGCAAACTCGACAAAACACTAACAATCATCCTCATAATAACCATAATAACCTCCATAGGAACCCTCAGTTACGTGATAACCCACCCAAAACCCGAAGAAGCCTTCACCGAATTCTACATCCTCGGACCCAACGGCAAGGCAAGCAACTACCCCACCAACCTAACCGTGGGACAAAACGCTACAATCATAATCGGCATAGTCAACCACGAGCACAAAAACGTAACGTACTACATTCAAATATGGCTCGTCAACCTAACCTGGAACAACACCACCAACACAACAATAATCCACGAAATGTATCCCATGCCCGGCTGGTTCAACGTGACACTCAAAAGCATTCCCGTCAACAGTGAGAACAACTGGACACCAGAATTCGAGAAAAACTACACACTCAGCATAAACAAACCCGGAGAATGGCAAGTATGGTTCCTCCTATTCAAAAACAAACCCCCAAAAATCCCCCCCACACCCCCAGACGGCAATTACGCTAAAACCAACACCAAAAACCTCATACTAAAAGCCATAAACGGAAGCATACAAAGCCTCAAACTCAACGTGAAGGTGAAACCATAAAATTTCTCAGGAAGCCCGGAGGGTAAGGCCATCATGATCAATGCACTTACTCAGAATTCCCAGAAAAAGTTAAATTGCAAGATCAACGGGAGTATAATGGGGAGAAAATATGAAGGCCCTTATCCTTTCCGGTGGTCATGGAACAAGACTACGCCCCCTAACGTACTCCCAGCAAAAACAGCTAATCCCCGTAGCCAACAAGCCGGTCTTATTTTACGCGATTGAAGATGTTATAGAAGCCGGAATTCAGGAAATCGGGATAATCATCGGGCCCAACGCAGAACAGGTCAAAAAAACAGTGCTGGGCAGGGAGTGGAACGCGGAGATAGAGTTCATTTACCAAGGCGAGCCAAAGGGACTGGCCCATGCAATACTCGTAGCGAGGGACTTTCTCGAGGACGATAACTTTGTGATGTATCTCGGCGATAACCTCCTGAGAGAGGGCATAATCAAACACAGAGATCACTTTGAGAAAAACAACTACGATGCGAGCATACTTCTCCAAGAAGTCCCAAATCCCCAGCAGTTCGGGGTTGCCGAGCTGAGCGAGGACGGGAAAACCATTAAACGGCTTGTCGAGAAGCCGAAGAACCCTCCAAGCAATCTCGCACTGGTCGGGATATACTTCTTCAAGCCGGTGATTCATGAGGCAGTGCAGAATATAAAGCCCTCATGGAGGAATGAGCTCGAGATTACCGATGCAATACAGTGGCTCATCGACCACGGCTACCGCGTCGGCTGGACTAAGGTTACAGGATGGTGGAAGGACACAGGGAAGCCGGAGGACTTGCTCGACGCCAACAGGCTCATACTCGACGACCTGAAACCGGACGTGAGAATCGAGACGAGGGCGAGGATTCACGGAAGGGTCGTCATCGGGGAGGGAAGCGAGATAGATGAGAACACGGTCATAAAGGGCCCGGTGATAATCGGCAGGAACGTAGTGATAAGGAACTCCTACATAGGACCATACACGAGCATCGGCGACAACGTCATTATAGAGAATACTGAAATAGAAGACTCGATAATTCTACCTGACAGTGAGATCCGAGATGCGGGCAGAATCGTCGAGAGTGTAATTGGAAGGGGCGTCAAGATTCTAAAGGGCAACTCCCACCCCCTCGGGAAGAAGCTCGTCGTCGGCGACAACTCGAGGATAATCCTGTGAGGTGGAAGGATGAGACTTCTCGTAACGGGAGGAATGGGCTTCATAGGGAGCAACTTCATCCGCTATGTCCTTGAGAGGCACCCCAACTGGGAGGTAATCAACCTCGACAAGCTCGGCTACGGCTCGAACCCAGCAAACCTGAGGGACGTTGAAAACGACCCGCGCTACACCTTCGTGAAGGGCGACATAGCGAAGTTCGAACTGGTGAAGGAGCTCGTAAAGCAGGCTGACGCGGTTGTTAACTTCGCGGCCGAGAGCCATGTGGATAGGAGCATCTCAAGTCCGGACCACTTCCTCAGGAGCAACGTGATTGGCGTTTACACAATCCTCGAGGCGATACGGAAGGAGAACCCCGAGGTGAGACTCGTCCACATAAGCACCGACGAGGTCTACGGTGACATACTCGAGGGCTCCTTCCGAGAGGAGGACGCACTGAAGCCCTCCTCCCCTTACTCCGCCACCAAAGCGGCCGCCGATACCCTCGTCCTCGGATGGGCAAGGACTTACCGGCTCAACGCCTCGATAACCCGCTGCACCAACAACTACGGCCCCTACCAGTTCCCGGAGAAGCTCATACCCAAGACGATAATAAGGGCAAACATGAGGCTGAAGGTTCCAATCTACGGCACCGGCCAGAACGTCAGGGACTGGATTTACGTTGAGGACCACGTGAGGGCCGTCGAGAGGGTTCTTCTGAAGGGCGAGCCGAGGGAGGTCTACAACGTCTCTGCCGGCGAGGAGAAGACGAACCTCGAAGTCGTCAGGACGATTCTCAGGCTCCTCGGAAAGGACGAGTCGCTGATAGAGTTCGTCGAGGACAGACCCGGCCACGATTTGAGATACTCCCTCGACTCCTGGAAGATAACGAGGGACCTGAAGTGGCGTCCGAAGGTAAGCTTTGAGGAGGGCATAGAGCTGACAGTAGAATGGTACCTGAAGAACGAAGAGTGGTGGAGACCTCTGATAAATGAAAAAGTTCTCCACCCAACACCGTGGAAACTGGGGTGGTGAGAATGCCGTTCAAGTTTGAGAGACTTGAAATCCCGGACGTGATACTTATTAAACCAAGGGTCTTCAGTGATGAGCGCGGGTTTTTTATGGAGACATACAAAAAGCTTGATTTTGAGAAAGCTGGAATAACAGGAGAGTTCGTCCAGGACAACCACTCCTGCTCCCGGTACGGCGTGCTCCGCGGTCTGCACTTCCAGCGCGAGCCCTACGCCCAGGCGAAGATTGTCCGCGTTGTCAGGGGAGTAATCTACGATGTCGCCGTTGACCTGAGGAAAAACTCGCCGACGTTCGGAAAGTGGGTCGGAGTCATCCTCTCGGAGCACAACAAATGGCAGCTCTACGTCCCGAGGGGCTTCGCCCACGGCTTCGTCGTTCTCAGTGAGGTTGCCGACGTGGTCTACAAGGTGGACAACATCTATGCGCCGGATAACGAGGGGGGAATAATATGGAACGACCCTGAACTCAGCATAGACTGGCCGGTGGACGAGCCAATAGTCTCGGAGAAGGACGGGAGGTGGCCGACGCTGAGGGAGGCCATTGAGAAGGGCTGGGTGTTCTGAGGTGATTGGATGAAACGAATCGTATTCATAGCCCACGCACTCGAAAGACTAAGGGACAGAAAAATTTCAAAGGAACTCGTAATTCAGACCCTTAACGAGCCAGACTCAGTGGATACAGGTTATCTGGGACGGAAAATCTCTCAAAAGATTTTAAATGGAAAGCTTATACGAGTAATTTATGAAGAGACGGAGGACGAAATCCTTGTTATCACAGCATATATAACATCCAAGGTTGAAAAATACACAAGGTGAGGGAGCATGAAGATAACGTACGACCCAAATCACGACGTGATGTACATCAAGTTTGGAGAGGGAGAGATAGTTGATACAATTGAGGTTGAGGAGGGAGTGCTCATAGACGTCGGCGAGAACGGCAGGGTAATAGGAATCGAGATAATAAACGCATCCACTAAGGTCGGCCCAAATCCCCTCAGCGAAATCTCAATACGGCTCCAAGAAGCAACGGTTTAGGTTTCCCGAGGTGGTGACGTTAATTATCGCCCGGAATAATCTCAAATAGAAGGCCAACGCAAATGGGATAAGGTGGACAAAGTCGTGGTCACCTTCAACGCCTCCGACGGCATGGAGGAGTTCGTTAAGTCCCTGAACTATGTATGAAGTAATCAAAAAAGGTGATTCCCCCATGAGGGTCGCAATCATAGGGGCAAACGGCCAGCTCGGGACGGATTTGGTTGAAGTTTTCAGGGGAGAAGGGTTTGATGTCGTCCCTCTGACCCACAGGAACCTCGACGTGACAGTTCCAGAGAGCCTGAAGATTCTGAAGGAAGTCAAACCCGACGTCATAATTAACACGGCTGCCTACGTCCGCGTCGACGACGCCGAGCTTTACTCGGAGAAAGCCCTCGCGGTGAACGCAGTCGGAGCACTCAACGTCGCGAGGGCTGCGGAGGAAGTTGGAGCGGTGAACGTTTACATCAGCACGGACTATGTCTTTGATGGTGAGAAGGGAGAACCGTACAATGAAAACGATGTTCCAAACCCGATAAACGTCTACGGGACGAGCAAGCTCGCGGGCGAGGTTTTCACGCGGAACTACTCAAAGAGGCACTACATCGTAAGGGTGGCGAGCCTCTACGGTAAAGCCGGGGCGAGTGGAAAGGGCGGGAACTTCGTGAACTGGGTGATTGAGAAGGCGAAGCGCGGGGAGAGGCTCAGGATAGTGAGGGACCAGGTTATGAGCCCGACCCACACTCTCAACGTTGCCAGAACCCTCGCTGAGTTATTGAAGATTGAGCCGAAGTACGGAGTCTACCATATGGTGAACGAAGGGCACTGCTCCTGGTACGAGTTTACCCTCGAGGTTTTCAGAATCCTCGGCTGGGACGTTGAGATCGAGCCGATAAGCTCCGACGAGCTGGACAGGCTCGCGAGGAGGCCGAAGTTCTCGGCGCTGGAGAACAGAAAGCTTCACGAGCTCGGCCTGAGGATGCCGGACTGGAGGGAGGGGCTAAGGGAGTATTTAGGTCGAAAACAAGAGTAGGTTGTGAGCTTGACTTCCTTCTGTCCCATAGACAGTTATCCCACGATGTTCATGGCCTATTCCTTAGAGGACTTACTCGCAAAGAAGATCGTTGCACTGTACAACCGTATGGAAGGCAAGGACATCTACGACGTTTTTCATGCGCTTAATATGGCGTTCGAGAGAGATAAATTCCTGAAAGCTTTGGAGCTCACTATAAAGTTTTACCATATTGAGGGGAATTTTTGGAATGAACTAATTAACAGGTTGAACCAGGCAAAGAAAAATGCCCGCCATATCGGCAATTCGACCAACCACTTTATCCCCAAAACACTACGTCCGAACTGGGAAGAACTTATCAACAGCCTGCGATTCAGGATAGAAGAACTCTCGACGTCGGACCATGGCGTCTTCAACCTCGCCTTAACCGTTCTGAGCATAGCCCTCGTCGTCGCGACCCTTGGCTTTCCAAACTCCCTCCCGAGGGAGGTCGTTACCCTTAAAAACCTGGAAGAACACCGTTCCGTGATGGATCCATGAACACTGTCCAGCGAATAGCAAGAAACATGACATTCCTATTCAGTGCAAGGGTAATTAGCCTCGGACTCGGGTTCTTCTATGTCATGCTTACTGCCAGATATTTAGGTCCCAGCAACTACGGAATCCTATCGTTTGCCCTAGCCCTGAATGGGATTTTCGGTGTGATAGCAAACTTCGGCCTGGACCCGTTAACAGTTAGAGAAGTCGCAAGAAACCCGGATTTAGCCGAGAAGTATCTCTCAAACGGAATAACCATGAAGCTTCTCTTTGGAACATTCGCCTTCGTCATAGTGGCTGCTGTTGTTAACCTCCTCGGCTACCCCCCCATAACGAGGCACGTCGTTTACGTAATAACTCTCTCAACGATCATTGCCGGAGTAAACAACCTCTTCAACGACATCTACCAGGCCTTCGAGCAGATGGAGTTCACCTCGCTCGGACAGGTGCTCAAGAGTGCGATGCTTTTCATCTTAGTCCTCATCGGAATCGAACTCAGGTTTGCCGTCATGTACTTCGCTGCAACGTACCTAATCGCAAACATTATCGTTCTCATCTACAACGTCATTGTGGCATTACTCAAGTTCCTGCGGCCAGAACTCAAAGCAGAGCTCGACTTCTGGAGGGAGGCCCTGAGAGAAGCGTGGCCCTTCGCACTGACGTCGATATTCGTTTCAATTTATTACTGGATCGACTCAGTGATGCTCTCCTACATGAAAGGGAATGAGGTTGTTGGGTGGTACAACGCGACCTATAGATTAACGATACTTTTTCTTTCCATTCCAACCATCTTTAATCTCACGATTTTTCCAACCATGTCTCGCTTATATATTCAGTCTAGGGGAAACCTAAAGCTCGTGTTTGAGCAATATCTCAGGTACATGATAATACTTGGAATCCCTCTCGGCGTAGGGGTCACTATGTTGGCAAGACCCATTATCCTCCTGATTTATGGAAGCGAGTACGAACCCTCCGTGAAATCACTACAAATTCTTATCTGGTCTGTCGTTTTTTTATACATGAGCAGTCCTCCAGCTAGGACTCTTGAGGCAATTGGCAGACAGTCCTCGATAACAAAGATGACCGCATTTGGTGCGTTATTAAATATATCTCTCAATCTACTGCTCATCCCAAGATTTAGCCTGTACGGGGCCAGTTTTACAACAGCATTGACCGAATTCTACTCTCTTGTTGTTTTATTTTGGCTTGTTACGCGGGAGGGGTATGCTCCAAATAACACCATTATTTCCGTTTTCGTAAAGGTGTCTTTTTCCACTGCACTTGCCACAGTCTCCGTAATAAGCCTGTCAAAAAACCTTCTTATGGATTCTGTACTTTTTGGGAACATTTATCTCCTGCTATTGGTTCTAACAAAAGTTATTACAAAAGAAGAGATTAAGCATTTAATGGAGGCGATTCACCTGTGAAGATCACTTTCGTCCTTCCAGGAATAGGAATTACAGGTGGTGTACGAGTCGTTTTTGAGTACGCAAACCGACTAATCAACCTGGGACATGAAGTTCATATTGTATATCCCACCATCCCACCAACAATGACTTCAAGATCCAAGATGAAACTAATCAGGGGCAAACTCGTAGGAGGGCTCTGGAACCTATGTAAAGGAAACAAAGTCGAATGGTTCCCCTTAAAAGCTAAGTTGATTAGAGTCCCTACTATAAACCCAAAGTTCATGAATATAGTAAAAGGCATTGTTCCGGAGTCCGATGTCATAATTGCCACATCATGGGAAACTGCATATTTTGTTAATGCTCTACCCGAAAAAAAAGGGGAGAAGTTTTACTTTGTTCAGCACTACGAGATATGGGATATGTGGAACAGCATGAGATGCTGGGAAAAAGTTAAAAAAATCGAGAAAAAGACGGAGAAACTTCCAGTAGCAATGTCATATGTTATCCCTGATGATCCATACCTCAAAAAGCTAAAGGAGTTAGTGGATGCAACATACACAATGCCTCTAAAGAAGATTACAATTTCATCATGGCTTAAGGAGTTATTAGAGAGGCGTTTTGGCCAGAAGGTCTACGAGGTGATAGCAAATGGGGTAAATTTCGAAGTGTTCTACTGTAGCCATGAAAAAGATTGGGATACTCAAAAGAGGATAATACTAATGCCATACCGGGGGATTTCATGGAAAGGAGACCTGGATGGTTTAAACGCACTTAAAGAAGTTCGTAGAAAAGGTAAAGACCAACTTGAGGTCTGGTTTTATGGGTCAAGAAAACCAAACGGCCTGCCAAATTGGATTAAATTTTATGAAAGACCATACGATGATGAGCTAAGACAACTATACTGTAAAGCGCACATTTTTGTTGGGCCAAGTTGGGTGGAAGGATTTTATTTACCCCCCATGGAAGCCATGGCTTGTAAATGTGCAACAGTTACGACTGCAGTTGGAGCTGTTCCTGATTATACAATTCCCGGCAAAACCGCGATAGTTGTTCCTCCAAAAACTCCCAAAAAATTAGCTGATGGAATAAAATACCTGCTTGAAAACCCAAATGAAGCCAAACAGATAGCAGAGAGAAGCCACAGACACATAAGGCAATTTACTTGGGAGAAAGCTACGGAGAAGTTTGAAAAAGTACTATATAATGGATTAGATTGAATAGATTTAACACTCTGCACTCTAATTTTGAGTAAAATCTTTGGGCCTGAACACCAATAGTTTAGTCTCAAAAAATAGAAAATGAAGTAAGTTAGGATGAGCAGACAGTATGCTACAGCTTTCGAAGCTTTCTAAGCAAGTGCACTATAACAAACTCCAACATACCAACAAATGCCGAGCCAACGAAAAATGGTAGACTCAGGTATCCCCAAGGGGAATTGTAGTGGATATTATAGTAGAGTCTGCTTCTATATAGATGATACAAGTGAAATAATCCCCTCTTAAGGGAGGTATTATTTGAAGAATGATTATGGAAGTAGTAATCTGATATCGACAAACCGACTTTAAATCCTAGTCTTTTGACTTTATTTGCGAGAATCCTCTCCTCCGCATACAGAAATGTGCCTTCATCAAAATATCCAACTTCTTTGAAAACATCTGAACGGATGATAAAACACGAGCCAGGGATGACATCTACATAAAACACGTTTGGTAGGACGTTACTGTGATTAGTTAATTTAGAATATTTACATGGATTGTAGAGCAGTTTGAGAAGTATTGAATTCAAGAACACATCGTCAAATCGCTTGGGTAGTTTCCAAGCTATCGAGGAGAAGTCAACTGTGCCATTTAGGATCATTATACCAGTTACCATGGCCAACTGGGAGTCCTGCTCCAAGTAACGAATCATGTTCTCTATAAAACCATCTGGCAGTCTAACGTCAGGATTAACAATCATCACGTATCTTGGGTTAAATTTCTGAATAGCATATTTTACCCCCAGATTATTACCACAAGCATAACCACAATTAGTGTCATTTTCCAATATAACGACATTTGAATATTGAGAAAGCATATCTTTAAGTTTGATATATGAATTATCGGGAGAAGCGTTATCTACTACTATAAGAGGGTATGACGGATAATGACGAACAAACCAACTAACTAACTCAGAGGTAAGACCTGGGGTGTTGTAGTTCAAGATTACAATGGCAAGTAACGTGCCTCCCATTACCCTCACTCCTTTCATCTCAGACCCACACAAGTTGCCTGTCCACACCCGGAAATCTCCGCCAACAATTGAACCCTGCCTGAAACTCAATCCCCAATACAATTCTTGATTAAACCTACAATTCTATCCCTGCATTTGTCATCAATGTGAGAATAAAAAACTTTCTTTAATATATTTTGTATACGGCGGTATTTTCTAAATAGTTTGGGATTTTCTCCAGAAAGCAACTCTCGAATGATGTATACCAGTTCCTCTTTCGAATATGCCTTAGGACCGGGCGTCCATTTTGAGTAAGGGTAAAAAAGAAGGGGACGGTATTTCAAGTAAGTGTTTAAGTCAAAAGGGTAAAACACCATAGGTCTGTCCAGCAAAAGATAATCAATGTAAATTGAAGAATAATCCGTAATCAAAGAATCTATACATGGCAACAAATCATTTGTATCAAGCATCAGGTCGCGGAGCTTTGCAGTGGAGAGAAGAAATATCCTCGACGACGCCAAGTTTTTTGAATTTAATTTTGAAAGGAGGGCCTCTCCAAGTACCATCTCCTCAAGGGGGTGTAGTTTGATTAAGAGTATTGCGTTAAACTTACGCAAGATATCGTTTAACTCATCATTGTCAAGTAGGGCATCCAGGTATATAGAATTCTCTGCATCTTCCCTCTTAGAGCTCTTTCTATATGTAGGAGCATATAGTATAAAGATTGTATTTTTGTCAAACGAATGGCCAAGAATCCTCGATAGAAGAGTCACGCACTCTTTTTTAGATTTAAATGTCAGCAACTTATCATTTCTTGCTTGACCAGTCACATAGACTCTACACCCCGGAATATGGAACATAGAAACAACCAGATGCTTTATAAATTCGGAATCAACCGTCATGATGTCGATTTTCCCCATGTCTAATTCATTAATCAGACTTTTCTCCCGTTCATCCTTAAATCCACTTGCTTTTATACCTATACCATGCCACAAACTAACAAAACATTGGTGTCTGGATTTCATAGAGAGATAATCATTGTGAGTAGTTACAATAACTCTTGCCCTTAAAAAATTCCAAAGGCCTCTAATGCTAAAGTGGGGGTATGCCGTAATTCCCCTTTTTCTAAGTTTTTCCGCATAGGCCGGGTCGTAGCAGAGCCATACTTTCTCAATCTTCGGATGCTCTTGACTCACATATTCAAACAACGCCTTT
>Ga0256843_1002618_pt1 | contig 12998 bp, 14 predicted proteins | sample AlvinellametaG_FD_191572 | JGI IMG/M metagenome (GOLD analysis project Ga0256843, IMG submission 191572) | Pompeii worm associated microbial communities from hydrothermal vent at the East Pacific Rise, Pacific Ocean - Alvinella | ecosystem: Host-associated > Annelida > Integument > Unclassified ... | reverse complement strand
TATTTTTAAAGTTTTGCCATATTATTTTATTATCTCTAGTGATTGTTGTTTTAACATACTTTAACCTCATAGGTTGCAACAATATTTGATGCCCCATTTTATTCTTAATAGTTAATTTTATCTTATTATTTGAAATCTTCTCAAGTTTTAAATCTACAGCTTTTTTAACCATATCTTCATCTCTTATACCTAAAAATTCATGAGTTGTGTATTCTTCTCTCCCTTTTTTATTAAGTTTTGTAACACCACCACTATATTTTGGCATATGACATTTTATACAATCTGTTTGAACAGATTCATCTATTGATATTTGACAAATTTCAACATCATGAGAATCATTTCTCTTATGTGAATGGCACCCCATACAAACTTTTGAGTTGGCATATATATTATATTTTTTATTAATTGTCATAGAATCATGTTTATCACTATCTCCTGGATTATCTAATGCTCCATATATCAATTGCTTTCCAGATCTTCCAAATGTTGTGATATTTTTATTTTGTGTATGTGATTTCTCTATTCTAGCTATTTGATGACAATACAGACATGAAACTCCATCAAGCTGTTTTTTTGTATGACTTGGCTGAGCCTCTCCTGCTCTTATTTTTTCTAAATCTTCAGCCCCTGGTGTATGACAGATTGCACATTTATAACTGTTTGGGAAATTTAACTCTTTAATTTTTCTATGAAATTCATCTTTAAAAAGTGAAGATTTTGCATGCATTGAACCTATATGTTCTTCATATATTGTATCGTGACACTCTTTACAACTTTTACTATCCATATATTTTGCGTTAATAGACACTAAAAGTAATGTAAAAAACAAAATAAATCTCATTATAAATCCTTTAGAATTTAGATATAAAAAAAGGTAAAAAGCATTAGCTTTTTACCTTTTATATTTACTTAACAGTTTATACTATTAAGCACCAGGTATCTCTTGTCTATGTTCAATAGAATAAGTAAATGTAGGAGTAGTTAATCCTGTAATATACTTAACAAATTTACCAGTTTTTGCTTCATAAATACCAATTCTTCCTGCATTCCACTCAGAAATCATAGTCCATTGACCGTGATTTGCTGGTTCAGCATGTAAGATTCTTGGTAATACATCTTTATGTGGTACTTTCCATGATTTGATAACTTTATGAGTTTTCGCATCAATTAATTTACCTTTATCTTTACCTACTTCAATAATTCTATCAACTTCTAAGTGTTGTTTATTGATTAGGTACATTTTATTCCAATTTGAAGATCCACCAAGTACACAATCAGACCAAATCCAAGGTGTATGTTTAGATGTACCAACAAATAGTCCACCACCAGCAGTTGGAACATGTGCTACAACATCCCAGTTATTATCCCAAATTACAACTTCACCAACATTCATACTTTGAGTAGCATGTAATTGACCATACTCTTCATTGTACCAATCAGCACCTTGACCTGGGTGTGGTTTAGTACCTGGACCAGTGTATACTTTAGCAGCTAATTTCTTAGTTTTAAAGTCAACGATACCAACTAAGTCACTTCCTTGAGAAGCAATCATAAAGTATCTACCTTGCTCTTTACCTTCATTTAGGAAAGCATCATGAAGAATTTTACCAATATTTGGAATATCACCAACAATTGGGAAACCTTCTTTAGAGTAATCTATAATATAAACATGTCCACCATCTTTAAGTGCCATTGCAAAGTATGGACCATATGGAGTATCTGCTAAAGATGCAACTCTTGAACTTCCAATATTTCCATCAGGGTCAATAACTGAAGAAGTTGGGTAAACTTTTAGTGGTTCAAGTGTCATAGCATCAAATAATACTGCTCCACCTGGCTCATAGTTTCCAGCAAGTACATATTTACCATCTGGAGAAACTGCAAGTCCTCTTGAAGATGTACCAATTCTACAATCTGCAATTTTTTGTTGCCCTTTAGAAGCAAGGTCAAACATAGTTACAAGACCATCTCTTGAAATTGAGTATGCATATCTTGGTTGTCTTTTGTTAGTTACTGTTACATGCACTGCATAACCAGCTGGATGTGTAGATAATTTTTTACCTTTTGTACCATCAATAAAAGTTACCTTAGATGCATCTCTTTCAGTAACGAAACAGATATCTGTAACATTTTTTACATCAACAGCTTTTGGGTATTTTTTCTTTAACTCACTTGCTTTGTTATAAGTAGTCCATTTTTTCTTAACATTTTCAAGTGTAAGCACCATTTTTTGCTTACCTGTAAAGTTTTTAAGATATTTTACCATTGCATCTGCATCAGCTTGAGTAAATTGGTGTCCAATAGACTCACCTTTTTTAAATGGAACCATTGCTGTACCAGATCTACCATTAAGGATAACATCTGCAAGCATTTGAGAATTTTTCTTTCTTAATTTATCAGGTCTTAAGTCCGCTCCAACACCACCTTGGTGAGCTGGTCCATGACATCCTTGACAATCTTTTTCAAAAACAGCTTCAGCATCAAATGCACAAGCACTAGTTCCTGCTAATGTCGCAGCTGCAACAACACTTAATAATAACTTATTTAACTTCATATCTCTCTCCTTAAATGAAATTTGTGCCAATATCTTCATATTGGCACGACTCTACCTATTCTTGTTCTTCTAATAATCTTTTTTTCTCTTGTTGATATATCCAAAACATTGGCAACACGATTATAGTATGAAGAAAAAGAGTCAAAGTCAATGGACCTTGATTTAAAGTACCAAAAAAACTTGGTACTACATCTGTAAATGTTTCAATCATCCCTTACTCCTTATTTAATATTTCTATCAGATTTACCAATAGTTAATAAATCCATAACTAAATATACAAATCCAACAAGCATAACTAGACCCATTGCAAGTCTCCATCCAAGACCATCAACAAACCATTTACTATCTTGAGACAAGAAGAATCCTTCCCATGTAGCTCCCCATTGAGCTCTCTCAACTAGTACTTGTCCGTATCCTGAGATTAGAAGTGCAACAACCATACCCATCATACCTAACCATAACAATCCAAATCCCATTTTACCATTAAATGTCATTCTCATCTCTTTAATTTTATGAGATCCTTGGATTCCCATGTAGAACATTGCAATTAAAATTGTAGCATAAGCTCCCCAGAATGCCAAGTGTCCATGAGAACTTGTAAATTGTGTACCGTGAGTATAGATATTTACTTGTGGTAATGTATGGAAGAATCCCCAAACACCAGCACCTAAGAAGTTACCAAAACCATTTGATACAATCCATGCAAATGCAGGTGTATTAGATAATTTACTTGTACCACCATTTTTACCAGACTCTTTACCCCAATCGTAAATAACATGAACAAACATAGCAATCAACGGAACAGGCTCAAGCGCAGAGAACAATGCTCCAATTTCCCACCAGTACTCAGGAGTACCGATCCAGAAGTAGTGATGTCCAAGACCAAGAATACCAGATCCAAATAGCATTGCTACTTCAATCCATAACCACATCTCAACAACTTTTCTACTAGCACCAATAATTTGAATTAACGCCCATGCAGCCAATGTAGCAACAAAAACTTCCCATGTAGCTTCAACCCATAAGTGGATTACCCACCACCACCAGTATTGATCCATAGAGATTGAGTCAGTATAACCCATACCACATAGATACAATCCAGCAAGTGCAAGTAAGTTTGCCATCATAACTGTCATAATTCCAGTTCTTTCACCTTTAATAGCTGTAGCATATACATTAAAAATGAACACTAAAACAACTACAACAATACCAATATCAGCCCATCTTGGAGCTTCAAGATATTCTCTACCTTCATTAATCAACCAAATTGTCATTTGGTTTGCAGGTCCAGTTTGAATTAAGATATATACCAGTACAACAACTGTAACAGCAGCAGTTAAAATCCAAAAACCAAGTTTTGCAATTCCAATTCCAACTGTTTCAATTCCTGTTTCATCTGGCATCATATAATAAACTGATCCAATCATTGCATAAAGCATCCAAACAACAAGTGCATTAATATGCACCATTCTTGCTACAGAAAAATCAAAAATCTCATATAAGAAACTTGGATATAAATATTGAGTTGCTGCAATCAATCCCATAAGAAGCTGTGCTCCAAATAAAATTAATGCTACTCTAAAATACATTACACCTAATTTTTTCGATTCCCAACTAAAATTTTGAATACTATTTACCATTAATAGCTCCTTGCATTCTACCGAAGTTTCTTGGGAAACCATTTGTATCAATTGAACTCATATGTTTTAAAAATGCAACTAAACCTTTTGCTTCTTTTTCAGTAATACCAAGATTTGGCATCATTCTTTCATGAGTAGGATACATAGATGGGTTCATTAAAAATTTAACCATCGCTTCCTCTTTAGTTTTAGAACCAGTCATTCCTAAATAAGGTCCATTTGGTCCCCACGCTGGATCTAACCATGCTTTTGTTAAATCTGGAGCATAATATGCACCATTTCCAAGTAGCGTATGACAATTCATACAGTTTTTTGCTTGAGATCCTAATTTTCCTAAGTTTAGAAGCTCTGCTGCTTCCTCCTCACTCCAATCATCTCTTCCAAAAAACTTCTCTTTCTCACCAATCACTGGCACCTCATGACCTCTTGTTTGACTCATCTCATAAGTTATCTTATGATTGATTACTGTTGGTGATGGAACCCTTTTTGTAACGCCGTTTTTAATATCAGCATCTGTACCCATACTAATTTGCCCCATTGTATCAAATGTAAGCCATATCAATAGAATAGATGCAAATCCAGTTACCCACGCTGCTGATCTTTGCCAGAAACGGTTGTCGGTCCATACTGAAACTGTTCTTTTAGACACATGTTCTCCTTTTGTTTTTTATTGTTCGTATCGTTTATCAGCTTGAATCATCAAGTAATAATATAGATGAGGCACAACTAAAAATGCCAACATCGCCATCATCATAACTTTAACAGTAAAGTCATTACTTTGAATCATCACACCCAACGCGTACATACAATATGCTTGAAGAGCCCAAAAAGCATATGCCAAATAGACATAATTCTTATTAAGCTTTTCCATTTTTACAAGCGTATAAAACGCCACATAAAACAGTCCAAATATAAGTACAAAAGCGCCATCTAAAAAGACCCATAGAAAGTCATTTACAGCGATTTCTGGTCTTACAATCAGATGTGTTTGTTCTAAATCCATAACTCTCCCTTTTTGTATTTATATTAAACTATGATAAAATTCTAGCTTAATTGAAAATGAATTTTATTGATTAGAATCAAGTTTAAGTAAAGTTTGAAAAATTCACAAATTTATATAGATTAATTGATAATAGTCAATAGTATTTTTTTTATAAAATTGTACAATGAAATAATAATTTTCACCTATTGGAGATATTTTGTCTATCGTTGATTCTTTGGCTAGTTTAGATTTTTTTAAAACATTAAATAATGAACAAATAAAACTGTTATCTTCAATATCTGTTACTTTATCTTATAATAAGGGATATATTTTAAATTATGAAAAAGATCCTGTAAATAAACTATATTTTTTACAAAGTGGTCTTGCTAAATCTTATAAAATTGATAAACATGAAAATGAGATTTTTTTATACTATATATATGAAAACAATATGATCTCTGAAATATCAAATATATATGATGATACTATCATACCTTTTTCAAATATTGAACTTATAGAAGATTCAAAAATCATAAGTATAGATTACAAAAAATTTAAAGAGATGTTTATAGATAAAAATATTTTATGCATTGAATTAGCAAATGAGGTTATACAAAGATCAAAACAGATGCAAACACTGATAAATAGGGAGTTTATTTTTGATGCTGTATCAAAAGTTGCTATGATGCTTGATACAGATTTACAGATGTTTAATAAATTAAAAAGGCATGATGTATCACTGATACTACATATACAACCAGAAACTTTATCTAGAGTTTTAAATAAATTAAAACGAAATAATGTTATTAATATAATACATGGAAAAGTTGAAATATTAGATAAAATATATCTATCTTCAATATATCAGGAGTGGTAAAATGGCAAAAATAAAAATTGTTGGACTGTTTGTATTTATACTATCTGTCATTTTGGCTATTTTATCTTTATATATCAGTAATCAAAATAAAATAAATACAAATACAATTAATATCATTACACAACAAAAAGCTTATACTCAGGAGATATCAAAAAATATATTTTATATATACAAAAATAAAAATATATCTTCAGTTAAAATTGATGAAGCTATAAATGGTTTTTTATCAAATATGAAAAATAGAGATAATACACTAAAGCAAATTCCATCAATACTTATAAAAAACCAAAGTAATAAAATTATGAAATTATGGGATAGTTTTTATCTAGATGTTGAAAAATTTTTATCATTAAATAAATCAAAATCAGTATATAAAAATATTTTAATTGAAGAGTTATTAAATAATATCTATACAAAAAATCAAGAATTATTAGTAGAGTTTGATCATTTAAAACAGATACATCAGATATATTTCAATGATATTTTAAATGGATACAAAAATTTTCAGTATATTTTATTTACTGTCTTAATTATACTGCTAATATATCTATTTACTCAGGTCAAAGTTATAATATCATTTATCAGTGAATTTAAAAGCAGATCAAATAAAGTTATTAAAAATTCAAGTATAAAGGAATTAACTCCTTTAGAACAGACATCAAATAATACTGATATATCAAAAGCTACGGAAAATTTTAATTTCTTATTAAATAAAATTAATGATTCAATAAAATATTCAGAGCATTCAATAGAGCATACAACCAAATCGTTACAAACTGTGCAGGATAATATAGAAGAATTTCTAGAACTTCTATATATGCAAAATAACGATATTGATATAGAGCTTGCAAAAAAAGAGGATGCAATTATAGAATCACTTGATGAGCTTATTAATTTAACATCAAAACTTCACAGATTAAAAGATGATCTTAACAAACTGATTAATACAAACTAATATGTTCATATAAAATTCATATTTGAATGTTAAACTTCCAAAAAAAGGAAGGATAATATTTGTTAAATCATGCAATTAGTGCTTTAAGAGCAAATAAATTAAAAACATCACTTATATATCTAAGCTTAATTTTTTCTATTGTATCTATTTTTTTAATATCATCAATATCAAATGGTATTATAAGTATGTACAGCAATATTTTAAAAACTGACGGTGATATTATAATCACTCAAGCTAAAATTTCTGATACATTCTTTTCAAATGTAAATATAGAGCTCATAGAAAAAATTAAAAATATAAATGGTGTAAAAGATGCCTCTGCAATTATTGTTGGTGCCTCACCTGTTGAGCATCTGCCAATTGTAGCTATAAGTGGAGTTACAAAAAACAGATTCAAAAACTACAAACTACTATCAGGCAAATATCCAATAAAAAATGAAGTTATTATAGGTGAAGCCATATATAATAAATTAAAAAACAAAACCAACATAGATATTGCAAATAAAAAATTTAAAATCTCAGGTATTTTTCAAAGTGAAATAGGATTTGAAAACGGCAGTGTTGTTTTGAATATCAGTGATGCTTCAAAGATATTTAACAAAAGTGCCTCTATGTTAATGGTTAATTGTAATATATCAAACAATATTGATACAATCATAAAAGAGATAAAAAAACTTGATAATAATATAGATGTAAAATCAACAAACAGTTTTATAGACAATTATAATCAATTTAAAATCATTCAAACCTCATCAAATGTGATATCATTTATCGCTTTTACTTTGGGACTTCTTAGTATTGTAAGTATTATGAGTATTACAATCAATCAAAGAAAAAGTGAATTTGGAATTAAAAGAGCATTGGGTATTAGTACTAGTAATATTGTTTTATCTATTGTGTTAGAGAGTTTTATACTTGGTGTATTAAGCTTTTTAAGTGCATTTTTTATATCTGAACTGATTTTATATTTTATACAACATTCCTCTTATCTACAAGGATATGTAAATGGTCAAATAAGTTCATCTTTGGCTTTATATATTTTTATCACTTCAATATCTATGGCAATATTTGGATCTATTATTCCTGCTATTAGTGCATCAAAAACTGATCCTATAATCTTGATACAAGGAGATAGAATATGATTGTTGCAAAAAATATAACACACTATTATGAAAATGATATAGCATTAAAAAATCTAAATATTACAATAAACAAAGGGGAATTTGTTGCAATTGTTGGAGCAAGTGGAAGTGGAAAATCAACTCTTCTTAGCATATTATCTACACTTTTAAAACCAACCAAAGGTGAGATCATTTTTGATGGTACAAACTATAATAATATTAAAAATATTGATAAATTCAGAGCAACTAATATTGGATTTATATTTCAGTTTCATTATCTAATAAACTATTTAACCGTTGAGCAAAATATAAAACTTGCCTCATCTAAATCTACAACCAAACAGATTGTAAAACTATTGGAAAAACTGGATATTAAAGAGCTAATTACAAAATACCCAAATGAACTCTCAGGAGGGCAAAGGCAAAGAGTAGCAATAGCTAGAGCAGTCATAAACAATCCAAAAGTGATTTTTGCAGATGAACCAACAGGAAATCTTGATAGTAAAAACTCTTTAAATGTTTTTAAACTTTTAAAAAAACTGACAAAAAAAGGGACAACAATAATTGTAGCGACACATGAAACAGATTTGGCAAAACTGTGTGATAAAATTTATGAGGTAAAAGATGGACAACTTTAATAAATTTGTAACAAAACATTTTAAAATATCACTAATTTTTTTAGCGCTTGGATTTGTTTTTGGGATAATATACTCAATAAACCTATTGGGTTTTTCTATAAACTCAATAACACTTCAACCTCAAAATATGAGATCTATTCATATATCGCTTATGTTATATGGTTTTATAACTTTAATGCTTTCATATTTACCGTTTTTACTTATAAACAAAGAGATTGGATATTCAAATGAAGGGCTAAGATACCTAGATCTTTTTACAATCTTTTGGTATATATTTTTGGTTTTTATGGTTATTTCACTTCTATTTGGAAATACAAGAGGTTTGGCTTTTTACGATTTTGCATATGAGTTAAATTTTATTTTGGCATTTGCTGGATTATTTTATATCATTGCTTTATACAAATTTGTAAAACTGTATAAAACCTACCCTACATGGGTAAAAATATGTTTAAGAGTTGTAATTATTGCACCATTTACCCTACTAATTTTAATGAATCCAATTATTGGACAGGTTCAAAGTACAATCAGTGGTCCCCATGGTGATAATACTTTAGGGATGAGTCTGGCTATTATTCCACTTTATTACTTAATAATAAAACTTTTAAATAAAGGTGAATTTAAAGCAAGATGGAATATCTTTTGGATTATTCCATCTATATTTTATACAATATCAGTATTATACAGAACATTTTATGCCCCACTTACATATAATCAAGAGTGGTTTTTACAATATCTCTCACTGTTTTATATACCACTGTTGTACAGATGGTATAAAGATTGTAATATTAATGGCTTTGCAAAAAAAACACTCCTGATTTCAATAATAGCATTTTTATTTGTTGATATTGAAGGTAATATTTTATTTATACCACAAATTAGATGGCTTTTTCACAGAAATGATTTAATAGTAGCTCATGCACATATAGCAATGGGAATTGGTATATTATTTATGTGCTTTGCTATGTTTGATAATTATATAAAATTTATTAAAAACAGTAAATTTATCAAAATATACCTATTTGGAATTTTGGGAATATTTACAGTTTTATCAATCAGTGGATTTACTCAAGCTGGATATTTAAATATATCAACAAACACTATGTGGTACTTAAGAACACTGTTTGGAGTTGTTGTTTTGGTTTCAATATTTAGTTTTATCAAAATTAATCTACATCTATCTCATATTCAAAAGTACAACTTAATTGGTATTTTAAATGATGGATTGGGTGGGATATTTTTAATCTTGTTTGCAAGTTATCTATACCCAATGGTTGGTTTTTATTTTGATGGGAAATATGAATATGTTGTCTTTGCTTTTGTATGCCTTACAGGTGTAATTCATTTTATGGCATTAATTTATACCCAATATACACACATTTTAACAAAAGTGACAATAATTACAAGAGTATTTATAAGTGCAGTATTTTTTGCCCTGTATTCAAATAATACTTTGGGATATGAAGCACTGTTTATTTCACTGTTTGATTTAATATTTGCTTCATATTATCTAATTTTTATATACAATAAGGAGATATCATGCAAAGAGTGATGTTGGTTTTATTTATAGCTTCAGAGTTGTGTTTTTATCTGCTTATTGCCCAAACAGGAATTGTTGAGATATTTAATTCTGATATTTACGCAATTGCTCCCCTTCCTATTGGGGGAATACTAGGATCAGTTTTAAGTTATTATATAAATATAAAAAATAAAAATAAACTGTTAATGTTTTTATCACTACAGTTTACAATAACACTTTTTTACCCAAATCTCTCAACACTTATGCTTTTTATTTTGGGACTTAGTGTTGGAGCTATTGCTCCATTGTTAATTAATGAATTAAAAAAAGCAACATCACTTGAACTTGGTTTTGCCCTTACACTATCTTATGTAAGTGGTACATTTTTATTTAATTATGATGCCTATTTAAGAGGAGATTTGGCAATTGGTTTAACACTTATTGCTATTTTTAGCTTAATATTTATGAGTAAAAACTCTTTTAAATATTCCACTTTAAACAATTTTACACTAAGTATGATGGTATTGTGGGTATTTTTGGATTCTGCTTTGTTTGAAACACTATCAAGAGATTTAAATATTCCAATATGGAGAGATGGTTACAGTATACAAATAGCTTTATTTCATATTATAGGTGTAGCTGTAGCACTCAAATACAAAATAGATAAAAATCAGCAAGAGTTGTTAATCATTACACTATTTGCAGTTAGCTATTTGCTTTATTTTATAAGTGAAGCATTTATTCTCTCTTTGGTTTATCCATTTGTTATATCTTATTACAATGTAGTAATATTACAAAATATTTTAACTAAAGATTTAAAAACAATAGCCTTTTATATGATTTTTATAGGATGGATCGCTTCAGCAGTAGGATTATTTGTTGCTTTAGAGCAGTTGATGTTGTATGTTCCAATAATATTTTTAATTATATTTTTTAAAATTATTATTTTACAAAACAACAAAAATTATATTGTACAAAACAAGGAGGTACAAAATGTATAAATTTTTAATAGTAATGCTTTTGGGCATAAATATATTTGCAAGTCAATTAATATTGACTCAGGGTGAGATTCAAGCTCATACAAAGGTGTTTGGAGATAATAAAATTGATCCAAGTACAAATATGATTGAATCAACATTAACAATAGATGATTCATTAGAGTCTATAAAAGGTGATATCACTATTGACTTTTTATCATTAAGAAGTGATAATAAAGATAGAGATCAACATATGTATGAATTAGTAAGCAGTAAAAATAAAACAAAAATAACTGTTACAATAAAAGAGATTAAGAAAGAGGTAAACAGCTATATTTTAAAAGCTAGTTTAAATTTAAATGGGGTCAAAAAAGATATAATATCAAAACTATCTATTGATCAAGTAAACAATATTATTAAACTAAATGGAGATTTCTCTATTAAATTGACATCTTTTGGTATGAAACCCCCAACGATGTTTTTTTTAACAGTAAGAGACCAAATAGATATAAAATATAATCTAACATATAAAAAGGAATAAAATGTTAAAAAATATATTATTAACTGTTTTTATATCATCTTATATATTTGCAAACAGTTTTAAAATATCTGATCAAATAGGCAGTTTCTCTTTGCCTGATCAGTTTGATAAAATGCATATCATAAATCAAAATATACAAACTATTCTGGTTTCATTTGAAAAAGGTACCAGTACAGATATCAATAGATTTTTAGCCTCTAAAGAGGCAGATTATTTAAATAAACATAAAAGTGTATTTATAGCAAATATTACTGATATGCCATCGTTTATTACAAGATTGTTTGCTATTCCAAAAATGAGAAAATACAAACACAAAATTTTATTAATAAATAATGAACATGATGACAGGTTTATTTTTAAAGATGATAAAATTACAGTATATAAATTGGAACATGGTATTATTAAAGATATATACTACATAGACTCAAATTATGAAACTCTAAAAAAAGCTTTTTAATATATGCTTTTACCAAAACCACAAACCATTGATATAAATATAAAAGATAATAATCTAAACAACCTAAAAATTATTCATCTAAGTGATCTACATATCAATATAAAAACAACTGTTTTATATCTAAAAGAGTTGGTAAATATATGCAACAGTATTAAGGCTGATTTTATAGTAATTACAGGAGATATTATTGATTGTAAAGTAAAATATATAAGTAGTAAACTTGATATTTTAAATAATTTTACAAAAAAAGTATTTTATATAAGTGGTAATCATGATCTATTTTATGGATTACAAGATTTAAAAGATATTTTATATAAGCTTACTTTTTTAGATAACTCTTATGAGATAATCTCATTTAATGACAATAATATTTGTATTGTTGGATTAAGTGACAGATTTTCAAAGTTTTTTAACCATAAAAGAGATATAAACAAAATAAAACATCTTCTAAATAATCAAGTTTCAACTATTCTTTTGGCACATCAGCCAAAAGATTATAAAATTGCAACACAAACAAATACAAAACTTTTTTTGTGTGGACATACTCATGGGGGACAGATATTCCCTTTTCATTACTTTGTAAAACTTTTTCAGCCATTTTTAAACGGGCTGTTTTACAAATTTGATACAGCTATATATGTAAATAGAGGTTTAGGTACCTGGGGGATTAACTACAGATACAAAGCAGATGCAGAGATATCAATATTAAATTTAACTTCAAATGGGATATAATCTACTAT
>Ga0256843_1002617_pt1 | contig 13000 bp, 13 predicted proteins | sample AlvinellametaG_FD_191572 | JGI IMG/M metagenome (GOLD analysis project Ga0256843, IMG submission 191572) | Pompeii worm associated microbial communities from hydrothermal vent at the East Pacific Rise, Pacific Ocean - Alvinella | ecosystem: Host-associated > Annelida > Integument > Unclassified ... | reverse complement strand
AAAGTCAAGATCCTCCCGCCGATCGAACTGGGCGATCAGCACCAGGTCCATCGCCCGCTCCTCCTGGGCGAAATTGCGCCCGGTGGTGATGTTGCGCAGCCCCGGTACCAGATCCCCAAGGGCGGTAATCTCGGCGCGGATCGCCTCCCGGTCCGCTTCGCTCACCTCCGGTTTGAACTGGATCATAACGACATGAATGACCATCTTTTGGCTCCCGTGTTTTTGGCGTATTATACCCTGTTATCCCTGCGGACACTTTTACCCGGATAGTGTAATAGAATCCACGTACCAGATGTGCCGATGCTCGGTGTGCAAGGGTGTACGGCACAAGCGCAGGTGCACCCGGCGGGTGCATTGAGCATTGGGGCGTATTGCCCATGTCGCCGATGATCGGTATAGATGGAATGGGGTCTATTGCATCTTCCGGGTTTTAGGCACTTTGAGGGGGCACTGTGGTAAAATGCCGCACAAACTTTCCTGCCCAGACGAGGAGCAAACCATCATGGAATCAATGGACTACTACGAGATACTGCAGATCCGACGGGACGCCAGCAGTGCCGAGATCAAAAAAGCGTATCGCAAACTGGCGATCCAGTACCACCCCGACAAAAATCCCGGGGACAAAGAGGCCGAGGAGAAGTTCAAACACATCAACGAAGCCTACGAGGTCCTCAGCAATGACGAAAAACGCCAGATCTACGACCGCTACGGCAAAGAGGGGCTGGAGCGGCAGGGGGCCGGATTCCACGCCAGCAACATGGACGACATCATGGACATCTTCAACTCGATGTTCGGCGGAGGGTTCGGCGGGTTCGGTGCGCAGCGTTCGGCCTCCCCCTCGGCCCGGTATCCGCTTGACTTTGAGGTGGAGCTGCGGCTGGCGTTCGATGAGGCGATCTTCGGGGTCAAAAAGGAGCTCACCGTCTCCTACAAGGTCCCCTGTGATGCCTGCTCAGGGACCGGTGCCGAAAAAGGCCAGATGCAGACCTGCCCCACCTGCGGCGGACAGGGGCAGGTGGTGATGCGCCAGGGGTTCATGACCTTCGCGCAGGAGTGCCCCAAATGTCACGGCGTCGGACAGATCGCCTCCAAAGCGTGCCGCACCTGCGCCGGACGGGGCTGGCAGACCCGTGAAGAGACCATCGAGCTCGAGATCCCCGCCGGTGTCGATACCGGCAACCGCCTGCGGGTCCAGGGGCGCGGCAACGAGGACCTGCACGGCCGACGCGGCGATCTGTATGTGACCTTCTTCGTCGAGGAGGATGAACACTTCGTCCGGGAAGGCAACGACATCTATATCGAAGTGCCGGTCTTTTTCACCCAGTGTGTGCTGGGGGAGACCATCACCATCCCCTCGCTGCGCGGCGAACTGGAGCTTAACCTCAAACCCGGCACTCGCGACCGTGAGCAGTTCGTCTTCAACGGTGAAGGTGTGGCCGATGTCCACACCGGACACAAAGGCCGCCTTATCGCCCAGGTCAAAATGATCCTGCCCAAAAAGCTCACTCACGACCAAAAAGAGCTGCTAAGCAAACTGCAGGAGGCATTCGGGATCGAGAGCCGTCCCCATCAGGGCGTGTTCGAAAGTACCTTTAAACGGGTTAAAAAATGGTTTGAGAGGATCAGTGGAGAGGAGAAAGAGACGGAGAAATAGACCGCTTCGGAAGCAACCTTCCGAAGCGCATCCCAAAGGCGCTTAAGCAACAGCGTCTTTGATGGTCTTGCCAAACTTGAACTTGGGAGCGGTGTGCGCCGGTTTCTTGTAGGTCTTGTCTGTACCGGGGATCTTGCCCTCTTTGGCCGGAACCTCTGCGGTGGAGAAGGTGCCGAAACCTACAAGAGAGACGCTCTCTTTTTTTACCAGTGCTTCCGTCACAGCATCGGTAAAGGCTTTGACCGCCTTCTCGGCTGCCGCTTTACTCTCGTAACCACCCGCTTTTTGAACCAGTTCAACAAATTCAGCTTTTGTCATGCTTTCTTTCCTTTTGACATTAGATGTAAGTCCTGATTATAGTGGACTCAACCTTATGACAGGGTAAGCCCTGTCAAATTAGGGACCGTTTTCGTTCCGGTCGGTGACATTAATACACATGCTCAGTGCACGAAACAGACCGGCAACCCAGCCATCCCGATGTGCAGGAGCCTCCTCGGGACCTGTAGGCTTTCCGTCCCTGCCTCGCGACAGGTTTGGCACGGCACAATCATAAGCAACTAAACCTTATAAAAACTTTAGCGGTTGTTATTTTTATGTTATTTTATTCATATAATACTTCTATATTGTGTCATAAAGGTGTCAAGGATGACACTTTCAGAAGTTCCAATTTATGGGAAACGGAAGGCAAAAGGGAACCCACAGATACGAGGAAGAGCATAAAAAGAAAGAAAGTTACGGAAAATGGGATAAGAAGATAATGGTGCGGCAGAGAGGATTTGAACCTCCACGGGCTTGCGCCCACCAGCCCCTCAAGCTGGCGTGTCTACCGTTCCACCACTGCCGCGCGGAATCTGGATAACGAAGAAGCTATCCGGTAGGTTTGTTCGTCGAAACGGATGGAATTGTATCCATCCGTTCCTTAAATCCGGCTGTTCTTAGCCGAGGAAGGGGTTGGCATACAGCGCGATCAGCGCGATAACCAGGGTATAGATGACCTGCGCTTCGATCATCGCCAGGGCGATGAACATGGTGGTCATCAGTTTACCACCCAGACCGGGGTTGCGAGCCGTACCGGCGATGGTAGCTGCTGCTGTGTGTCCCATACCGATCGCACCACCAAGTGCGGCCAGACCCAGACCGACACCCGCTGCGACAGTCGAGTAGGCCTGGATCATCGCTTTGCCACCCTCTTCACCGGCCAGTGCAAAAGCACCCAGTGCGAGGAAAAGTGCAAAAAACTTTTTCATATTTGTTCCTTTGTTTGGTTGGGCTTTACGTCCCCGTAGACGGACACATGACGGATCTGTTCGGCTTGCGTATCCCTACTGATCATCCGTTGCATCGGCGACATTATAGCGCTTTTGGCGTTAAGCGAACTTTGGTCCAAGCGCTTTTGATCGACTTTTGGGTAAAATCGGGTTTATCAAGTTCCCAAAAGAGACATATTCAGATCGGATCGTACACTGAATGATGGAATAAACAAAGGATCTATGTGAAACGCTGGATAGCAATCGGCATCATCTTCACCACCGTGCTCTTCGCGGGCCACTCCGAGGTGGTTCCGCTGAGCAAAACACGTTTTCGTGTCGTCAGTGCCGACGGAAAGCAGAAAGAGGTCAACCTCAAAGGGAAGGAGTTCATCGTCGTCTCGGTACGGGAGCGGGGAAGTGACGGACGTTTCTACGCCATTGACCGGGATGGCAATGTCTGGTTCACCGGCCCCATTACCTCCGGGGCCAACGACTTCCCCACCCCATCGGGCATCTACACCGTCCTGCGCAAAAAACGCTACTACATGTCCAAAGACTTCCCCGACCCCAGCGGGATCAACAACATGGACTACAGTATCTTTTTTACCAACAAGGGGCATGCCCTGCACAAAGGGAATGTTGACTGGATGAGCCACGGCTGCATCCACATCAGTCCCAAACACATCCCCACCCTCTTCCGGTGGGCCAAACTCCATCAGACCAGGGTGATCATCACCCGCAACAGCTACATGCCGTTCGCCAAACCCGATCTGATCAAATACCACCTACGCTAAGTAGGCCGGGGTCGCCAGCTCGACCTTGTGCCCTTTTTGTTCCAGGACCACCACCTCGATCTCATCCCCCTCTTTGTAAAGCGCGTGCAGATCCTCGGTACGCCCTTTGGCTACCTTGGAGATATGCAGCAGCGCATCGAACCCGTCGGGCATCTCAACGAAGAGACCAAAGTCGACGATCTTTTTGATCTTCCCTTTGTAGATGCTCCCCTGCTGATACTGCTGCTGCTTGCGCACCGGCGCGTCGGCGATCGACTGGATGTGCGCTTTGGCCGCGGCGACCTTGTCGGCATCATGGCCGGAGAGTTTGACGCCCCCTTTGTCCCGGTCCAGATCGATCGCCACCTCGAACCGTTCGATGATCTCGCGGATGGTGGAACCGGCTTTGCCGATGATGTCGACGATCTTGGAAGGATGGACGCTGAAGTGCTCGATCACCGGCAGCGCGCCGCTGGGGGTGATCGACTCGCGCGCCTCCTCCATGATCCCGAGGATGTGCAGGCGGGCCTCGCGGGCCTGACCGAGCGCTTCGGCGAGCAGATCACGGTCGATCCCGTCGAGTTTGATGTCCATCTGCAGAGCGGTGATCCCCTCGCGGGTCCCGGCGACCTTGAAGTCCATGTCGCCGTCGTGATCCTCCAGCCCCATGATGTCAGTCAGCACCGCATGCCGATCCCCTTCGACCACCAGCCCCATCGCCACGCCGGCGACCAGCCCGGTCACCTCCACGTCGGCCGCACACAGCGCCAGCGAACCGCCGCACACCGTGGCCATCGACGAAGAGCCGTTGCTCTCAAGGATCTCCGAGACCAGCCGGATCGATCCGTCGAGATTGAGATCGATCGTCGGCTCCAGCGCCCGTTTGGCGAGGTTGCCGTGCCCCAGCTCCCGCCGGCCGGGGGCACCGATCGGTTTGGCTTCCCCGACCGAGAAGCCGGGGAAGTTGTAGTGGACCATGAACCGCTCGTTCTGCGGCTGGCGGGACTGAAGCATCTCGAACATCTGCGCCCCTTTGGCATCGCCGAGTGTCGCCGTCACCAGCGCCTGGGTCTGCCCGCGGGTAAAAAGGCACGATCCGTGGACACCGGGCAGGAGATTGGTCTCGATCGCGATGGGACGCACCTGGGTCAGTGTCCGTCCGTCGGCCCGGACCCCTTCTTCGAGGATCATGTGGCGGACGAGCTGTTTTTTGGCCCGTTCAAGCGCCGCGCCCACCTCATCACTCTCGAGCTTCAACTCCTGTGCGATCCGCTCCCGCAGCGCACGCAGCGCATCGGAGCGTTCGCTTTTGGCCGCCGAGCTCACCGCCTCCCGAAGTGCAGCAGCATGGGTCTGGGCGATCCACTCGCTCAGTGCCGCTTCCTCGGTATCCTCCGCAGAGGGTTCGGGCAGGACGATCGGATCGGCTTTGTGTGGAAGCCATTCGGTCCGGTAGAGTGTCGAAGCCTCCCGGATCGCCTCGTTGGCCAGGGCGATCGCATCGAGCATCTGCTCTTCGCCAAGCGCATTGGTCTCCTGATGCTCCAGGACGATGGGTACCGGCGCCATCCCGGCATCAAGCCCCAGCGGATCGTACTCGATATCATCGATCTTTTCGGTAGCAATGGCGCGCATCTCGATCATCAGCAGCGAGCGGTCCCGTCCGGTGACGAACAGATCGAGTGTGCTCGATCCGAGCTCCTCCATCGAGGGGTTGAGGACCCACTCGCCGTCGATCCGTCCGACCCGGGCAGCCGCGACCGCCTGCTCGACCGGCACGCTGCTGACCATGAGTGCCGCGCTGGCCGCGTGCAGTGCCGCCACCTGCAGATCAACCTCAGGATCGCTGCTGACCACCATCACGGTGATGGTGACCGGATAGCGGAAATCCTCCGAAAACAGCGGCCGCAGCGAGCGGTCGATGATCCGGGAGGTGAGCGTCTCAAAATCGCTCGGCTTGGATTCGCGCTTGATGTATCCGCCGGGGATCTTGGCTGCGGCGTAGGCTTTTTCGATGTACTGCACCGTCAGAGGGAGGAAGGGCTCCTCCACCGGCCGGGGGTCGACCGCTACAGCGGCGATGATCACCGCTTTGCCCTGACGGTACCAGACCGAACCGCTGGCTTGACGGGCGACTTTGCCAAAATGGAACTCTTCTTCCAGCCCGTTGATACGGGTCCGTTTGATCGTAGTAGCTGTGTTATGCATGGTGAGTAATGATCCTTTTAATGGTCTCTAACGTGGGAGGCTCCAGCGAAGCGTAGTAAAAATCGATCGAGATGTAATCCCGTATCCGGTGGGGACAGAAGACACCGTCACACACCGTCAGGAGATTGTCGTAGGTGCTCTGATCGAGGATCGGAACGGCCAGATAGACGTTCTTGGCTTCCTGTTCGATCATCGACTTAATCGCCATGAGGGTGGTGATCCCGGTCTCGGCACACTCATCCACCAGTACCACCACACGATCTTTCACCGGACGCAGAGGGTCGCCGTTCCGGTAACGATAAACATGGGAGAGGACTTTTTCATCGTAGAGGCGCCTGGCTTCCTCATAGACAAAATCCTCGTCGATCCCAAACGAATCGATCAGCGCCTTGTGCATCACCAGTGTCTGGGTCTCACTGATCATGGCGATGGGCAGTTCGGGATTGTTGGGGGCCATGATGGGCTCACTGAGCAAAACATCCGGCACGACGCCCACCCGTTCGGCGATCGTCTCGGCGATCAGCACACCCCCCTCGCTGATGGCCACAATACTGACGGGCTGTTCTTTGAGTTGATCGATCGGCATCGCCTCGATCAACTGTTCAGCGGCATCGCGATGATCGGCAAAAAAGATCTTAGAATCGGAATTTTTCGGCATGGGCCCCCTCCGGGTAGTGTTGCGCGAACTCAGCAGCATCGAAACGGTACCGGAACGTATCGATGTACTCCATCAGCAGCCGATAGGCGGCGTTGATCTCCTCCATCCTGCGACCATCCTCCGGGTTGCGGTCGGGATGGAACGTGCGGGCCAGAGAGCGGTAGCGCTCCTTGATCTCCTGTCGGGTGATCCACTGTGGCAGCCCCAGCACCTCCATCGCCTGCTCCACCGCGTCGCGTGTCATCGCACCGGTCCCGCCTCACGAATGACCACCGTCCGGGCCAGCCGATCGTGCAGCGTCTGGCGCAGCGGAGAGAAAAAAGCCGGCAGAAAAGTCAGGTAGAGCAGAAACATCTCCCCCACCGTCCGTACCAGCGCCCGGACAAACGCCTGCAGGAAGGTGACCTGTCCTCCGCTCTGGGCATCAACCACGCGGATCTTCGCAAAATACTTCCCCACCGTCATGCCGCTCTGCGCGATCAGCAGGGTATGGTAGAGCAGATAGATCACAAAGATGTACGGCAGGCTCTGACGATTGAAGTGCTCGATCGCCAGGATCATCTCCTGCGTCGCTTCAGGCGTGGTCGCGGTGTTCATCTGCTGGGCCAGCGCCATGATCGGATCGTAAAAGATCACAAGGATCAGCACCGACATCAGGAACGAATCGATGGTAAAAGCCCACGTGCGCCGTCCCAGGGATGCGATCTCCTCCTGTGCGATCACTCTGCATCCTTGAGCGCCTGCCAGGCGATATCGGTGCGGCACTGCTTGCCCACGAAATGGACCTGCCCCACCAGCCCGTAGGCCCGGTCGCGCGCCTGCCGGATGCTCTCACCCATCCCGACACACACCAGCACCCGTCCGCCGGTAGCGTAGAGCTTGCCGTCCTCTTCCCGGCTCACCCCGGCGTAAACGATGTGGGCGTTGGCTTTCAGCTCCTCATCGTGGATCTCGTCGACGATGATCTCAGCCGGCGGAGAGCTTTTGTAGGGGTAGTCGCGGCTGGCCATCACCACCCCGACGGCATACTGATCCTTGAAGCGGATCTCGGCGCTTTTGAGATCGCCGGTAGCGGCTTTGTAGAAGAGCTCACCCGCCGGAGAGTCCAGCAGCGGCATCAGCTCCTCACACTCGGGATCGCCGAATCGGACATTGTACTCCAGCACCTTCGCCTCACCGTCGACGACCATCACCCCGATGAAGAGCACCCCGGTAAAAGGCATCCCCTCCGCCTCCATCCCGGCCAGCGTCGGCTCGATCACCCGCTCACGCAGCTGGGCGTAGATCGACTCGTTCACCAGCGGGGTGGGAGCGTAGGCACCCATGCCGCCGGTGTTGGGTCCCTCATCACCGTCAAGGAGACGCTTGTGGTCCTGCGCAGCGGGGAGCACGACGTAGTCCTTGCCGTCACAGATCGCGAAGACCGAGAGCTCGTAGCCGTCGAGATACTCCTCGACGACGATCTTCATCCCCGCCTCCCCGAACGCCGTCCCCGCCAGCATATCGGCCGCGGCCTTTTTGGCTTCGGCGTGCGTGGGGGCGATGATCACCCCTTTGCCGCCGCACAGGCCGTCGGCCTTGACCACCACCGGAGTGGGCAGCGTATCGATGAACGCCTCGGCCTCTTCGCGTGATCCGGTCTCGATGTAGCGGGCGGTGGGGATGTCGTGGCGGGCGAGGAAGTTCTTCATGAAGATCTTCGAGCCTTCCAGCTGTGCCGCCGCCGCGCTCGGACCGAAGATCGTCAGCCCCCGCTCCTGGAACACATCGACGATCCCGTCCACCAGCGGCGCCTCCGGCCCGACGATTGTCAGATCGATCCCCTCCGACGCCACAAAATCAGCCAGCTTGTCAAAGTCACTGATGGGCAGATTCTCCCCCAGCTCATCGGTTGCCCCGTTGCCGGGAGCGAACCAGATCTTCTCCACGTTCGGATCCCGCTGCAACGCCAGACCGATCGAATACTCACGGCCACCCGAGCCGACGATAAGGACTTTCATGTTTTTCTCCGAAAAAGCAAATTAAATTAGAAGTTAGAAATTAGAAGATAGAAAATGCGGTTCGGTTTTTTCTTTATTAATTTCTAACTTCTAATTTCTAAATTTCTGTCAACACAATAAAAAACTTTTCTGCGTTGTGCTTGGGTGCAGAATGTGCGTCCGGTAGATAAGGCGTACATCAAGTACGTCGTTCCCGGATAATTTCTATACTCCAAACAACACAATACAATAATCTTTTCTGCGTTGTGCTTGGGAGTAGAAAGTGGGTCCAAAAAACAAGGCGTACATCAAGTACGTCGTTTTTTTGGGCACGCTTTATGCTCCCAATGACAATGCAGAAAAGCCCGAGCAGGCGTAGTGTGCTGGTTGTCGGCCCTAAATAGCCAACGGTGGAGGAGAGAGCCGCCTTTAGGGGGCAGCACCTCGCCCGTTCACGGGGCTCAGGCGGTGTCACCCACACACCGGCGGACTACGTGTCCCCCAAGAGATATCTGTTGGACCCCCTTGTGCACATTCGCGCACTGCTCAGGTAGGATGATTATAACGCATTTGGGGTTAGGTGGGATTGAAACGGGAAGCGAATTGTCTAAAAGAGGGCGATCTCCTGCGCTCTTGCTACACACGCATCGATCAGCGGGCGTTCGGCTACGGCATGGTCGGCCCCTTCGGGGAGGTGCTCCAGGGTGGCGGTGCCGATCACCACGGCGGTGTAGCTGCGTTCCCAGCCGAAGCGCTCAAGAAAGCAGTGGATCGTGGAGGGGGAGGTGAAGATGATGATGGCGTTTGGTTCCGGCTTCGCTTCAGGGGGGTGGGTGCGGCAGAAGGTCTCGTAGAGGATCTGCTCTTTGAGCTCGTATCCAGCGTTGGCCAGAAAGGTGCGTGAATCGAACGAGACGGTCCGGGGGCGCAGGTAGAGGACGCGGCGGGAGCGGAAACGTTCGAGAATGTCCGCGGCCAGCTCTTTGCCGTAGAAATGTTTCGGATGGTAGAGCACCTCTCCGCCGAGCGCTTCGATCTTGGCGGCGGTCGCACCACCGATGGCGATGGCGGGGAGCTCTTTCCACGCCGGATCGATCGTTTCGGCGCTTTCGACCGCCTGTTTGGAGGTGAACATCAGGGTGTCACACCCCTGATAGTCGATCCGGTCCGCCACCAGACGAAAATCGATCATCGGCAGCGGACGTGTCCCCTCCCGAGGCAGCGGAGAGGTGAGGTAGATGGGGCGTTCAGGCATCGTTCTGATGGGCAACGTAATCCCCGGCGAACATCAGTTCATTGATGTGCTCGTCGTCGTACGGATCGAAATGGGGCGTGATCGCCCACCCTTTGGAAGGATCGAGCCGGACGATGCGGTCCTCGATCTCCTCGGCGATGTGGTGGGCTTCTTCGAGCGTCATCTCCGGAGTGAGGACCAGGTGGAACTCGACGAAGTTGGCGGTGGAGTCGGTGCGGGTCTTGAGCCAGTGGTAGCCACGCACCTTGGGGTGGGAGCTGATGATCTCGCCAATGGCGGCGACCATCTCACCCGGCAGCGCCTCATCCAGCAGGATCATCGTCCCCTCGTGGATGATCTCCCAGGCCGAGTAGATGATGTAGACACCGATCCCAAGCCCGAACAGCGCATCGAGCCAATCCCAGCCGGTCAGCCACACCAGCACCAGCGCCAGCAGAACCGCGCCGTTGCTGAGCAGGTCGGTTTTGTAGTGGAGCGCGTCGGATTTGATAACGATATTGTCGGTCGCCTCGGCGATGCGGAGCAGATAGCGCACCAGCGCCCAGGTCACCCCGATCGAGAAGAGCATCACCAGCACCGAGGTCCCCAGCCAGGTGGTCGGGCTCCCCTGAAAGAACTTCTCGAACCCTTTGTAGATGATGTAGAGCCCCGAGAGGGTAATGACCGTTCCTTCGATCACCCCGGCGATCGCCTGGATCTTCCCTTTGCCGTACTGAAAACGATCGTCGGGGGACTCTTCAGCCTTTTTGATCGCGAAGAAGTTGAACAGAGAGACCGCCATATCGAGGATCGAGTCGATCGCGGAGGCCAGCACCGCGACCGAACCGCTGGCGATGCCGACGATGAGCTTGAACAGTGTCAGAAGCGCAGCCGTCGCCGTGGAGACGACGGTAGCCCGCTTTTGGGGGGACATGGGGGTGGCGTTGAAAGGTTTCACAGCCATAAGAATACGCTCCTGCGCTTATCGGCAGACGTGAAAATGACGTACACGGTAACGACGATGGGCCTGGTGAGACCTTCCGATATACAGATCGTGGGCCGCTTCCATCTGATTGTGGGGCCAATACTCGATCGCTTCGGTCTCGACGATGCTGTATCGCTCACCGGTGCAGCCGTCAAAGTTCGCCTCAGGGCAGGTTGAGGCAGAAGCAAGCGATACGATCCCAGCAGTCAGTGCCGCAGTCCCAAGGATCTTTTTCATGAGGTACTCCTGTGTTTTGAATACCCCATTATACCCAAACTCGCTAAGGGAACCTCCAGCAGGGATGTGTGCTGTTACAGCGCCATCCCCAGCAGATCGGTCACCCGGCGGGCAAAAGCGGTCTTGTCCTCCGGCTCCAGCCCTTCGGCCAGTTTGGCGCTGTCGAGCAGTACCCAGGCGGCTGCTTCGAGCTTTTCGGGTTTCTTGATCTTTTCGAGCTTCTGGATCATCGGATGCTCCGGATTGATCTCGAGGATCAGGGGCAGATCGGGCATCTCCTGCCCCATCTGACGGAACACATGTGCCATGCCGGCCATCGGATCGGAGCTGTCGGGGACCACACAGCTTGGGCTCTCATCCAGCCGGGTGGTCACTTTGACCTCTTTGACCGCGTCACCGAGGATCTCTTTGAGCTTTTGGGTCAGTTTTTTGTGTTTCTCCTGAAGCTCTTTCTGCTCCTCCTCGCTGAGGCTCTCGGGGGCCTCGACGGTGGTGATGTCGGTGAAGGTCCACTCTTTGTAGGCCCCGATGGCGGGGGTGACAATCTCATCGATCTCTTTGTCGTCCATGATGAGCACTTCGATGTCGGCTTTTTTGTACGCCTCCAGCAGCGGGGAGTTGCGCAGGATGTTCTCGTCTTCGCCGATGAGATAGTAGATGTGCTTGTCAGTCTCCCCTGCCCGCTCACCGGCCCGCTGGATGTAGTCGTTCAGCGAGGTCATGCCGTCCACTTTGGAGCTCTTGTAGCGGACGATTTCAAGGAGCATCTCTTTGTTGGTATGGTCAGTGTAGATGCCTTCTTTGATCAGTTTGTTGTACTGATCGACAAAGCGGGCGAACTTCTCCTCATCAAGCTTCTGGATCGCCTGAAGGATCCGTTTGACCGAGGCCTGGCGGATGTTGGCCAGGATGCGGTTCTCCTGAAGGATCTCCCGGCTGACGTTGAGCGGCAGGTCCTCGCTGTCGATGATCCCGCGGACAAAGCGCAGGTAGAGCGGCAGCAGTTCCTTCTCGTCATCGGTGATAAAGACCCGCTTGACATAGAGCCGTGTCCCCGGCTGGAAATCGGCCCGGAAGATGTCCATCGGCGCGGTGCGGGGGATGTAGAAGAGCGTGGTGTACTCCAGCGTCCCTTCGACGTGATTGTGGAGCCACGTCAACGGCTCTTCGCTGTCATGCGCCAGGGTCTTGTAGAACTCGATGTACTCCTCGTCGCTGATCTCGCTCTTGGGCAGGCGCCACAGGGCGGTGGCGTCGTTGACCTGCTCGAATTTGGTCACCGTCTCGGTCTTTTGCTCGTCCCCCTCACCGGTGGTCTCTTCCACTTCGTACTTGAGGAAGATCGGATAGGGGATGTGGTCGGAGTATTTTTTGACGATCTCTTTGACCCGCCAGGTGTCGTGGAACTCTTTGGCGTCCTCTTTGAGCTTGATGTAAACGATGGTGCCGTGCTCATCTTTGGTGACCGGTTTGACCTCGAACTCCCCCGTGCCATCTGAGCTGAACATCCAGGCTTGATCCTCTCCGGCCTTTTTGGTGATGACATCGACGTTGTCGGCGACCATAAAGACCGAGTAGAACCCTACCCCAAACTGCCCGATGAGGTTGCTGTCTTTTTTGGCATCCCCCGTCATCTGTTCGATAAAGGCTTTGGTGCCCGACTTGGCGATGGTACCGAGGTTGTCCATCAGATCCTGCTCGTTCATCCCGATCCCGTTGTCGATAATGGAGATGGAGTTGTCATCCTTGTCGAAACGGATGACGATCTTGGGATCCCAATCCTCCTCTTTGAACCGCTCATCGGTCAGACGCAGGTAGTTGAACTTGTCCAGCGCGTCGTTGGCGTTGGAGACCAGCTCACGGATAAAGATCTCTTTGTTCGAATAGAGCGAGTGGGTCATCAGCTGCAACAGCTGCCCGATCTCGGTCTGAAATTGATGTTTGGCCATGATAGCTCCTTGTTGGTGCGAAATTTTTCGGGATTATAACCAAAAAAGAAAAATATTTCAAGTTTTTGTGAAG
>Ga0256843_1002616_pt1 | contig 13001 bp, 13 predicted proteins | sample AlvinellametaG_FD_191572 | JGI IMG/M metagenome (GOLD analysis project Ga0256843, IMG submission 191572) | Pompeii worm associated microbial communities from hydrothermal vent at the East Pacific Rise, Pacific Ocean - Alvinella | ecosystem: Host-associated > Annelida > Integument > Unclassified ... | reverse complement strand
AACGGACGCTTTTCTAGAAAAATAGGAAAAGATAATTATGATTTTAGAGTATCAATTATGCCAATAATGAATGGTGAATCAATAGTGATTAGAATACTAAATCAAAATCATAAGATTTTAAATCTTAACAATATAGGATTGGAAGATAAACAGATACTAGATATAAAAGAATCTATTTTTCAAACTCAAGGTTTGATTTTAGTAACAGGTCCAACAGGCAGTGGTAAAACTACTACATTATATTCTATACTAAATGAGATAAATGATGGATATAAAAAAATAGTAACACTTGAAGAGCCAGTAGAGTATAAAATATCAGGAATATCACAAATTAATATAAATGATGAGATAGGGCTTGGGTATGAAAGAGTATTAAAAGATATACTAAGACAAGATCCAGATATAATTATGATAGGGGAGATTAGAGATAGTAAAACTTTACATATAGCACTGCAGGCTGCACTTACAGGGCATTTGGTACTTGCAACACTACACACAAATGATGCAATCAGTACTATTGATAGACTTTTGGAACTAGATGCAATTCCATATTTAGTAGCTTCTACACTAAATATGATTATATCACAAAGATTACTTAGAAGATTATGTGAAAATTGCAAAGTCAAAAAAGGAGAATACTATATACCAAAAGGGTGCAGCAGATGTAATCTAAGTGGATATGATTCAAGATTTATGGTTTGTGAGATATTAAAAAATGATAATTTTATAAGAGAAAATATTAGAATAAACTACAACTCAAACAGTATTTATAAATATTTGATAAATAATAGTTTTAAAACTATGTATGATAATGGAATGTATAAGGTAAAACTTGGTTATACAAGTTATGATGAGTTAAACAATAATTGTAAAAAATATGAAACAGTATAAAATATCTTATTTAAAAAATTCTAAAATTTATCATTGTAAAATTTTTGAAGATCAATTACAAGATTTTAAATATGATATTATCAAAATAAAATCAATTGAAAAACAAAATTTATATTTTAATATATTTTCAAAATTAAACTCTGAAGATATATTGCAGATATTTTCTCAAATTAATATTATGCTACAAGCTAATATCTCACTTTTAGATACTATTGATACTTTGATATTAAATGAAAAAAATTCAAAAAAATTGAAGATATTAAAAAGTATGCAAAACAGACTTCAAAAAGGGGAACTTTTTGAAAAAGAGCTATTTCAATATGTAGATAAATTGATAATAAATTTTTTATTATTAGGGCAAAAAAACGGAAATATAAAAGAGGTGATAAAAATAATAGTAAATATATTAGAAAAAAAGGAACAAGCAAAGAGACAATTTCTTGAAGCTGTATCTTATCCAATATTTTTAACAATTACATTTCTAATCTCTTTGGGTGTTATCTTTGGATATGTTATACCTCAATTTGAACCTCTTTTTTTACAATATGGATCTAACTTACCATTTGCAACAAAACTGTTGTTGGAATTTAAAGAGATTATCAATAGTTATGGAGCTTTTATTTTACTGTTTGGATTGTTTGCTTTTGCCTTTTTATACTATATTTATAAAAAATCTGCAACTTTTAAACTAAAATTTGATAAATTTCTACTTGTCAAACTGCCCATAGTATCAAAATTGATATTATTATCAAACCTTTTGATACTGTTTTTGAGTTTAAAATTGTTGTTAAATCAAAAATATAAATTTCAAGAAGCATTGAGTATTGGGATAGATATAATACAAAATAGTTATTTGAAAAATATTTTTTATGATATTCAAAAAGATATCTTAAATGGAAAATCTATACAAAATGCTTTTGAGAAAAAAGATATATTTGATGATATTATTAAAAAACTGATAGTTATAGGGCATAGAAGTGATCAATTTGAGCTTGTTTTAGATAAAATTGTATATATCTATGAAGTGCAATATGATAAAAAACTAAAAAAAACAATAAGATTAGTAGAACCGTTGTTTTTGATACTAATTGCATCTGTAATTATTTGGGTTATGTTGGCAATATTTGTGCCAATGTGGGATATGAATAAAGTGATGTAATATAAATATAAAAAGGTTAATAAAAATGAATTTTGAGCAATCAGTTGTAAATATGTTAGAGCATTTGGGTGAGGATCCCAAAAGAGAAGGTTTGGTAAAAACTCCTTCAAGAGTGCAAAAAGCTTGGGAGTTTATGTGTAGTGGATATGATAAAGATGCTAAGCAGATTATTCAGTCAGCTCTATTTACAAGTAGTAATGATGAGATGGTTGTAGTAAAAGATATAGAGTTTTATTCAACTTGTGAACATCATATGTTACCAATAATTGGTAAAGTACATGTTGCATATATCCCAAATGGTAAAGTTGTAGGATTATCTAAAATTCCAAGAGTTGTTGATGTATTTGCTAGAAGACTTCAAATACAAGAGCAACTAACAGAGCAAATAGCAGATGCTATAAATGATGCTATTTCACCTCTTGGTGTTGCAGTAGTTGTAGATGCTAGACATATGTGTATGGAGATGAGAGGTGTTGAAAAAATATGTTCAACAACTGTAACATCAGCTTTAAGGGGAATATTTAAAAAAGAGAAAAAAACAAAAGATGAGTTTTTAAGTATTATCTCTTCATCATTTAACAAGTAGGACCCATTCAAACTTTTTTATTTATATTTATATTAATGCTTGGGGGATATTTTTTTAATAAGTTTAAAATATTTCCTAATCAGACACCTCAAGTATTAAATAAATTTATTATATATGTATCATTACCAGCTATGGTATTGCTTTATGTACCAAAAATAGAATTTAATATAAATATATTGATTCCATTTTTTATATCATGGATAGTAACTATATTTGGTTTTATTACAATATATTTTTTATCTAAGCAATTTAATTTTAATAAACAAACAACTGCAGCTTTAATGCTTGTTGCCGTATTGGGAAATACCTCATTTTTAGGAATACCTATTGTTACATATTATTATGGTACATCAGCTCTTCCTTATGTAATGATATATGATCAGCTTGGAAGTTTTTTGGCACTTAGTACTTATGGAACTATTATTGTTGCATTATATTCATCCTCATCCAAAGCAATAAATTTTAAAACAGTTATAAAAAAGATTATATATTTTCCACCATTTATTAGTTTGATTATTGCTTTTTTATTTTTGGGTGTGGAGTTTAGCAATACAACAATAAAAATATTAACACAACTTGCAAATACTTTGGTACCTGTTGCACTTATATCTGTAGGATTTAGTTTACAATTAAAGATACCAAAACATGATATCAAACCATTTGCTATTGCACTTACTACTAAACTTATAATAATTCCTATTTATGCTATATTAGTTGTTTATTTATTTAATTTTGATGGTTTAATAGCAAAAACTTCTATTTTGGAAAGTGCAATGGGTCCAATGATAACTGCAGGTATATTAGCTTCAATGTCTGGATTTAATGAAAAACTAACTTCATCAATTATTGGCTATGGGGTAGTTATATCTTTTTTTAGTACAGCATTAATAGTAGAAGTTATTAAAATTTTAAATATTTAAGATATAAAAAAAGGCACTTTTACCAAAGTGCCTTGATTTAATTATGAAGAAGTAATGAATAGTTTGACAGTAAAATTATTCGCGGTTCATTTACTGATAAAGAAAGTATAATACAAATATATTAATCACTACTAATGAAAAATTAACAAAAAGTAAATAGCTTAAAATTAAGATAAACTTATATAAAAATTGTTAAGTATTTAAATTAAGACAAAATTTATCCGAATTAAACTACAATTCCCGTACAAAAATTAAAACAAACAAAAAGGACCAATAATATGGCAACAGTAACTTTCAAACAAGATACAGTATGTAACTTAGCAGGAAACGAGATCAATGTAGGTGATACAGCACCAGTAGTAACAGTAGTAAACTGTAACCCAATGCTTCAAGATGAGCAAATCGGTGGAGAGGGTAAAGTTCAATTAGTAATTGCTGTACCATCATTAGATACAGGTGTATGTGATGCTGAAACTAGAAGATTTAACACTGAAGCTGCAAACCTTGAAGGTGTTGAAGTTATCACTGTTTCTATGGATTTACCATTTGCATCTGCTAGATGGTGTGGAGCTGCTGGAATTGAGAACTTAAAAGTATGTTCAGATTTCAGAAACAAAGATTTTGCTAACGCTTATGGTGTACTTTTAGCTGATGGACCATTAGCTGGTATCACTGCAAGAGTTATCTTTGTAATTGGTAAAGATGGAAAAGTAACTTATAAACAAGTTGTTCCAGAAATTACTGAAGAACCAAACTATGAAGAGGCTTTAGAAGCTGCGAAAGCTGCTTGTTAATAACTAGCTTTAACTTATAATTATATTTAAGGGGTTGCAGTTTTGCAACCCCTTTTTTTATAAATTTTTTTATTGATTTATAAGATTTGTAGCAAATTGTTTTGCATCATCAGTGATATTTTCACCACTTATCATTCTTGAGATTTCAAGAATTCTTTCATCTTTATTTAGTTTTTTTACTGTAGATATATTATTTATCTTCTCTACTAGAAAGTGGTTATTTGCACTTGCAGTTAGTTGTGGTTGATGAGATATAGAGAATATTTGATACGATTTTGATAGTTGAAGCAATACTTTTGCAATACTTTGAGATTCTTTACCACTTAGATTTGCATCAATCTCATCTAAAAACAAAATTCCACCTTTACTGTTTAGATCAATTTCACTCATACTAGCTAATAGGGCTAATCTTAGACGGTTAAACTCCCCACTGCTAATAGTGTCAAGGCTAACTCCATTTAGTTCAAATGTTATATCATTTTCACCCAAACTATTTAATTGTGTAGTTTTTAAAGTTAGTTTTGCATTACTTAAATATAAAAATTCCAAATAGTAATTTATCCTTTCATGAGCAGTTTTAAGTGCATCTTGTCTAGCTAAAGTTATTTGATTTGCTATATTTTGTAGTTGCTGTGTTAGTTTTTTAATATTTTTTTCTAAAATAGCTTTTTCAAATGAGATATTTTCATAAGATTCCAGTTCTTTTTGTTTTTGTTTTTTATATTCCAAAGCTTGCTCAATAGATCCAAATCTTTTAATTAATTTTGAAAGATCTTCAATTCTATCTAGTGTGGCTTCAATATCAATACCTTCAAGTGTTTCTAAAAAATCATTTGATGATTCAAAAATATTATTTACTTCATTTATACAATCATCAAAAAAAGAGCTATCTACTTCAAGTGTATTTAAAGCACTTGATACGCTTGGTGCTATGTTAAATAGCTCTTTTGCATTTGTTATAGCATCTTGAATTTTATCTTTTTTTGAGAGTTGTTTTTTTATAAGTACAAGCTCATCGTACTCATCAACCTTTGGATCAATATCTTGAATTTTTTGTATCTCAAAGGCTGTAAATTCTTTGAGTTGTTCAAGATTTTTCTCTTCATCGATAAGTTTATTTAACTCATTTTGCATACTATTTAGTTTTGCAAAATCATTTTTATATAAATTAAGAGTAGTTTCATATTTTTCATTTTGTTTTTTTGATATATCATCCAAATATGATAGTAAAGTTTTAGAATCAAAATCACTGTTTTCTTTATGATGCAGATGTCTTATTGTTTTATTTGAAATTGTTTGTATAAATTTTTTTGAACTGTTTTGGTTATTGATAAAATATCTTATCTTCTCTTTTTTTAGTTGTTTTATAACTACATCATCACCTTTTTGTATATCATACTGTTCAATATCCATAGGGAAGTTCTCAAACATCACTTCACTTAAGGTTGCCATTGCTTCATCATACCCTAAAGTTGCAAGTATTGCTTTCATAAGTATAGATTTACCAGCACCACTTGGTCCTGTAAATACAATAAGACCTTTGTCAAATTGCATCTGTATCTCATCAAAAGTTAAATAATCTTTTAGATAAAAACTCTCTATCATCTAGTGTCCCCAATGAAGTTTTTTATTTAATACTTCAAAATAGTTTCTCTCAACTCTATGTAATAATCTGGCCCTATGTGAAGCAACTTTTATTTTTATAACTTCATTTTGTTCAATATTATATATATCTTGTCCATCCATAATAATTACTGCTCCTTGTTTATCTGGAGTACTTAGTTCAATCTCAAAGTTTCCAGGTAAAACTAGTGGTCTTTGTGTTAGGGAGTGAGGAGATATCGGTGTAACAATAAATGCATCAGTCAAAGGATATACTACAGGTCCTCCTGTACTTAAATTGTATGCAGTTGAACCAGTTGGTGTTGATATAATTAATCCATCCCCATGATAGCTGTTAAATTGTTTTCCATCAATTTTTGCATTTATTCTTACAATACCATTTATATTTTTTCTTGTAACAACAAAATCATTAAATGCAACAAAACTGTTTAAGTTTGCACTTGCTTCTATCATCATTCTAGAATCTATTCTATATTGTTTAGATTTTAGGTTTTGTAAAAACTGTGGTAACTCTTTTGGCATTATATCAGTGAGAAATCCTAAAGTACCAAGATTTACACCCAATATTGGTATATCATATTTACAACTTCTTCTTGATACAGATATAAGTGTACCATCTCCACCAAGACAAATTATAATATCACAAATTTGACATAAAGTATCAAACTCTATACCATCTTTGTTTATGATTTTTGCACTGTTTAATTCATATATTAGTTCAAAACCAGCATTTTGAATATCTTTGATTATATCTAGGTATATATCTTTTAGATCAAAAGAGGATGGTTTTACAACAATTCCAATTTTTTCTATTTTGTCTAACTGTTCGTTTGATTGCATATTCTTCATAATTTATCTCTTTCTAAAACTTAAGGCTTCCAGTATAGCAGTTTTATTAATATCTTTTGTATTGTTTAGATCTGCTATTGTTCTACTTACTTTTAAAACTTTGTTTATTGCTCTAAATGATAAAGCAAATGTTGTAATAGCTTTATTTAAAATATCTTGTGCTTCATTGTTAAGTGTACAATATTTTTTTATATCTTGATCACTAAGTTTACCATTTAAACTCTTTTGTCCTCTTTGTATCTGTATTTTAAAAGTGTTTAAAACTTTTTGTTGCATTTCATATGAGTTTATAGTAGATCTATCTTGAGCTAACACCTCATTCATCACTACATATAGATCGATTCTATCCAAAAATGGATCTGAAAGTCTGTTTTTGTACCTTTGTATCTCAATATCACTACATCTACACTCTTTTGTTTTGCTCAGTAAATTTCCACAAGGACAAGGGTTTTGCGCTCCTACAAATAAAAACTTTGTATGGTAGGTTGTTTTTGAATTTACCCTTGATATTAAAATCTTATGATCCTCAAGTGGTTCTCTTAAAGCTTCTAAAACAGATTTTGAAAAGTGTGGCAACTCATCAAAAAAAAGCAATCCATTGTTCGCAAGTGCTATCTCTCCGATTTTTGCTTTGTGGCTTCCTCTGTCATTTACAATAGATAATGCTAATGATGATTGATTTCTTTTGTAATACATGCGTGATTATACAATAATTATTGCCACTATTACAAAAAAAGTTAGTACCAGATTACAAAATACAAAAGTTAATACGACCAAAAGGATAAAAAATGAATAAAAATAGAAAAATAATTTTAAGAAAAAGAATCAAAGATGAGAATATAATTAGAGAGTTTGAAATTTTGTCTGAAATAAAATTACCACTTCCTCCATTGGAAGTCCCTATAGAAAGGCATATAAAAACTTTAAGTTGGACATTTGATTTAAGTAGGGATAAAACAATGGTAATTTATAAACAATTATTAACTTTATTCAAATTGCCATTAAAATCAAAAAATAATATATTATACTGTAGAATAAAAAGAACATGTTGGTATGATATAACATTTGAAGTATATGAAACTATTACTGCTAAAGGAGTAAAGAAATGAGTTATAGTAAATTAAAAGAACAAATACAGATAAATTTTTTAAAATTAGGAATAGGAGTATAATATGCCTATACGAAAAATACCTAAGAATTATCGTTCTGTAACTGGTACCTTTGCAAGTATTAAAAATGGATGTAATATATTTTATGAATCATTGCTAGAAAGAGATTTTTTTCTAACACTAGAATTTGATGAAAATGTAAAATCATATGAAGAACAACCTATACAAATTTTTTATAAACATTTAAATAAGAATATTAGATATACCCCTGATTGTTTAGTACACTATAAAGATAATAGATTACCGTGTATTTACGAAGTTAAATATAGTAATGAGATCAAAGAGAAAAAAGTATTTTTAAAACAAAAATTTGATCAAATAGAAGAATATTTAGATAAGAATGATATGGAATTTAAATTATTTACAGAATTGGATATTAATCCAATTTATCTTGAGAATATAAAATTCTTGTATAACTTTTCAGTATTAAAGGATATTTCAAAAACAGATTTGATTAAAAAATTATTTAAAAATAAGAAGCTAGAAAGTTATGAAAATATTTTAAAAATTTATTCAACAAATAAATATGAACAAGCAGAAATAATACCTTATATTTGGCACTTGGTATTAACAAATTATTTAACGACAGATTTAAATAAACCATTTTCAAAAAAAACTATATTAAAGGTAAAAGATAATGATAAAACTTAATTTGGGTATTGGAATAGTTGTATATTATCAAAATCAAGAAGTAACAATTTTAAAACAAATTGATTTAAATAGCGTATTAATTGAAGATAAGAATTATAATAAACAAGTAGTTGATATAGATAACCTTACCTCTTCTAAAATAAAAGATACTATTGAACATTTAGTTGAATATTCAGAAGAAGAATGGGAAATTGCTAAACAACGATTAGAAATCATTAAGCCTTTATTAAATGTAGCTAGAACAAAAAATGAGGTTAAAAAAATTGCAGATGAAAATAGCTTACACTATTCAACACTTTATAGATGGATTAAAGAATATGAAACAACTGGTACCTTAAGTGTTTTAATACCTAAATATAAACAACGAGGAGGGAAAGGTAAAGTTCGTATAAATATTGAATCGGAATTAATCATGAATAAAACAATTGAAGATTTATATTTACATAAACAAAAATTAACCCCAAAACAAGTTTTTTTTGAAATAAAAAGGCGTTGTAATAATGCAAAAGTAAATGCACCCCATGAAAATACTGTAAGAAATCGTATTAAAAAACTTTCTAATAAAAAACAATATAAATTAAGAGAAAGCAAAAGAAATGCAGAAAGATTATTCAGAAATACTGATGGAATGTTTCCAGCGGGAAAATATGCTTTAGATATTGTACAAATTGATCATACTCCAATGGATATAATTATAGTAGATGAACAATATCGTCAACCAATAGGAAGACCTTATTTAACATTAGCTATTGATGTATATAGTAGGATGATTACAGGTTTTTATATTTCACTAGAAGAACCTAGTTACTTCTCTGTATCACAGTGTTTAACTCAATCTATTTTAACTAAAGAAAAAGTTTTAAGAGAATATGAAGTTGAAGGTTCTTGGTCTATTTGGGGAATACCAAGAGCCATACATTTAGATAACGGTCAAGACTTTAGAGGGGTAGAATTGCAAAGGGTGTGTGAACAATATGGAATATCTATAGAGTGGAGACCTGTTGCTAGACCACAATTTGGTGGACATATTGAGCGTTTAATTGGTACATCAATGCAAGAGATACATACTTTACCTGGAACAACATTTTCAAATATTAAACAACGGGGAGAATATAATTCGAGTAAAGAATCTATAATGACCTTACATGAACTTGAAAAATGGTTTTGTGAATATGTTGTAAATGTTTATCATAAAAAAATACATTCTAGTATTAATATGTTACCTGAAAAGAAATTTGAAATTGGTATTTTTGGAGATGAGGATAATTTAGGTAAAGGATTACCAGAAAAGATTGATGATGAGGAATATTTTAGATTATCATTTTTGCCATCTATAGAACGCACTATTCAACAATTTGGTGTTTCTATTGAAAAAATCTATTATTATCATGATATTTTGAGAAAGTGGATTAAATCTAAAAATGTAGATGGTAGGACAAAAAAATTTATTTTTAAAATTGATCCAAGAGATATAAGCCAAATTTGGTTTTATGATCCTGATATAAAAAATTACTTTGCTATACCATATAGAAATGTTTCATATCCTCCTATATCTAGATGGGAATTAAGAGCAGTTAAAGCATATCTTTCTGAACAACATATAGATGATTATGATGAAACTGTTTTATTCATAGCATATGAAAAAATGAAAAAGATACAAGAAGAAGCTACTCAAAAAACAAAAACAGCAAGGAAACAAACAGAAACCAAAAAGGCACATAAAAGAAAAATGAAGAATGATTTTGGAAGTACTACTCAAGCAAAAAAAATAAAAGAATCAAATGATAATGTACTAGATAGTTTATTTGATGATATTCAACCATTTGATGAAATAGAGGTTATTTTAAATGAAAAGTAAAAATGAACACTTAACTTATTTATTGCCTGAAACAAGAGCAATCTTAGATAAATCAAAAGATGAGCGTATTGCTTTTTCTCGTGAAGAAAAATGGATAACATATCCTGTTGCAAAAGATATTTTCACAAAAATGGAGAATTTAATTAATTATCCAAGAAAAACAAGAATGCCAGGAATGCTATTGGTTGGAGAGACAAACAATGGTAAAACTTCTCTTATAAAAACATTTTTGAAAAGAAATCCAGCTATTTTTAGTGAAGATTGGCAAGAAACAACACAAATTCCAGTTATTGCTATTCAAGCTCCACCTAGCCCAAATTTATCTGATTTATATACAAATATATTAAATCAATTTGCAGTACCTTTTAAAAATTCAGATAAATCGTCAAAAAAAGAACAACAAATTAAATACTATTTTGGATTGTGTAGGTTAAAAATGCTTATTATTGATGAAATTCATAATATATTAAGTGGTCCTGTTGCTAAACAAAAAGTATTTATGAATGCAATAAAAAATTTAAGTAATGATTTACAAATATCAATAGTCTTAGTTGGGATAAAAGATGCCTTACATGCAACAAATACAGATGGACAAATAAGCAATAGGTTTAAACCTGTCTTTTTACAAAAATGGAAAATAGATAGGGATTACTTATCTCTTTTAGCTAGTATAGAAAAAATATTACCATTAAAAAAACATAGTGATCTCGCACACAATAAAGAATTAGCTTTAAAAATATTAGACTTAAGTGAGGGGTATATTGGAGAGATAATTGATCTTATTACTCAAGCTGTAGAATATGCTATTAAAAATGATATAGAGATGATTAATGTAGAAGTTTTAAAAAAATGCGAATTTGTAAAACCTTCATTGAGAAAGAATTTTGATGATATGGTTTCACTATGATCTCTAATATTTCTAGTTTAATTAATATAAGTGATAAAAAGTTTTTTACAGTACCTTTCCCTAAAGAAGATGAATTATTAAGTTCTTGGATTGTTAGAGTTGCATTAGCACATGACACTCTACCTTGGACTTTTTGTAATTTACATTTTCCAGAACATAAAAATACTGTATTTGCAAGAGATTTGGACATTTGGGCATCAAAAGATTTTTTGGAAAAATTAGCATATAAAAGTAATATAGAGTATTCAAAATTATTAGAAATGACACTTAGAAGTTACGAGGGGTATATTACTAAAGAAATTAGATCATGTACTTTTAATTTAAATATTTCACCTTTAATAAATAGGGGAAGGGTAAATCGTGGGTTCGGGCAAAAGTATTGCCCTTTGTGTCTAAAAGAAGATGAACAACCATACTTTAGAAAGTATTGGAGATTAAGCTTTTATAATGTTTGTCTCAAACATAAAACAATTTTATTAGATAGATGTAAAAATTGTAATAAGCCAATATCTTTATATAAATTTAAAAATGAACGAGGTTATCAATATTGTTGGAATTGTCATGTTAAATTAAGTGAAAATAAAACTAAATATAGTACTGATGAACAATTTATAAATACAAAAAGATTTATAAATATTGTAGATAGTAATTGTGTGATATATAGAGGTAATGAAATTAATTCTTTAGAGTTCTTTTTAATATATAATGAATTAAGAAGAATTATAAGGAAACAATATATGCAGAATTTGAATCCTCATTCTCATACTATAAAAATAGAAGATAATTTAAAATTAATTAATATGTTTTGGGTCGTTTTTTATAATATGAATATTTAATATATCTTTATTGTTTAATTTATATATTAGATCAGACAAATATAATTTTAAGCAAACTTGCAGCAATAAAACTGTAAAATATTCCATAAAAAATGAAGGTTTTTGTATTGAAAAAATTAAATGCTGTAGATATTTTCAGTGGTGCAGGAGGAATGAGTATAGGGGCTGTAATGGCTGGTATTACTCCTGTTTTCGCTGTTGAATTTGATGAGTATGCTGCAAAAACATATCAAGCAAACCATCCTAAAACGAGGGTACTTCAAAAAGACATTAAGCTTGTTAAGCCTTTAAATGAAACAGAAAAATTCCCTTTTGTACTATTTGGTGGTCCTCCATGCCAAGGGTTCTCTGTTGCAAATACAAAAACACGTAATTTAGACAACCCAAACAATTGGATGTTTAAAGAATATTATCGCTTTGTAAAAGATTTAGAACCAGAATGGTTCGTTTTTGAAAATGTTGTTGGTTTTAAATCTTTCGATAAAGGTAAATTTGCTATTGAAGTTGAAGAAGCTTTAGCAGGTTTAGGTTATACAACAAACTCTGATGTTTTAAATGCTGCAGATTTTGGTGTTCCACAAGAAAGGAAAAGATTCTTTATTATTGGGAATAGAAATAAAAAAGATCTTCTAGGAATAAAATTTGATTTTTCAACTTTAAAACGAAAGAAAAAGGTTAGTGTTGGTGAAGCACTAGCTGACTTGCCACCTTTAAAAAATGGTGATCAACTTAAAGAGGCTACATACAGACATGAAGCA
>Ga0256843_1002615_pt1 | contig 13002 bp, 14 predicted proteins | sample AlvinellametaG_FD_191572 | JGI IMG/M metagenome (GOLD analysis project Ga0256843, IMG submission 191572) | Pompeii worm associated microbial communities from hydrothermal vent at the East Pacific Rise, Pacific Ocean - Alvinella | ecosystem: Host-associated > Annelida > Integument > Unclassified ... | reverse complement strand
ATTTCGAAAGATTTTAAGCTGATTACAAACAGAAAACTTATTAATGATTTTAAAGAGAGTGATTATTTAGCGCTTTTAAAAATTTCAGGTTATGATTATAGATCATCTAAAAAATTTTACTATATATATAAACAAAAAGAAGAAAAAGAAGATAATAGTAAAGAAAAAGAAGATAATGGTAAAGAAAATAAAGAATATTATGAAGAAAAAATTTTAGATATAAAATTGCAAAAAGATAAAGTTAAAAAAATATGTGAAATTTTTGATTATAAATGCACGAGAATAGACAGTAGTAAATATTTAGTTATTAGTGAAAAGCATAAAATTAATACAAAAGCATTTAAAGCTTCGAAACGAAAAACACAAAAATTGCAAATAGAAATACATGAATTATACGATACAAAATTGAAAGATCGTAATGTAAATTTATCGGCAGTATTTAATAAGCTTACGCTTGGTCAAACTATAAATACTTCGTTACTCGGTTCAGTCGGTCAAGCGTTTGGAGATACTCAAAATGGCGTGACAGTTCAAGCATTTATTAATTATCTAGATAAAAACGAATTGTCTGAGTTAATAACTTCACCGACATTGATTCTCGATGATGGTATTACTCATAAATTTTTCGCTGGGGAAAACTTGACAGTCAAATCAGGTTCAGTTGTTAATGCTGAAACTGGTCAAGTTACAGATAGTTATACAAATGTGCAGGTTGGTTTAAATGTTCAAGTTGAAACAACTATATATGATGATATCACGGAAGTAAATTTAAAACTTGATTTATCTCAAATATCTTCAATTAATACTGAATCTCAAACTGTTAATACAAATTCTCGTACTATGGAATCTACGTTTTTTTTACAAGAAGGTGAAACAAAAACTGCAATAGCATTTACTAGTGATGTTTTAGTTGATTCTGGGTGGAAAGTACCGGGATTGTCTAATTTATGGGTTGTTGGTGGTTTATTTGATTATACTAGTAAACAAAAACAAAAGCGTACAATATTTATAAAGCTAACGCTGCTTTAATGCGCTCGCGTTTTTAAGCGAAAGCGCAAATTAAAGTTTGAGCGTTAGCTTAAACCATAAAAAAAATAAAAAGTCAAGTATTTTTATTTAATTTTATAATTTTTCAACAAAATGTTACAAAAAGTTAAATAATTGTGCTATAATTATTTTGAAGTATGAAGTGATGGAGTTTAAAATGATAAAAAATTTTTCACTATTTAATAATAATCTTTTTTTTCTTTTCGAAAAAACTAATCAGCATCGTTTTTCTACTTTTGCAGCAAAATCAAAAAAAACAGTAGTTAAAGAATTAATCTATAATTATAAATTACGTAAGTCTGCTATTGCAGCAAAAAGAAGATCAGCAATTAGAAATGTGTTTTATAAATATAAAGTACGTAAAGCTGCTATTGCAGCAAATAAAAAAATAGAGTCTTATTCTTATAGCTTGTTCTCTTATGTACCAACTCCGTCGAGCAACAATTTTCTCAAAAAAAATCAAAAAACTACTATAAAATATTTATATAATAGTAGATCTAATAGAGATAGAAAAGCATACGAAGAAGATATTGATACATATTTAGATACTTTATTAACTATTAGAAAGATTCAAGATAAAAAGAATATTAAATATTTAAAGAATAATGTTGTTTATAATTCTAAGACTGGCGACTCTGTTTCATTATCTGATGTTTTTTCTAACAACAGAAAAGCAGAAGTGTCTAATCTTATTTCATCATTTCTTGAATATTCAAAAGAAAAAGATTTTATTACTTGTTTAATGACTTATACTTTAAAATCAGAATATAATCATGATTACAACTCTGATATAACTCGTTCTGATTTTTTTAATAAAATATTATCTCAATATGAAATGTTTAATAAATTTGTTAATGATCTTAATTCTTCTCATATTTTTAAAAGAACTTCAAAAAATAGAGATCTTATTTATGTAAACAAAAAAGAAGACTTCATACATATAACAATGTTTGAACTCACAAAAAACTATAATATTCATGTTCATCAAGCTATCTTCACAAAAAAAGAATATATGTATCATCTTGTTAATGAGTTTGCGCGTATAGCAAGAAATAATGCGCACATAGGTGCAGTTGATTGTAATATGTCAAAAGCAGATTCAGAATATATTTTTAACAAAGAAATGACTAAGCAATTGAAAAATGATGGTAGAAAAGAAAAATATTACGATGTTGAAAAATCATCGGGAAATTTTGAAACTGGTCAAATTTTTACATATTCAATTTTAGCAGATGATCAATCGCGAAGTGAAGATGAAATTAAAAACTCTATCGCAAGATATGTTGCAAAATATGTAGCAAAAAATGCTAATAATACAGATTCTGAAAACAAATATTCAAAAGAATATCTTATATTTTCTTTACTTAAAAAGAAACCGTTCCGTTATTCTCAGGGTGTAATTTTTCCGCTTTCAATTTACAGAAAAAGCGCAGCAACATTATTAAATAAAGTAATTCATATTTTAGATTTTTCAAAATTTACTATTAAAAACAATAGAACTCTTTTAGAATATGATTACAAAAAAAATATAGATGCTTGTTTTAAAAACAAAGAAAATATTAAAAATAAAAGAACTTTTCTTTATTATTTACAAAAACTTATTCGTGAAAAAAAGATAAAACTTAATAAATCTTATGTACTTAATCTTATGCATTTATATACTATATTAGATGATTATGTGTTCGGTAAAACATATAAATGTAATTATTTTAAAATTGCTAATAATGTAACTTACAAAGCTGATTATTTATATGATACTAATACTTATTATTGTCAAGTTTCAGTAAAGTTTTCTTCTAGATATCACACTAAAAAGAATACATTACAAGTAATCGAAATACAGTCAAAAGAGTATGATATTGATTATAAGTATGATAAAGCACAGTCAAGTATAACTGTTTTAAATCGTCGTGATTTTGAACAATATATTGATTGTTTTGATGATGAATCAAAAGAAAAAATTGATTCAAATTTTGCGAAATTTGAAAAATCAGAATCATCAATTTCATCTGATGAAATTCTTTATGAAGATAAAACTTTGTTTCAAAAAATTAATGAGCAAAAAAAACTTGATTCGCTTATTGATTTAATTAATCGCAATAAGAAAAAACATATTGATGATTTTATTAAATTTTTTGATAAAGATTTATCTACTAATTCTTTTGATTTAGATTTTGTGCTTATGCATTCCAAAATCCAGGAAAAAATAGTGTAGCTATCTCTTTTTAGCGTGTGCAAAAACGCAAAAAGAGATAGCGAAGCGTTAACTGCTATTTTACTTTAAAATGCGCTATAATAGTGTTTAAACAGTGTGTAATGGAGTGTTTAATTAACATTGTTATATTTTACACTGTTTACTATATCTAGTTTTATTTTTAAATCAATTTCTTTCGCGTAAACATCTTGTGTTAAAGATACACTGCTACTTTTTGAGTGTCCAACAATTTCTTGTAAAATTGTAGTTATATTATCATTGCTTCTCATATGATGATCTAAAACTTTTTGAATAAAAGTTGCTCTAATAGTATGAACATTTTTATTATTTTTAATAACTTTATACAATCTCGCTCTTACTCTTTTTTCAAATGCATTTAAGGATATGTCTTTAAAAATTGGAAAACTATTGTTATTAAAAATATCTATTAGTTCGTTATGTATTGGAATTTTTCTTATTCCAGATTTTGTTTTAGATTTTGTTACATCAATATATAAAATATCATCATTAATTTTTATATCGCTATTTTTAATATTAAAAATTTCGTTAATTCTCATTCCAGTATATGCAGCAATTTTAAATATTGTGTTATATCTTTTATCATCATATTTAAAATTTAATATGTTTAAAATTTCTTCATCTGAATAATTTTCAACAGTTTTCTTTCTTTCAATTTCATCAGTTTTTTCATCTAATGCAATTAGTGCATCAGTGTGATTGCATTGAATATAATTTCTTTCTTTTGCAAATTTCATAAACTTCTTTAAATAATTTATGTGTTTATTTACTGTTTTATTTTTTTTATCTTTCATTAAATGTTTTTGAAATTCTTCAAATTCATCTATCGAAATATTGTCTATATATTTATCTTTAAAAAAATCTATTAAAAAATTAAAAGTAGTTTTATATGCAAGTAAAGAAGATTCACTTACTTTTTTATTCTCTTTCATTTTTAATATATATTTTTTTTCTAAATCTTCAAAAGTAAAACTTGATACTTCTCTTTCTAATTCATTTTTTACAGATCTATAATTATTGACTTGTTTTTCAATTTGTAATTTATAAAAATTTTCAAGTGCTATCTTTAATTCTTCTTCTGTTTCGTATTCGAAAATTAATTTATAATCTTTTGTTTCTAATCTAAACATTTCTTCATTACTTAATTTGTCTAAAAATGATTTTCTCATGAGAGCAGTTTTTATAAAATCTGTTTTCAGTGAGATCCTGAATAATTTTTTATTTATTCTTCTTCGATAGTAGTATACATTATTTATTTTATACAATCTCTTAAAAGTATCATTATTTTTTAATGAAGTATCATTTTTGTCAATTCTAGCGCCATTTTTATAATTATAAGTCGTTGTATACGTGTTTTCGGAGGTTTTAAATGTGTGGCTCCGGATACTGGATTCTTCGCCATATCGCGCTAGATCTGCTTGATTTAGGACATTTAAAAAATTGGCTTCGTATTTTAGTATCATAAAATTCTCTCCCAGTATCATAATGAAAATATAGTACCAGATAATTTTTAAAAAATCAATACTTATTTTTCATTTTTATTTTTTATCACTATATATATAATAGTAATGTTATAAATAAAATTAAGAAAAAAGGAGTAAAAAATGGTTTATCGTCGGTTTGTGTACTACTAAAATAGCGTGTCGTAGTATTTAATTAAAATAGTTTGTCTGTTTTCGTGTCGAAAACATTCTCACATTACATAGTGTCTTTTTGCACTATTTTAATCACAATTTTGTTTAGTGTGTTTTTTGTTTGTTTTTTATATAAAAATAAATATTGTCGGATCTTGGTTGTTTCTCCACACTAGGAAAGCAAACAACTTTTCTAATTAATCTCGCTTGCACTATAAATTTTTACCACCTTATCCTTTATTGGATATTTTTTTTATAAACAATAAAAAAGGATTTATTATGTTTAAAAAAAATGATGTTAAAGCGATAGCAAAAATTTTGGAATGTGATGTGGATACAGCTAAAAAAGCTTTATATACTGCAAACTCGATTATTAAAAAAAACAGTGTAAACACTTATTCAACTGCTCGCGCTTTTAAAGTTATGCTTGATATTATCAATAAAAGCAAAGCTGCTAAAAAGCGCAAAAGCGAATATCCTACATTTAACATGAAGCATAAAGCAATTTTACTCTATCGCTACGAAATAATTCAACTTTTTCGTGACAACGAAAACGATGAAAAATTTGGCTATGGATTAATAGTTAAACACTTAAAATATAAATATAATTTAACTGTTTCCCGCTCAACGATTAAAAATTATATAGATAAATATATAGAATATACAATAGAGGGGTAATTATGAAAAATCTCAAAGGTTCTACATTTGAAAAGAATATTAAAAACTACATGATCCGCGCTAATGCGCGAGGTACTAGCAGACATAACACAAATTCTCATGCTATACATTCCAACGCAGTTGCAGATAAAAGAGAAAAATATTTAAAAGATTTTGCAAATTATGCGTATGAAAAAAATTTACATGAAGAATCAAGTAAATTAAATCAACATCTTACGGATGAAAATGTTACAGAGTTTTTGCAAGATCGCATACAAAATCTTTCAATAAATTCACAACATGATTATGTTGCAGGTTTTAATGCACTTGTTCAAGATCTTAAAGATAAAGATATAGCTGTTAATGTTACAAATTCAATAGATATTATAAGAGAATCACTTGATAATAAAACATCATCTGAATTGCATTCATACATTAATAACGCGCATGAAATTATAAACTCTTTAACTTACGATAATAGCGTAATAGCTCAATTAATGCATGAAGCTGGTTTTCGTGTGTCAGAAGCTATCGAAATTTTAAACAATAAAGATTTATATCTTAATAATAATTTTGAAATACAAAATGTGGTTGGTAAAGGTGGACAGCTTTACGATACGAAAGAAATAAGTGCTGATTTATATTATAGAATTCAAGAAGCTAATGAAGTTACTTATTATCAACTTCTTAAAGAATTAGAGCTATATAATGTAACCGCGCACGATTTTAGATATACATATGCACAAGATTTATTTTATAAATTGCAGGAACAAGGTGTAAAATATGAAGATGCACTTAAAATTGTTTCAAAAGAATTAAACCATCACCGCGCTGAAATTACACTATTATATCTACAATTAAAATAATACATCATAATAATGCTTAAACTAAAATAAAAGTTAAAAGAAATTTGCAAATTTTCAAGAAAAACTTGCAAAAGTAAACAAAATTATGTTATACTTACATTAATATTAAATAATATGAAAAAGGATATATTATGTTAAAAGCAGTAATCAAGGATGCACAAATATTAAATGTTACTTCGAAAGAAGCGGTTTCTAAGGCTGGTAAGCCGTACAAAAAAGCATTTATTCAAGTTTTAAATGGTTTAGGAAATTCTATTGTATTAACGGGTTTTTATGACAATGAAAAATCGTTAGAAAAATTTAAAATCGGTGAAACACAAGATCTGGAAATCGACATTACTGGGAACGGTTTCAAGATTAATTACTTAGTGCACATTGAAGATAAGGAAAATTAATTTTCCTTGCTTTCAAGCACTTTTTAAAACGCGCTACTCCATTACTACTTCACTTCACTTCATTTAGCGCGTTTTAATGAGTGCTTATTAGCTACCGCAATCTGATAAGCCTCAAAATAACAAAAAGCCCGCGCAAGGACGCGCAAAAAGGGTGATAAAAGGATTTACTTATGTTTAAAAACAAACTCGCTTTGGGCGCACTAGGCGCTGGTCTACTTTCTACTGCTTCTATGGCTGCTACTGCTACACCCGTAACAATTTCAGATGCTGATCAACAACTGTTGCTTGACACGATTACATCGCAAGCCGGTGTTTTTGTCGGTATTTTAATTGGTATTGCTGTTGTTTCTATTTCTTTACACTTTGTGTTAAAGATGGTTCGCGCACACAAATCTGTGTAATTTTACTGCATGGGGTGGGCGACTGCCCCTGCATTTCATAAAGGGTTAAAAAATGGAATTTGAATTATTTTACAACAACTTGATATTTTATTTTTTAGCGTTTTATATTTTCTTTGGTGTAATGAGTATATCTCACAATTATCTTGATTTGAAAAGACATATATAAAAGGAGCTAAAAATGGATTATAACGCGACACAAATGGCGCAAGATCTGAATTTAGCGCAGCAAGATTATAACTACTTGATGGGCATGTCTGGTGTTCTTTTCGGTGTTGTACTTATGTTTGCACTTTTAGGTTTAGCAAGGTTGAAAAAATGATTTATATAGAATTCACTCCTGATCCGGTTTTCAATTTTTTCGCGTCTATTTTTGCTAATTTTGCACTATATTTAGTGCCGTTGATCGCGATTGGTGATTTGTTAAGACGTAAACTTTAATGTAAAGGATTAAACATGAAAAAAGAATTTGAATTAATAAGTTTGACAGATGAAGATGTTGTTATTTTGCTTTATCAATTTTACATAAATGATGAAGTTAAATTTTTAAGTTTTGTTGAGAATGTACATTACTATAAAAGATCTTTGCTTTGTGATTTTATTTGTAAATATGAAGATGTAGAAAATTTTATTGAAGATATGCATGGTTATAAAAATGTTTATCTTATGACAGCTTTAATTTGTTTTTATAGAAGACAAGAGTTTTACGAAAGCTATTTAAAGATGATTAAAAAAAGAAGGGGTTAATTATGAAAAAAATTATTGCTTTTTTAACAATTTTATCAATTAGCGCATTTGCTTCAATAATTGAATCAGGTGCTATTTATTGTTGTGATGTAAATAAAAATATTACTACATATAGTGATAGAACTATTACATATAATGATTTTAATAAAATTATTTTTTATGCAAATAATACTAAATATATATTATTTGCTTCGCCAGCTGTTGTTAATGTTACTAATTTTTGTCGTATAGACAAAGATAAATTTGATAACGAGTGTAAATGATGAAAAAAATATTAACATTATCTATTTTTGCAGTAACACAAATATTTGCTTCGACTTATTATTACTCTGATCACACTTCTGATGCATCAGACGTTACATTTGATAATGATATAGCGTATGTTAAAGTGTATGACGGTTGTTCTAATTCTACACCCACAATTTCAGTTTCTGCTCTTGTAAATCGTGCTGGCGTTGCTGTTCCATTTACGACGCCGACTGGCTGGAATGGTGCTTACACAGGTAATACTAATAATGTTGATTATGCGTTTTTTGTCACTCCGGGCGGTATTGATGTTTCATATGCAAATTCGACAGACTGTAACAATGCATTACCGACTTCTTATTCAAGCGCTGTTTCTTTTATAAATATTGCTGCACAAGATTATATGCCAGGATTTTCTTTTGCAGCTGCATTTGATGCATTTGATGTTGCTGTTTCGTGTCCGGATGGCGAGACTTACGATTCCAACACGCAAACATGTGTTACTGCTTCTGTTGATTCGAATACAACAGCTGAACAACCGGTTTGCGCAGCTGATGATACTTCTTCTTTTGGCGCTGTTTACGATGCATCTATTACTGGCTATAAAGTTGATAGTGTTTGTCGATTTTTTGATTATGTGTGTCCTAATGGTAATAAACCTGTTGCTAACGAAAATGGACAATATACATGTAATACAATAGATTGTAGTAAATTTGTTCCAAGCGAAAAGCTTTATGGTTACTATTCATATGTTAATTATATTGAAGATGATTCATCGTATGCAAAGATGATATCTTCTGATGAATGTAATAATTATGTTGATAAAGTTTATCGTGACAAAAAAATTAAATCTGTTGCATATTTTGCTCCTGTTGCTTCATGTCCTGATGCTAAATTTTGTTACTATTTAGTTGATGAAGATTATTTTAAAGAATGTGATTTAAATAGTGTAATTAATAGCTATTATGACTCTACGGGATATAAATATTACGCATTGGGAAACAGATCAGAAGAAGATTGTAAAAATGTTTCAGAGCTTAATAATTTTGAAGCATATAAGTATTTGGATGTTCATGCTTATTACGGTTGTACAAATATTTCTAATTTATGTTTTGTTAAAGAGAAAAATATTTTAGAAAAAACTGTAAAAGATAATACTACAACTATAACTAAAAAAAATGATGACAACTCAACAGAAGAAATAACGATTGAAGAGTATTATGATAAAGATACAAAAGAAAAAGTTGTAAAAGAAACAAAAAAAATTACAAATGCTGATGGAAGTACACAAAATATTGTTACTGTTACTAGAAAAAGTTATGATGAAAATACAGGAAAAGTAACTGAAACAAAAGATACTACTACTACAACAACAGATCCAAGCGGAAATAGCACTACTACAACTAATAGTGAACAAACTACGCGTGATAGTTCTGATGATGAAATTGGTGATGCTATTGAACAAGAAGAAGAAGATAAAGTTAAAAGTGATCTTAGTTCTTATACAGGTGAAATGCTTAAATATGTCGATGATTCTAATGCTAGTGACTATATAGAATCTGCTGTTAATACTTATATTGACTCAATGTCAATTAAATACAAATTATTCGAATACATGACTGATTTTCTTGACAATTTCGATTTAGGTGTTCTTGATATTGCAGCTGAATTGAAAAAAACTACACCTGCAACTTGTCCGACACTTTCGTACACATTTGTAACTCTCGGTAGACAAGAAACATTAGTTGTTCTTAATCAAGAATCTTTTAATAGTGATCGCGCATTAGGTAAAGCAAGGGAAATATTAGCACCGTTGTTTCTTTTACTTTCTACTGTTAGTGCATTTTTTTTATATTTTAAAATTGCATTTAAACATTAAAGGAGTTTGATATGTGGGGTGTTATTGTTGCATTAGCTGGTTTTGTAGGCATGGCGCTTAAAGGAATTTTTAAATTTATTGTTGGTTATTTTATTACTGTTACAAAGTATATGCAAGGTTATCATACTTATAAACATTTTCATAGTTTGTTAATGTTTCCTATTATACTTTTTTTGTTCACGCAATTAATAGATTTTTTTGTAACATATTTTGAAATAAGTAATTATGCGTATGAAATTGTTAATTACTCAAAAGAAACACAAGTTGCATTTTATTTGATGAATCAATTTTATATACTCGATTCAATTTCATTGTTAATTACCGCTACATTTCTAGGTTATTTTACGCGTTTATTTATAAAACTTTATTTTATTAAAGGATTATAAAATGGCAACACAGTTGATAAGCGGAATCACTGGCGCTGGTAAAACAATATATGCAGTTTATCATATATTATCTACTATGTTGCCTCCATTATATATATCGCCTCGTAATAAATTTTTGATGTTTATTAATCAAAAAAATAAATTCTGCATCAGAGAAGATATGTGTCTTTCTGCAAAAATGTCAAAATATAAAGAGCCATATAGTGCAGTATATACTAACATACCTGGCTTTAAATACAAAAAACTTCATCGCAACAGAAGATGGCGTGGATGCGCTAAAAACAATGATTCAGCTGGTATTGAAGCGCCTATTCGTATTGGACAATTTAACGTAAAAGATTTTCTTGAATTTGTTGCGTTTGAGCGCAAAATATATCGGGAGGCAGAGGAACTTGGTTTAGACGATCTGGACAGACATGTGTACGCTAAGATATTGAATAGTGAATATTCTAAATACTTACATTCATTAATTATTTGGGATGAGTGTCAATATCAATTGGGCGCAAAAGTAAAAGATTCAACACTTAAATATTGTACAAGTGAAGAACTTGTCGAGTTCATGAAATATCATCGACACTATTATATTACATTTATTCTTGCAACTCAAAAAGTCCAGGATATAAATACATCTATTTATATGTCGGTAGTGGAAGAGTTCCCTCGGGCTGTTCCGTCTTTATTTCGCGGCAACAATAAACTTGTTTATCAAATTTGGTCAACGAGTGATCAGCGCAAGCAAAATAAGGAACAAATACTTAGATTTGTTGAGTTTCCAGCTAAAAAATATTACTTTAATTACTATACAAGTGGTCAAAAAAACAAAGCATCAAAAACTGTTGTTGAAAATTTGCGATCAAAATTATATATGTACTTAGCTGCACTTGTTGTTATTGTTGTTGCACTTTTTTATTATTTTTCTAATAGTAATATGTTTAAAAAACAAGAAGAAATTTTAGATAACAAGGAAATTCAAAATGTTAAAACTATACAACAAAATAAGCAAAAAACAGAAACTGTTGTTGTTAATAATAGTAGTGTTGAAGAAGGTGATACTGTTTTACTTTCTTTTTTAATTGTTGGTAAATATGTTTCTAGTGTTTATAAAGACGAAAAATATTTTGTAAGTCGAGATTTATTTGATTATCATTTTTTTAAGTATAACTGTGAGTTTAAATTTGTTTCTAACGAGTTTAAATATTTTAAATGTAATAAAGAATTTTTGAATGAGTTTAAAAATGAAGAAGTAAAAGAAGAAAAAGAAAAAGGAAAAGAAGATGAATAAAATTATTACTATACTAACTATACTAATATTTACTATTGCAGCGCAAGCAGAAGATATAACACTTGATACACTTAGTGCTATTTTTGCACAAAAATTTAATAAAACATTAGTTATAGACAAGGAAATTTCGAAAGATTTTAAGCTGATTACAAACAGAAAACTTATTAATGATTTTAAAGAGAGTGATTATTTAGCGCTTTTAAAAATTTCAGGTTATGATTATAGATCATCGAAAAAATTTTATTATATATATAAGCAAAAAGAAGAAAAAGAAGATAATGGTAAAGAAAAAGAAGATAATGGTAAAGAAGATAAAGAGTATTATGAAGAGAAAATATTAGATATAAAATTATCAAAAAATAAAGTTAAACAAATTTGTGAAATTTTTAATTATAAGTGTACACGAATAGATAGTAGTAAATATTTAGTTATTAGTGAAAAGCATAAAATTAATACAAAAGCTTTTAAATCAAGCGGACGAAAAACACAAAAATTACAAATTGAAATTTACGAATTATACGATACAGAATTAAAAGATCGTAATGTTAATTTGTCCGCGGTTTTTAACAAATTAACACTTGGTCAAAATATAAATACTTCGTTGCTCGGTTCAATTGGTCAAGTTTTTGGAGATACACAGAACGGTGTAACAGTTCAAGCTTTTATTAATTATTTAGATAAAAACGAATTATCAGAGTTAATAACTTCACCGACTCTAATTTTAGATGACGGTATTACTCATAAGTTTTTTGCAGGAGAAAATTTAACTGTTAAGTCTGGTTCGGTTGTTAATGCTGAAACTGGTCAAGTTACAGATAGTTATACAAATGTGCAAGTCGGTTTAAATGTTCAAGTTGAAACAACTATATATAATGATGTTACAGAGGTAAATTTAAAACTTGATTTATCTCAAATTTCATCTATTAATACTGAATCGCAAACTGTTAATACAAATTCACGCACGATGGAATCGACTTTTTTTCTAAAAAAGGGTGAAACAAAAACTGCTATTGCATTTACAAGTGATGTTTTTGTTGATTCCGGCTGGAAAGTTCCAGGTTTATCTAATGTCTGGGTCGTTGGTGGTTTGTTTGATTATACTAGCAAACAAAAACAAAAGCGTACAATATTTATAAAGCTAACGCTGCTTTAATGCGCTCGCGTTTTTAAGCGAAAGCGCAAATTAAAGTTTGAGCGTTAGCTTAAACCATAAAAAAAATAAAAAGTCAAGT
>Ga0256843_1002614_pt1 | contig 13003 bp, 12 predicted proteins | sample AlvinellametaG_FD_191572 | JGI IMG/M metagenome (GOLD analysis project Ga0256843, IMG submission 191572) | Pompeii worm associated microbial communities from hydrothermal vent at the East Pacific Rise, Pacific Ocean - Alvinella | ecosystem: Host-associated > Annelida > Integument > Unclassified ... | reverse complement strand
GGGGATCCTGCCCTTCATCCCCTATATCGACACCTCCGTGCCGCTCTTCGTCGACGCCAAGTCCGGGGTCAGCGGCGCGGGGAAGAAGCTGACCGAGACCAGCCACTTCGTCACCATCAACGACAACATCTTCGCCTACAACCCCCTCAAACACCGCCACGCCCCCGAGATCGCCGAGAAGATCGCCAAGATCCACGGCAGCGAGACGGAGGTCAACTTCGTCCCCCATCTCATCCCCGCCACCCGGGGGGAGCTGGTGAGCGTCTACGCCACCCTCAAAGAGGAGATCGACCCCATGGAGGTGCTGGAGAAGGCCTACATGGACGAGCGCTTCATCCGCCTGCGCCGCAAGCCGGTGGATATCAAAAGCACCGCCGGGACGCACTTTTGCGATATTTTCGCGGCGCGAAACGGCCGGGGGCTCTTCGTCTCCAGCGCCATCGACAACCTGCTGCGGGGCGCCTCCAGCCAGGCCCTGGCTGCGGCCAACCTGATGATGGGGCTGGACGAGGGGACAGGGTTGCCGGTGATCGCCTACGTGCCGTAGGTACCTTGCGGGATGGAAGATTGAGGATTGAAGATGGATGATGAATTGAAAAAGTCCGTAGAACCATCTTCCATCATCAAAGAAGGATCTCTTTTCGTCGCCGATGCCCACTATCCCCACCACGGCGACGGGTTTCTGCGGCTCCTGAGCGCCCTGGAGGAGGGGAGGATCGAGACCCCCCAGCTCTTTCTCATGGGGGATATCTTCGATCTTCTCTTTGGCTGTGGGGAGTATATCCGCAGTTTCTCCGCCGAGGCGATCGCGTCGCTGCAGCGCCTTTCCAGGCGGATGGAGATCCACTATCTCGAAGGCAATCACGACTTTTGCCTGAAAGATATATTTCCAAATATCAAAATCTATTCGAGAAGAGAACAGCCGGTTTTTATGCGGATGGGAGAAAAGAGGGTCGCGCTTGCCCACGGCGACCTCTACGACGCCGGATGGGGATACGGGCTCTACAGCTTTCTTCTGCGGCAGTGCGGGTTTCTCTGCCTCTTCCGGCGCTGGGACCGGAGCCTGAGCGAACCGCACCTGAAGCGGCTGCGGGACAAAAAGATCTGCCGGGACTTTTCGGATTTTGAAGCAAAAGTCGAGAGGATCAGTGCACACTATCCCGGAGCGATCGATCGGATCATCGAAGGGCATTTTCACCAGGGGCGGCAGATTGGACGCTATGTATCGCTGCCTTCGCTGGCATGCCAGGGGGAGGTCGGCGTGGTTCGGAAGGGGGAGATCTGCTTCGTACCATTGGAGAAGGTTATCGGCAAGAAGGGAGATATTTTATAATATGAAACTGTGGAAGATATTGGGATTGTTGGCTCTGATGATGCTCTCGCTCTGGGGGCGACAGGAGGCGCTTGCGGTTTCGGCCTGTCCGGCCTGGAACGATCTGCGGGAGAGCCGAAACGCCGACGATCTACATCTGCGTCCCGGGGAACGCTACCGGGTGGACCGTCACTACAAGGGGCACTATCTGATCCTCTGGAGCGACGGGCGGAGCCGGCGCTGGGTGCGGGAGGAGTGTCTCAGGTCCGCGGGCAAGAAGGGTGACGAAGAGCCTGTCCGTACCAAACATGAGACGACGGTGAGTGCGCTGCACTCTCTGCTGGTACTCAGCTGGCACAACGCCTTTTGCGAAACCCACGCCCACCGCAAAGAGTGCCGCCCCGTCTACAACCTGGGGGCCGGTCATCTGGTGCTCCACGGCCTCTGGCCCCAACCCCGCGACCGGGTCTACTGCGGCGTGCCGGAGCGGCTCAAAACGCTGGATCGGCAGAAGCGCTGGCGGGCCCTGCCGCCTCTGAAACTCCCCGAGGCTCTGAAGCGCAGGATGCTGCGTTTCATGCCGGGGGTACTCTCGGGACTGGAACGCCACGAGTGGGTCAAGCACGGCAGCTGTTACGATTCCGATCCGGTGCGCTACTTCGACGACGCCCTGAGCCTGACGGAGCAGGTGGACCGCTCTGCGGTGGGGGAGTACCTGCGTGCCAACGAAGGGCGGCGGGTGACGCTGGCGCAGCTGCGCCGCCTCTTCGAGCGGAATTTCGGCAGGGGAACGGGCAGAAAGCTGGCGATGGAGTGCCGCCGGGGGCTCCTGACGGAGCTGAAGGTGAGCCTCCGGGGCAAAGGAAAGGATCTCCAAAGACTTCTGCGCAACGCTCCACCCCTCACGAGCCGCTGTCGGGAAGGAATTGTAGATGCTCCGGGGCTTTATCGGCGAAAGTATTGATGGATTTTTCCAAAAACTTTGTGATCGTTTACCATTTGCCCAGGAGTGTAACGATGGTGCGAATCAAAGTGTCCGGGTTGACGGGTTTACTGATATATTCGTCCATCCCGGAGGCGAGGAGACGTTCCCGGTCACCGGTAACGGCATTGGCCGTCAGTGCAATGATGGGAATGGCGTCTGAACCGGGACGGTTTTTTTCCAGTTTTCGGATCTCCCGGGTTGCTTCGATTCCGTTCATACGAGGCATGTTTTCATCCATGAGAATCAGGTCGTAGGTCCCCTTCTCGAACATTTCAACGGCTTCCACCCCGTCGTTGGCGATGTCGTAGCCGATTCCGTGCCGGTCGAGTACCATCGTAATAAACATCTGATTGGCGCGGACATCTTCGACGATGAGCAGATGCGCGTCGATTTTTTCCGGAACTTTCTTGCGGGTGATGGCATCGGTTTTTTTGGGGTGGTTGATGCGTTTGGCAGGAATGGTAAACGTAAAGGTACTGCCGACTCCCAGAGCGCTGCGCACATCCAGACGTCCCTGGAGACGCTGGGCGATCTCCCGACTGATGGTCAGTCCCAGACCGGTACCCTGAATGTTTCCGTCCCGATTGCCGACCTGCTGAAACGGACGGAAAATCCGTTCCTGATCGGCGGGGCTCATCCCGATTCCGTTGTCCTCCACCGTGAACGTCAGCCAACCGCTTTTGTAACAGGCGGAGACATGGATCCTCCCCCCTTTCGGGGTAAACTTGACGGCATTGGAGAGGAGATTGTTGAGAACCTGACGAATCCTCATGGGATCGGAGCGCAGAAGCGGGGCATGCTCTCCGTGGTGGCAAAAATCGATATGGAGATCGATGCGTTTTTCCATGGCGCGGCTCTGGTAGAGCTCCGCGACGGAGAAGAAAAGCTGCCGGGGATCAAACTCACTGTAATGCAGTTCCATGTTGCCGCTTTCGATTTTGCTCAGATCAAGGATATCGCTGATAAGCTGAGTGAGAATCTCGGAGGCTTCATGGATGGTCCGGAGCTGTTTTTTCTTTTGGGGATTCTCCTCGTCTTTGAGCATCATGGAGATGAAACCGTTGATGGCGTTGAGCGGTGTACGGATTTCGTGGGAGACATTGGCGAGAAAGGTGCTTTTGGCTTCAGAAGCCTCTTCCGCCCGTTTCAGGGCTTTCATCGCTTTGGCTTTGGCTTCGTGCAGCGAGCGGGTTCGCTGGCGGACGAGGGATTCCAGTCGGCTCTGTTCGCTCTGAATCCTCTCCAGCTCTTTTTCGGCGAGATACTCGTACCAGGAAGCGAGCAGGGCAACGAGTAGCGCGTTACCGACAAAGGTGATGAGAGGGAAGAGACCCAGTTCATTCAGGTAGGCGGGAGAGAGACGGGGAAGGATGAGGACCCCCGTGATGGTGAGCAGGGTCCAAAACCATCCCTCCATCCGTCCATTGAGGAGAAAGGAGATCAGAATCACGCTGATTCCCCAGATGAGGATGCTGGGGTCCCCCTGTTGTTTATAGAGGGTGAAGAGAAACGCCAGCAGTGCGATGGCAAGAAAGAGCCGATTGATGAAACGCTGTAATAGCGGAAAATAGTGGAGCAACAACAGAAAAAAGAGCGATCCGAACATTGTACCCAGGTCGAGAAAAGCCTGTTGGTCTTCTCCGGATTCCCGGAAGCGCATCAGGGCCATGATCCCCAGAATGGGAGCGAGGGAAAAGAGAACCGTTTTGATCGCTTTCTGGCGTTTGGTGTCGATTTGCTCTTTTGGGCTCATTCCGTTCCTTTGTTTGACTGCTTGATGGACGTCTTGTGGCGGATCCGATGAGAGATTCCGGACAGAGAGGATGTGGCATTTTCCCGGGGTCCGGCTCCCGGCTTTTCCCCTGAACGCCTCCGTACGCTCTCAGCGGAGAGGATGCCCGGTCCGATGCGCTTCGGGGCTCGGAATCCTGCCGGACGCGCTCTTTCGATGTCGATTATAGTTGACGAATGTGTAGTCAAAATACACAACTCTGAGCATTGTGTGCTTTTGGAAAAAGTAGAGAAAAGGAGGGTAGGAAAGTTCTTACAGACAGTTGCGGGATATTGAAGTATTCTTTAAGAAACAATAGGGAAACATAGAGAAAGATCTTCCGGATGAAAAGAGGATAAGGTTTGGGAAGAAAAGGTGAAGAGTTGGAGCATCTCGAGTTCCAGTTGCGGGTGCTTCAGAGTATTTCGCATGATATTCGTACCAATATCAATGAGATACAGGGGTATCTGACCTTTTTACAGAGGAAAAAACTGGAAGATGAAGAGGTGGAGTATCTGCTGCGTGCCCGTAATGCAACCCAGGCGTTGCGTTACAGTGTCGACAAGATGCTCAATTTCACCAGTCTCAATGCCGAAGATCTGGAATTGCAGAGGGAGTGGTTTTTCCTCGATGACCTGATCGTGGATGTGGCGGAGTTCGCCTCCCGGGTAGCATCGGAGAAAGATTTGAAGCTCCTGCTGGATGTGGAAACCGGGACGGGGCCGGTTTACGGTGATGCCCGCCGACTCGGGGAGATGCTGCGTTATCTGCTGGAGAATGCGGTACGCTTTACCGAGCAGGGAAGTGTATCGCTGCATGTGAAACGTGAAGAGACGGCAGGAAACGAAAAGGTCGAAATCGTCATCCGGGACAGCGGTATCGGCATGAGTCCCGCCGAGCTCAAAGAGGTATGTAAACCTTACGTCCGTTTTGCCGAAGGGGAAAAAGGTCTGGGGCTGGGACTCTATTTCTCCCGCATGATTGCCGAGAAGATGGGAGCATTGCTGGAGATCGAGAGTGTTCCGGAAAAAGGTACCACCGTCCGGATTCAGCTTCACCTCGACCAGGAGAAAGAGGCGCCGAAACTTTATGGTCTCCTCAACGGTAAAAAGGTGGTGTTTTTCTGCGACAGGGAGTTGCATCTGCATCGGGATGTGCAACTCCTGACCCGTCGGGTCTATGAAGGGCTGGGGATGGAAGTGGACTTCTTCGAGGAAGAGTCGGCATTTATCCAGTATCTCATCTCCGGATCCCGCACGCCGGACCTGGTAAGCGTGGCAACTCTGCCGGAAGAGTATGGTCGTTTCGGCATGCTGTTTGCTTTTTTGAAAAAGAGTCAGGCGTTCCGTAAAACCTGTTTTATGGCCGAACGTCTGGGTAATCAGCTCCATCCCGACAACTTTGACCGAAGTTTTGAGGGGCACGCCGGAATACGAGGCTATCTGGAGTGTCTGGAACATGCGGCTCAGGCGCCGTTTCAGGAGAAACTGCGAATTCTGATCGTCGACGATCTGGTCTCCAATATCGAGATACTCCGCCTTTTTCTCAGCAAAATAGCCCCCGATGCCGAGATTGATACCGCTCAGGGCGGATATGAGGCGATCGGCATGTACAAGACCCGGCGTTACGACCTGATTCTCCTGGATCTGAAGATGCCGGGACTCGACGGCTTCCAGGTACTGAAACGGTTGGAGGAGCTTGCGCCGCTTCCTCCGGCCTATGCGGTGACGGCGGAGGTTTACGAGGCCACACGCCGGGAGGTGGAGGCGTCATCCTTCCTGGGGTTGCTTGAAAAACCGTTCAATCCCGAAGGAATCAAAAAAGTTATCAAGGAGGCCATGGATGCGAAGCATCATCGATAAAACAGAGGTTGTTGCGTTGGAGTATCTGACGGGACTGGGATTTGAACGGGAACAGGTACTTCCGCTGATTGCCCAGGCACGGAAAGATCTGGAGAATGAATTTATCAAGCTTGATGCGATCCGCCAATCTCCCAATCCGGAGGAGGAGGCTCTGGACCGATCCCTTCATGCGATCAAGGGGCTTCTCTTCAATCTCGGGCATCACGACCTGGCCGAGAAACTCGAAGCGATCCGCGGAGCGGAAGATATGGAGCATATGCTGGCGGATCTGGATCGGGTACTGGCGGAAGCCGAAGCGTAAAAGAAACGGCTGAGCTCCCCTCTTCGTGAGGGCGGGAAGGGACAGAGAGTCAGTAGATCAGTTTATAGCCGATTCCGTATTCGGTTTTGAGATAGGTGGGATGCTTGGAATCCTCTCCGAGCTTTTTCCGAATGTTTTTGATGTGATGATCAAGTGAACGGTGGGAACTGATGGAGGAGAGGGCATTGGAGAGATAGTCCCGGCTGAGTATGCTGTTGCGGTGGCGGATCAGAAGCGAAAGGATATCGAACTCTGTGGCGGTAAGATGAAGCGGATTGCCCTTGAAGAGAATCTGGTTGTTCTCCAGGGTGAAGACTTCTGCGTCGACAGGACTGTCGATCCCGCTGAAGCGTCCCAGAATCGCCCAGATCCGGGCTTCGAGTTCTTCCGGATCGATGGGTTTGACCATATAGTCACTGGCCCCGTGCCGGAAGGCCCGGACCTTGTTTTTGGTATCGCCGTGGGCGCTGATGACAATGACGGGGGTCGTATAGCGGGTGCGCAGCTCCCGCAGCAGATCAAATCCGCTGAAATCGGGGAGAACCAGATCGAGCAGCAGCATATCGAAGCGTCGTTGGCTCAGAAGTGAGAGGGCATCGGACGTGGTCTCCACATGATGCACATCAAAATTACAGGTAATCAGATATTTCTGAAGGAATTCTGCGGTTTGCAGATCATCCTCCACAATCAGGATACTTACCTCTTTGGGTGGGGTCATGTTTTTTCCTTCTCCAGGGAGAGATTCATAGATTACTCAGATTCTATCAGAATTTGTCTATATTTTTCAAATAAAATAGGCATAATGCTGGAAAAATGATGAAAAAATGGGTAGAGTCATATCCTGAAAGGTCAAACAGAACGGAATTGTCCCTTCGGAGAGTCGGGGGAACTTATGAAAGGATGGAGATGAAACAGACGAGGGATGAGAGGAACGAAGAGATGTTGCCTTTTCCGTTGACGGTTCTCTATGTCGAGGATGATCCGGAGGCCCGGGAACTGACCCGCTTTTTCCTTGAGAGCTACTTCACCAATGTCGAGTGCGCGGAGGATGGGGAGCGGGCATTGGAGATATTTTTCGATCATCCCCGGATCGATATGATCGTCACCGATCTCTCGCTGCCGGGATTTGACGGTTTTGAGATGCTGCGAAGAATGCTTCGCCGTCAGGAGGAGCTCTCCATTGTCATTTTCTCCGCCTATGCCGAGACGAATCTTTTATTGAAGGCGATAGATCTCGGAGTGGACGGCTATCTGCTCAAGCCCTTTGACCCTGACCGTTTCGAAGAGGTGATCGTCTCTTCGGTAAAGCGTCTGCTCAAGCGCAGAGATCTGCTCCGCTATCAGAAAACACTGGAAGAACGGGTGGCCCAACTGGAGACGGAGTGTCATCGCCTGCATTCGGAGAAGTAGATCCCTCTCGGATCAGGGATCACCGAGCGTCGCCCGGATCTGGCGGGGCATATAGTAGCGGAACTGTTTGGGGTAGATGAAAAAATCTGTTTTGCTTTCCATCCCTGTTTCGAGCTCACTCCATCGTTCGATATCGAATTGAAGGGAGACGACCCCGAGGGCGGGGATCTTTCCGAAATGATCCGGACTCAGGAAGTTGGCCACTTCGCTGAGTTCCGGGTTGTGCGCGATAAGAAAGATCGATTCGTGCTCTTCTTCCTGCATGGAGAGGATCTCCAGAATGGTTTCGGGATCCACCCGGTAGAGCTCCTGCAGGTAGTGGATTTTCCCCGGGTATTCGAGCCGTTCGGCAAGAGCGTCTGCCGTGCGTTGGGCTCGCAGGGAACTGGAAGAGAGGATCAGATCGGGACGAATGCCTTTGAGTGCCAGGTAGGCACCGATGGTCCGGAGATCCTCACGACCCCGGGGCGAGAGGTCCCGTTCGAAGTCACTGGCCCCCTCTTCGTCCCAGCTTGATTTGGCGTTGCGGATCAGATAGAGTCGCTTGATGGGAGATCCTTTGGAAACTTAGAGTTTGCCCAACTCGTTGGAGATGCTTTTGGCGGCTTTGTCCATGATCATTTTGGCCAGTGCAACGTTTCCGTCATCACGGAAAATGGCGAAGACGTTGATTTTGGCGAACTGATCGTTGCTGTGCTCGCCGGCGCTGTTGATCAGAAAGACATGGCCGTCGAGGGTCTTCGCCTCGATGGAAGCCGCCTCGCTGAATCCGACGTCCAGGGACGACTCGGTGATCATCCGAAACGCGTCGTTGAAGATACTGGCGGAATAGGGGATGTCGGTACCGGTGTTGTCGTTGTCGAAATAGAGAGTTTCCCCTGTGTAGTTGAGTACGGCGGAGCCGAGATATCCGTTGACGGCGCGGAGCCGTTTCATCGCCTGGTCAAAATCGATCATGATGGTCCTTTTTCTTTAAAATTTATTTGTTGAGTTGCTGCATAAATGCGTTGAAGGTTTCGAAGCTCTGACCGTTGGAAGCCAGCCACTCGGCCAGTGTCTTTTCGGCCGCTTCGATTCCCTCTGCCTCTTCCACCTTTTTCAATTCCGCATAAAGCGCGCCGACCTTCTCTTTGGTCTCGGCTTTGACCGCACGGCGTGTCGAGACGTAGTTCCGGAAAGATCCGTCCGGATTTTTGGCCACGCGTACCTGCGCCAGAACCCAGTAGTAACTGCCGTCTTTGCACAGGTTTTTGACATAGGCATAAACCTCTTTTCCCTCTTTGAGATTATCCCAGAGATACTTGAAGATCACCTTGGGCATGTCGGGATGACGCAGAATCGAGTGGGGCTGATCAAGCAGCTCTCCCTGCGTGTAACCGGAAATTTTGAAAAAGATGGGATTGGCGTAGGTGATGTCCCCGGCTTCATTGGCTTTGGAGACGATCATATCGATTGAGGTGACTTCCCGTTCAACATCGGTGGGAGTGGGGCGTTGCATGAGTGGCTCCTGCTATTTGAGATTTTTGCGTATTCTATCTGACAGGCTTTCCGATGTCTGTCAGAACTTTCTGACGGCGTCTGAAACAGGAACGGACTATAATGTCATTAGAGATAACGATTGCGAAAAAGGGATACAGATGGGAACGACCGATATGAAGGCATTGCGAGAGCGGCTGGACGAGAGTGCCCGGCTGATCGAAAAGGCCGCCAGCCGGAGTGAAATCAATCGGGTAGTGGAAGAGCTGATTGCCGGATTGGTCGATTCGGAATTTGCGTCGCTGTGGATTTTTGATGAACAACGGGCGAAACTGATTCGGGAGCGGGAAGATGATTCCCTCAACGAGATATCGATTCAGGAGCAGCAGGGGGTCATCGCCCGCTCCTTCCTGACCATGAGCGGAGGAATCTACAACTACCTGGCCAGTGAAAAGGAGTATGTCGCACGTTTCGACAATCCGGACAATATCCGGATCAAGTCCAAGATTATTGTTCCCCTGGTGGACGGGGAACGCTTTCTCGGTTTGGCAACGGCCTACTCCTCGGTACGGCGTATCCGGAATTTCAATGAGGAGGATCTGAAGCTCCTGGAGGCGCTGAGTCCGTTCCTGGTGGAGGCGATTTACAAAATCCGTCCCGATCTGAGGGAGGAGAAAGTGGAGCGGGTGATTCTCAACGAATCGCTTCGGAGCAAATTGTCCGCTGTCAGCGAAAAAGTCGAAACGATTCAGGAGGAGCGCGAAGAGCGTCATGAAAGAGCCGCACCCGATGAACTTCTGGGCTTTCTGGCCAATACGGTCCATGATATCCGGACGCCCGCCAACAGCCTCGCGGGTTTTCTGGAACTGCTGGAGGAGCGGATCGGGGACACCCGGCTGTTGCAATTTGTCCGTAACGCCCGGGAGAGCGCGGAGTTCATCAATGAACTCACCACATCGATTCTCGATCGCATCAGTCTGCAGCAGGGGGCGGGACCCGCTCCGGTCGAGGTCAACCCGATCAAATTCTTCTCGGATATCGCCGCAGTCTTTTCCGCCAATATGTACGACAAAAAGATTACCTACAATGTATTTCTCGATCCCCGGCTTCCCGCGGAGATCCGAATCGATGCCTTCCGCCTCAAGCGGGTGGTCCTCAATCTCCTGGGAAATGCCTGGAAATTCACGCCCAGGGGTAAAAGCATAGAGCTTTCGGTGACCTATGATACCCCGACACAACGAATCGCTGTCGCCGTCAGTGACCGGGGAATCGGAATCGCCAAGGAGAAACAGGAGAAGATCTTTGAAGCGTTCGCCCAGGCGGAGGAGACGACTTCCCTGGAGTATGGCGGAACAGGATTGGGGCTGAGCATCAGCGCCCAATACGTTGCGGAGTTGGGCGGAAAGCTTCAGTTGGAGAGTGAACTGGAGAAGGGAAGCCGGTTTTTCTTTGATATTCCGGTAGAAGTCACCGACGAGACTCCGCGCTTTCCGGTCCCCGATCCTCTGCCCGCCCGCGTGGAGATTCTGATGGCCAACCAGCACGCGGTCGCAGCCCGGAACCTTCTGCGGTATCTGTTGCGTCTCGGCTTTACCAAAGAGAGGGTGCGTATCAGTTATGATCGCAACAATCTGGATCCGGAGACGACCCATCTGATCGCTTTCGGATCCCTGTTGGACGCGCAGACGCTGGAGCGTATCCGTCAGAGAAACATTTCGCTGCTGGTCATGGAGGAGGAGCTTTTCTCTCTGACCAACGATCAGGATTTCTCCGGAGTCCCTGTGGCGTCGACCTATACCGCCTACCTGCCGGAACTTTACGAGTTTATCCGTCGGACGGGTCAAGGAAAAGGCCCGTCACGCAAAGTGCTGGTTGTGGATGACAACCGGATCAATATTGAGCTGCTCCGTGCGATTCTGGAAGAGGAACTCTACCATGTAGAGACGGCAGAGAGCGGCGGCAGGGGGCTGGAGCTCCTCAGCGATGCTCTCAGGAGGGGCGATCCCTTCTCTCTGGCTTTTATTGATCGGCATCTGCCGGATCTCCACGGTACGGAGTTGATGGAACGATTTCGTCGCCAGGAGGAGCAGGAAGGTGTCTCTTCCCGTCTCTATGCGGTCTCCATTACCGGGGATCCGGATGAGAGTGAACGGGACCGACGGGTCTTCGATCGGATCATGCGCAAGCCGTTCAAACAGCATGAGGTCAAAAGTATTCTGAGTAATCTAGGGAAAAGATAGCCCCCCTTTTTCCGCGACGTCCCCGGTCCCGCTACAATTAAAGAATTCTTGGATAGAATCTTTGGTAGTGTTATAAAAATTGAAAGGGGGAGGGATGCCGCTCCATCGTATTGTCATTGCCGACGATCATGATATCGTTCGCAGCGGGTTGGAACTGATTCTCTCCCGCGAGAGCGACCTGCAGCTGGAAGCCATGGCTTCCAGTTATGAAGAGCTTATCCTTCTGTTGGAAGAGCGCGACGGAATCGATTTGCTGATTCTCGATCTCAATCTCGGTGATCGCAACGGGCTGGGAACGATTCGGGAACTGCGGGAGCGCTTCCCCCGTCTGCCGATTCTGGTGCTCAGTATGTATCCCGAAGAGCTTTACGCACTTCAGGCGATCCGAGCGGGAGCGGCGGGTTATCTCAACAAACGGGCGATTACCGGGGAACTCGTCGCGGCGATCCAGAAGATTCTGACGGGGGAAAAATACGTCAGTGAAACGGTCCAGGAAGAGCTCCTTTACGGTACGAGCCTTGAGGAAGAGGAGTCGGTACGGGAACTGCTCTCGGAACGGGAACTTCAGGTGCTGAGCCTTCTGGCCTCCGGAAAGAGTGCAAGCGAGATCAGTCAGACACTGGGGATCAGTCCCAAAACTGTCTCTACTTATCGCTCCCGGATGCTGGAAAAACTCTCCCTGGAGAATACCGCCCAGTTGATCCAGTTCGCACTCCAGAACAATATTGTCGCCTGAATTCTTCTCTTTTCTGCGTTTCCCTGAAGCCCGCTCCTTCTTTTGAGGCGCCGTGTGTTAAAATCACCGCGTTTGTTGTCAGACGGTGCAATAGGACGGACGTCGGATATACCGAACCCTGTCCGGTCGGAGTTTCCGGACAAAGAACCGGTATTGCCGAAGAAGGTACACCGGAGGTTCGGATGGATCATCCGTTCCGCTCACATTCGGTGGAGACGACGTAAAACTGTTGCATATTTTTGGTTTATATCTCAAATTACAGAAGGTGGCTTTATGGCAAAACGACAGATCAAAAAAGCAGTCCTGGCCTACTCCGGCGGACTCGATACCAGCATTATCCTCAAGTGGCTTCAGGATGAGTACAACTGTGAGGTGGTGACTTTCACCGCGGACCTGGGACAGGGCGAAGAGGTGGAGCCCGCCCGGCAGAAGGCGCTCAAACTGGGGATCAAACCCGAAAACATCTACATCCTCGACCTGCGGGAGGAGTTTGTGCGGGACTTTGTCTTCCCCATGTTCCGGGCCAACGCCATCTATGAGGGCGAGTATCTGCTGGGGACCTCCATCGCCCGGCCGCTGATCGCCAAGAAGCAGATCGAGATCGCCCATGAGACCGGGGCGGATGCCGTGGCCCACGGCGCGACGGGCAAAGGGAACGACCAGGTGCGCTTCGAGCTGGGCTATCTGAGCCTCGATCCGGACATCGCCGTCATCGCCCCCTGGCGGGAGTGGGATCTCAACAGCCGGGAGAAGCTCCTGGCCTACGCCGAGCAGCACGGCATCGCCATCGACCGCAAGGGCAAAAAATCCCCCTACAGTATGGACGCCAACCTCCTGCATATCTCCTACGAGGGGCAGATCCTCGAAGATCCCGCCGCCGAGCCCGAAGAGGATATGTGGCTCTGGACCA
>Ga0256843_1002613_pt1 | contig 13005 bp, 10 predicted proteins | sample AlvinellametaG_FD_191572 | JGI IMG/M metagenome (GOLD analysis project Ga0256843, IMG submission 191572) | Pompeii worm associated microbial communities from hydrothermal vent at the East Pacific Rise, Pacific Ocean - Alvinella | ecosystem: Host-associated > Annelida > Integument > Unclassified ... | reverse complement strand
TTGGATAATATCCTAAATCCTCTATACTTTCTTCATCTCTAATATCTACAATGATTCTGCCATGATTTAAAAAATTTTCATCTGGAAAATCCTCTCTCATTGGAGTAAGTCTTTCAGCTCCAAATGTTATAGCTGTCTCTTTTTTATTTCCAAATAACTTTTTAAACATTTATTCTCCTATTTTGCTAATCTTTTTATTGCTGTATTTTCTTTTGGTATCCACCATTCTTTATTATTTTCCACCCATTTATTATGTATAAAATATCCAGTTACTTTTACAAATCCATTTTTTTCTTTATACGTAGTAAATGTTGTGGCTTTTTTATATATTTTTACTACTTTTGCATTTTTTGATGGTTTATTATATATATTTGTCTCTTTAGTTGTAATTAATGTCATAGGATGAATTACTATATAATCAAAACAATTTTTTTTGTTTTTTATTGTTTTAGTTTTTAATTTTTCAATTTCTTTATTTAAAAAAGCAAGTTTTTTAATAATTCCATCTACATTTTGTTTTGCTTCTTTTTTATTTTTTATTTCCTCTTTTAAAGAGTTTACTTTGTATTGTAATTCTTTTATTTGAAAATTTAGCTCTTCTATCTTTTGAAGTTGTTGTTTTATATTTTCTATTTCTTGTTTATTTTCTTTTACATCATCAAAAGGAGAGTTACATCCTACTAAAAATAATGTTGCTATTAATAAATATTTTTTCATATTTCAAGTTTTCCTTTTTAATAATTGTTTAAAATTTCTATAACTTTATCCACTTCATTATCTTCTAAATGCTCACCCATAGGAAGTGATACTAAATACTTATCTTCCTTACAAGCTTTAAAATTTTCACAATTTTGACTATATGCTTTTAATTTTGGTAAAGAAATAGGATAATGGATTCCACTTTGAATCCCGTTTTCACTTAAATACTCTCTAAATTTATCTCTATTTTCTACTTGCACTACAAATAGATGCCAAGCATGATATATATTTTCTATAACTTTTGGTAATTTTATTTTATCATTTTTTATCTCTTTTAGATATCTTTTTGCTACATAATTTCTTTTTGTAAGCCAATTATCAAGATATTTTAATTTTACATTTAAAATCGCTGCTTGAAGTCCATCAAGTCTTGAATTTCTTCCTTCAAATTCATGTCCAAATTTTGTGCTTCTTCCATGGTTTGAGTATTGTCTAATTTTATATGCTAAATTATCATCATTGATTGCAACCATTCCCCCATCACCATAAGCACCTAAATTCTTACCAGGATAGAAGCTAAATGTAGCAATGTCCCCAAATGTTCCTACTTTTTGATTATCTATCATAGCACCATGAGCTTGTGCACAGTCTTCTATTACTTTTAGGTTATATTTTTTTGCAATTTCATTGATTTTTTTCATATTTGCAGGATGTCCATATAAATGCACAGCAATTATAGCACTCGTATTTGGAGTAATATGCTCTTCTATACTTTTTGTATTTATTTGATAATACTTATTACAATCTACAAATTTTACTTTTAATCCATTTCTACTCACTGCTTCAGAAGTAGCTATAAAAGTATTAGCAGGCACTATCACTTCACTGTCCTTTGGTAAATCCAAAGCCCAAAGAGCGATTTCCAGTGCATCAGTACCATTTCCTACACCAATTGCATTTTTAATACCTAAATAAGAAGAAAAATTGTTTTCAAACTCTTCTACATACTTCCCACCCACAAAAGCTGTATCATTTATTACATTAAAAATAACTTCGTTTATTTCATCTTTTATAGTTTCATATTGTTTTTTTAAATCTAAAAATTTAATCATATTCATACCTTTGAGATAATTTCAAGCGCTTTTATCACGTTTATAATTGATTTTTTTGATGTAATTGGAGTTTTATCATTTTTAATACAATCTCTAAAATGCTCAATAGAGTTATTAAGTGATTGATTTGACGGTAGAGTTGGAATCTCAATATCACCATATTTATATTGCACCATATATTGATAAAGCTCGTTTTTACTCAAATCTTTCTCAAGTACTACTCCAGCATCATAAAGTTTTATTTTTTCAGGGATTGTATCATCATACACTGCACTCATTTTAGTCCCACCAATAATCATTTCTCTTACTTTTACAGGAGATAGCCAAGATACATCTATTCCTACAATTATTCCATTTTCAAGTTCTAAATCAATCCTTGCTATTGCTTCATTTGGGAAGTCTTTGTATTTTTTCTTAAATACACTCACCTTTTTTATATCAAGTCCTACTAAATAATCAATTATACTCAAATCATGCACTGCTAAATCCCAAATAACATCGGTTGAATACTGAAAAAGTCCTAAATTTATACGACGAGAATTGATATATACAATATCTCCAAATTTATCTAAACTGTTTTTTAGATATTTTACAGGCTCACTATATATAAATATATGATCAACCATATATTTAAGATTTTTCTTCTCAGCAAGTTCAATCAGCTCATACGCATCTTCAAGATTTAATGTAAAAGGTTTTTCTACAAAAATATGTTTATTTGCTTGAAGAGCTTTTTTTGCTATTTTATAATGAGTAGCCGGAGGAGTAGCAATAAATACAGCATCAATATCAAGACTTAAAACCTCATCAAGTGAAGTTGTAATAGTAAAATTATATAATTTTTTTGCTTCATTTATCCTATCAATATCTTCATCAAAAATAGTTATAAGCTCAAGGCCATCTGTATTAGAGATAGTCCTTGCTATATTTATACCCCAATATCCATACCCAATAAGTGCTACTTTCATAATAGTTCCCTCGCAAAAATAAATTCATAATTCTCTAAAAACTTCATAAATTTTTCAAACTCTTCAAACTCTTTATCATCCCAAGAATTTGGATGTGTTTGGATCACAATATAATCTTTTTGGATAAAATTTTCTTTAAAAGCATCTAAATTCACCCTATGTACAGGCACTTCTAATTCTATTCTATTTTCTTTTTTTATATTTATCCCTTCAAATCCATCTTCTAAAAAAAATCCCACTTTTAATCCCACTTCTTTTAATGCTAAATTGGTATTTGTATCTACTGCATTATATGGAGCACCAAATGTAATAAACTCTAATCCCACTTTTTCTTTAAATAATCTATTTGTATACTCTAAAAGATTTATTTGATACTCTTTTGAAGTTGAATTAAACTCTTGATAAGTTTCTCCATCAAAATTAAATTGTCTATGTAAAAATCCATGATTAAAATACTCTATAATATCACTATGTTTTCTAATCCAATCAAAATACTTTTTATCATCAAAAATCAAAGAATTACCAATAATACCTATATTTGCTTTTTTATTAAATTTTCTTACAATATCTACAAATTTTTGCCATCTTGTAGGCACTATTTTTTCTTTCCCTGGATAACCTGCTAAATCATCAGCTTTTAAAATCACTTTCATTTAATATCCCTTAATTTTTTTGCTGGATTTCCAGCATATATTCCACTCTCAATTATATCTTTCGTAACTACACTGCCAGCACCAATCACTACATTAGCACAAATTTGAACCGGTAAAATCGTAGCATTACTTCCTATTGATACATTATTACCGATTTTTGTCTCTTTCCATTCATCTGAATTACTTGATGGTTTACCTTCACTAAAAAGGTCATTTACAAACATTACTCCATGTCCTATAAAACAATTCTCTCCAATAGTTACTAATTCACATATAAAAGTGTGTGATTGAATACGAGTATTTTTACCAATTCTCACTCCTTTTTGAATCTCACAAAAAGGACCTACAAATACATTATCATCTAAAAAACACTCATATAAATTACTTGGATTTACTATTACTACATTTTTACCTACTTTAATATCTCTTTGAGTTGATGTGTATAGTTTGAAATTATTGTTATTTTGTGATATACTTTCTTTTACAAAATTGGACGTTAGTCCGCTCTCCCTTTTTGGGAGTAAATCACTTATCTTTTCTACAACTTCAAAAAATTTATTTTCATTTAATCTTTTTACAAAATAACTTAATCTTTTGGCATCAAAAGTCCTAACTTGTGATAATATAGCAAATGAATCTTCACCTATTTTATAATAAAATGGATTATTTTTATTTTTTGAACTTAGTAAAACTCCTAAAAAAAACCTTTTATTAAACTTTCTTAAAATTAAAACAGGTCTTAAAAATTCATCTCCAACACCATTTTGTTCATATCCTATATTTTGCCCTAAATTTATAAAAAAAATATCTCTTTTACTAAATTTTAAAATAGTTTCTTTTTTATGAATATTTTTTTTGATTTCATTCCATTCATCAAAATTTTTCACACTATCTCCTTAACAAACATCTCAATATCTACATCCATCTTAGAATAAAGCTCTTTTGATTTTTGTTTAGTATTTTTATTTATCAGTTTTTTAGCTAAAGAAATAATCTCTTTTGAATCATTACTATGCCACATTAAACCATTATCAATTAAAAATTTGTCATAATGGCTTATAAAACTTCTTGTAGAAATTACAGGTACACCAAAATAAGTAGCTTCTATATTTATAGTCCCTCCACCACCTATAAAAAGAGATGATTTTGCAAGTAGGTTTTGAAGAATTATCGCTTTTTGTAATACAATAGCTTTTGGAAATCTTTCTTGTAAAGGCTTTGATTCATATCTTGGAATAATTACTAAGTTTATATCCCAATTTTGAATCTCATCTAAAACATCATATAAAAAAGGGTATTTGTTTTGAACATAGCTTGCTTTAAACTCCTCTTCTCTTACTACTACAATAGGTTTATTTTCATCTATCAAAGGTAGTTCATTTTGGATATAATTTTCATCTATTTTAAAATCTTTTAGCCAAATAAGTGGATCTATAAAATTATATGTTTTTATTCTATCTTTACAAACCCCAAGAGTTTCAAAAATTGTGTCTTCTAAAAAAAATGGTTTAAATAAAATAGATGAAAAAGGAGCAGTAAGCCTTGTTACATGAGTTATATTTTCACATTTAATTTTATAATCTTTTATAGGAAAATCATTAAAATTAATTACCTTTATTCCAAGTCCAAAAGCCACTCTATTTATATCTACCACACTTCCACTTACAACTGTTTTTACATCATATTTTTTTATTATCTCTATAAGCTTTGTTTGTCTATCAAGACTTGCTTTTAGTTTACCTTCTAAACTCGCCCCTCCATATTCTCCTATAGAGATATATGGAATTTTGTATAAATCTAAAATACTATTTAATTCATTGTAACTTCCACCCCTTGATACTACTATGTATTTATCTAATCTTTTTAAAATAGGATAAAAAAACAAAGCCCATTTAGGAGTAGAAATATCAAATAAAATCATAATCCCATCCAATTATTATCTCTATAAAATAAAGAAGTATACTTTTTTTTATAAGTCCCAGCTGAAACTCCACTAAAAAATATATGTTTAAAACCACTCTTTTTTAAAAATTCAATAGCTGGTAGATAATTTTCTCTTTGAGAATCATCTAAAATAATTATTCCATCATCTTTTAATTTCTCAACAGCATTATAAGTACTATTTACTCTATCTCTTCCATCTATTATAATAACATCAAATAACTGCTTTTCTTCTAATATTGATTTAGCATATTCTCCCCCATATTTATCAAGTTCTACAAATTTTAAAGTAATATTATTTTTTGATAATGATGATTTTATAAGATTATAATATTTTTTATCATGTTCTACACTTGTAATATGTTTTACATAATTAGATAAATATAAAGTACTATTACCACATCCATATTCATAAATATTTAAATTTGAATTTAAATATGGAAGAAAAAAATCATTAAAAGAATAACTCCACCATGGAATAGGCTTTTTATCTTTATTTATAGATTTATATAAACAAGCAGCTTCAAACCATCCTTCTTCATATAACATTCCTCTATATCTTAAACGAATCAATTTCCATAAAACATTATAAGGTGAAAAAAATAGTTTTAATCTATCAAACATTAAATACCTTTAACACCTTTTGAATATTTATCTTTTCATCAAAAATAGTTTTATTAAATTCAGATACTATTTTTCTCTCTTCTAAATCATTGATATACAAACTTATTAAATCAATATAATCTTTTATATCTTTTGCAAATACATTTATATCACTATTTTTATACCACTCTCTAATAGTATCATTTAAATACTCTTCCATAAATACTACAACTCCACCTTTTGCTATATATTCATTTTTGCTTTGCCCTTGTCTAAGAGGAAAACTATCAGGCCACACATCAATCACCCATCCATACACATGAGGATTTACAAGCCCCATAAATATAAATCTTTCTTCATCAATATTATATTTTTTTAACTTTTCTTTGATCCCTTCAGTATCACCTTCTCCACAAGCAAGATATATTGTATTTGGATTTTGTCTCATAATTTCAGATATAGTCTTAATATACTCATCACTATCAATTTTTACAAATCTTCCTATTGTACCAAGAATTACTACATCTTTGCCAAATTCTTTTTTGATATTATTTTTAATATCAAATCCTTTTTCTTTATCATCTTCATAACCTACTAAAAACTCTTTAGCAATTGGTATATTTATAATATTCCATTCAAACTCTTTGCATACTTGTTCAAAATGAGAAACTCTTCTATCAATATTAGGTACATCATAAGCACAATTTCCATGAGAATAATATATTTGTAGTGGTGCTGAGCGAGTAACATATAAAAAATTAAATATTGGAAAAGCTCCACCTGCTATCATAATATCAATGTTATCTTTAATAATATTTTCTCTAAGAGTTAAAGCTTTTTCTAAATGATTATTATAATATCCATCTTCTCTAAAAAAATCTACACTTCTATTTACTTGAATCCCTAAATCTTCTAATTTTTGTATACATTTTTCATCATCAAAACTTTTTTCAAATTGATTAAAAGTATAAACTATTATCTCATAATTATCTCTAAATTCTTTATTTTCCATAAGGCTTTTAAATAAAGAATATTCTACTTTATAAGGAGAATTAAAAACTATTCTATCTTTTATAAAAGCTATTTTTATTTTATCTTTTTTTAAAGGAGTTGGTTTTGGTAAATTATTTATAAATTTTTTATACCCTTTTATAGTTTGTTTAGTTACATTTTCATTAAATTCTCTCCATTCATCTATAGTTTGAAAATTATTTCCCATAACTTGATAAGTAAAAAACTCTACATACATCATATCAGCTATTCTATCACTATCTCTAAGTTTTAGTAATAATTTTTTCAAATTATCATATAAATCTACAAATCTATTTGAAGCAAAAAACCTTTTATGTGTCCATACTTTATGTAAAAGCCAATTAAAAAAACTTCTTAATTCTTCACTAGAAAAAAACTCTAATTCTAAAACTATTTTATTTAACACATCAAAAAGCTCATCAGCATCTACTTCTTGTATAAAATTTTCAAAAAAATCTTCATATACAATATTTACTTGATGAAGATTAAACTTTAAAACTCTATTTAAAAAATTGTATAAAGCATCTTGTGAATTTAATGTTTCTAATACAAATAAAACTTTTGCTAATAATATTTTTTCTTCTAATGAAGAATTAGTGTAAGAATTATTTAAAATATCTATATATTTTTCTATTTCTTGTTGATTTTTATTATCTGTAATCTTTTCTTTTAATATAGAAAAAATAACTTTATCATCTGGTAATTTCCCATTTTTTATATTTTCAAAAATATTCAAAAACAATCCTTTTATTTTTTATAGTTTAATCGGTAGATTATATAGTTAGTTAAGAAATTCCCAAAAGGGAGAAGAAATTATTGAAGTAATTTCATTACATTTTGTTGAACTGCGTTTGCTTGGCTCATCGCATAACTTCCTGATTGTGCTAGTAAGTTATGTTTATTGAAGTTTGCACTTTCTTCTGCAAAGTCAACATCTCTTATTTGTGATTCTGCTGATTTTACATTTACTTGTGTTACAGAAATATTGTTGATTGTACTTACAAGTTGATTTTGAACTGACCCTAAGTCACTTCTAATTTTATCTAGCATTTTTTGTGCACTTTCAGCAATATCCATTACTGCCATCGCACCTTTAAGTGTAGTAACCCCTGCTCCTAAACCATTTGATACATTTTCTATATTTGTATTGGCATTTGCTCCTATTGCACTTCTTTGATCTTGAGTAAATGTTCCTCTAAGAGTTCTTAAGTTAATAGTAGCTTCTGCACTTTGACTTAATCCTGCTCCAGTACCACTTACTACAATATCTCTTGCATCTAGTCTTGTAAGTGTAAGTCTTCCATAGTTGTTTTGTTCTTTATCTAATCCAGCTACACCATCTAATCCACTAGCTTCGATACCTCTTCCATCAATTGATTTTAAATTTAAATGTCCTCTATTATCTATAAATGCTTCTACACCTGTTTGATCTTTTACTGCATTGATAGCTGCTACAAGTTTTCCATCACTATCATTTGCTTTTACATCATTGATGTCTCCAATAGTTACACCATTGATAGTAAGTCCTGTAACATCCCCACTCGCTACTGTTGCACTACCTGTAGATTGTACTTGCCATGAAGCTCTTACTCCTGTTTTATCTGAGTTTTTATTGATTGTCTCAGCTAAAACACCTATACCTGTTCCTGCACTATGTGAAATTACTACACTTTCAAGTTTAATATCATTTTTCCCATCAACACTTTTAAATGTTAATTCAACTGCACTATTAGCACCTGTAATAATAGCACCTGTTTCAAATCTTGTATTACCTATCTTATCTGAAGATGTAGCACCAATACTCGCTTTTACTGTTGTATTAGAGTATGCACCAATTTGGAACTCTTTATTTGTAAATTGTCCTGATAGTAATTGCTGTCCATTAAAGCTTGTAGTCCCAGCGATGTTATCAAGCTCTTCCATAAGTTTAGTGATATCTTGTTGAAGTGCTTTTCTTGTCTCTGCTGTTTGTCCATCTTGAGCTGCTTGTGTTGCTTTTGTTTTGATTGTATCAAGAATTTTAATTTGTTCATCCATAGCCTTATCAGCTACTTGAATAATCCCAATACCATCATTTGCATTTTTGATAGCTTGTCCTAATGCATTTGATTGCGCTCTTAAACTATCTGCAATTGCAAGACCTGAAGCATCATCTGCTGCTTTGTTAATTCTAAGCCCTGAAGATAATTTTTCAAGTGAATTATTTAATGCTCTATTATTTGCACTTGCATTTGCATGAGCATTTAATGCTCCTACATTTGTATTTATTCTAAATCCCATTGCCTTTCTCCTTAAGTTTTTAAAGCAATCCTTTGCTTTTTAGGAGAAAAGCAAATTATATTCCAAAATTAAAACTTTGGGGAATTTTTAAGTAGATATAATATATTTTCTATTGCTGCTGCTAAAAAGAAAAGCCAAGATTTATGCTCATAAATCCAATCAATCATTTTTGCTTTTTTTTCTATCTCTGTATTACTTTCTCTTACCATTATTCTAGCTAATTCAAGTTCAGCACTTACAATCAAAGGATTTGTAATATTTCTAAACTTTCTAAGAACTCTATCTGTTTCTAATATATCTTTTATTTTATCTATTTTAGAAATAGTTTCTGCTAATTCATCAAAATCTATTTTTTCTAAATCTTTATCTTTGTTTAATTTTTCTAAACTTTCTATTTTTTCCATAACATCTAAAAAAGTTTTTTCTATTTCACTTTTTACCCATTCTAATCTTTGGATATATAAATTTATAAGTTTTTTACTTCTTTTTAGATAGTATTGTTGTTTTTGTTTATCAACTTTTGAAACTTCAATATTTGATTTTATTGATAAATCTAAATTTTCTAATACTTCTTTAAAAGATTTATGCTCAGCACCTTTAATATAAGCACCCCCTTCTGTACAATTATATATATCAACTTTTCTAGTATTATTAGCTATATTATGTTCAAAAAAATTTTTAAACATTTTCCAAATTTTAGTAGTTTCTACTTCCTCTCCGTAATAACCAGGAACTTTTAATTTTTCTTTTTTATGATATTGATCTTCTATTTCTCCATATACAGCACCTTTTGAATGTGTTTTTCCATCATCACTAAAAGCTAAATCTTGTCCTATAAAAATTATATTTTTAAATTTAGGAGTAAGCAGTGCAAAATCAAATGCCATATTAGCTGCACTCATCCCTATTCCTATATATCCCCATTTATGTAATTTAAAAGCTTTATTATATTCAAAAGGTCTCATCGATATACATTTTCTCATATTACCTATATTCTCTAATGTTTTAGGATGTGAAATAGAAGTAGGTATAAAAATAGTATCTTTTAAAAGTTCTCTATCTAAATCTTCAAAAAATTTAGCTGTAGCTTCTACTCTTTCCATCGAAAAAACTAAATCTGGTTTTATCCCCTCTTTTTGTAAAATAGGTAAACTTGCATCTATACAAAGAATCGTTACTTTATCTTGATATTTTTTTAAAAGTGGTAATTGCTTTGCTAAACTTGGTCCTGTTGATACTATTATAGCTGTATCTGTATTTACATTTTTAGCAACACTCTCTAATGTATAAGAATTCACCATTTTAGGAATATGTCTTAAGTGATGATCAAGCCCGATCAATGAATCTTCTGCACTATTTCCTTCACTATTTATAAGGTGAGATATTACGTCCGTAATAGTTTTATTTATATTTATAATATTATCTCTATAAAACTTCACATAATATCCATTATTAACTTCTAAATCATATGTTTTTAAAAAAGTTTTAATATCTGGCTTAGATAAATATTCCCCTATTTCTATATTTGTAGTTGTTGATTCAAAAAGTATTCTAAGTTTATCATTTTTAATCTCTTTTGAAAAATCAAATAAATTCAATGCTATATAAATAAGTTCTAATTCAGGTTCTATAACCATTATAAATTTATCTAAATTTAAAAGCATTTTTATTAAAAGTCCATTACCTATCCCATAAAAAGTTAATAAAGGATATCTTGATTTAGAATCCATAATTTTATTATATTGCTCTACCACTTCATCTACAGGTTTTGTAGGATAAAATATATAATCATTTTCTTTATCATAAATATTTATATTTACATCATCATTTTTATCCATAAAAACTTCAAATTTTTTATTTGTATTTATTGAATATAAAAATGCGCCAAGTTTTGGATCTTTTTGCATAATTGCTTGTAGGTTTTTTTCATAAAAAGTCATTTTTGCCCTTTTTATTTTAATATCGGACAAAAGAAGAATAATTGAAGAGATCCCAAAAAGGGAAAGAGATATTACTATTGTAATAATCTCATTACGTTTTGTTGAACTGCATTTGCTTGGCTCATCGCATAACTTCCTGATTGAGCAAGTAAGTTATGTTTATTGAAGTTTGCACTCTCTGCTGCAAAGTCAACATCTCTGATTTGTGATTCTGCTGCACTTACATTTACTTGTGTTACTGAGATATTGTTGATTGTACTTACAAGTTGATTTTGAACTGACCCTAAGTCACTTCTAATTTTATCTAGCATTTTTTGTGCACTTTCAGCAATATCCATTACTGCCATCGCACCTTTAAGTGTAGTAACCCCTGCTCCTAAACCATTTGATACATTTTCTATATTTGTATTGGCATTTGCTCCTATTGCACTTCTTTGATCTTGAGTAAATTCACCTCTAAGAGTTCTTAAGTTAATAGTAGCTTCTGCACTTTGACTTAATCCTGCTCCAGTACCACTTACTACAATATCTCTTGCATCTAGTCTTGTAAGTGTAAGTCTTCCATAGTTGCTTTGTTCTTTATCTAATCCAGCTACACCATCTAATCCACTAGCTTCGATACCTCTTCCATCTATACTTCTTAGGTTTAAACGTCCTCTATTGTCTATAAATGCTTCTACACCTGTTTGATCTTTTACTGCATTGATAGCTGCTACAAGTTTTCCATCACTATCATTTGCTTTTACATCTTTAACATCTCCAATACTTACACCATTGATAGTAAGTCCTGTAACATCCCCACTCGCTACTGTTGCACTACCTGTAGATTGTACTTGCCAAGAAGCTCTTACTCCTGTTTTATCTGAGTTTTTATTGATTGTCTCAGCTAAAACACCTATACCTGTTCCTGCTCCTGTAGATATTACTACACTTTCAAGTTTAATATCATTTTTCCCATCAACATTTTTAAATGTTAATTCAACTGCACTATTTTGTGCTGCAATAATAGCACCTGTTTCAAATCTTGTATTACCAATCTTATCTGAAGATGTAGCACCAATACTCGCTTTTACTGTAGTATTAGAGTATGCTCCAATTTGGAACTCTTGATTTGTAAATTGTCCTGAAAGTAAACTCTTACCATTAAATGTAGTTGAACCAGCGATATTATCAAGCTCTTCCATAAGTTTAGTGATATCTTGTTGAAGTGCTTTTCTTGTCTCTGCTGTTTGTCCATCTTGAGCTGCTTGTGTTGCTTTTGTTTTGATTGTATCAAGAATTTTTACTTGCTCATCCATAGCTTTATCAGCTGTTTGGATAATCCCAATACCATCATTTGCATTTTTAATAGCTTGCCCAAGTGAATTTGCTTGAGATCTTAAACTATCTGCAATTGCAAGTCCAGATGCATCATCTGCTGCTTTGTTAATTCTAAGCCCTGAAGATAATTTTTCTAATGAATCGTTTAATGCTCTATTGTTCATACTAGCGTTTGCATGAGCATTTAATGCCGCTACGTTTGTGTTAATTCTGAATCCCATTTTAAACTCCTTTTCAAATGGATTTTTTATTTTAGGTTTGACATCCTTGTCATTCCTTCATAAAAGTATATCGTCTTTTTTTTTAAAAGTTTAAAAAAATTTATAAAAACTTTACAAAATTTTAAAAATTTGTTATTATTTATTAAAAAAGGATAATAAATGTTTCCAAGACCAAAGTACTCAATCTATATGTGTCAAGTAAAAAGACCACCTAATTTTCCAAAGCCTAGTTGTGT
>Ga0256843_1002612_pt1 | contig 13008 bp, 11 predicted proteins | sample AlvinellametaG_FD_191572 | JGI IMG/M metagenome (GOLD analysis project Ga0256843, IMG submission 191572) | Pompeii worm associated microbial communities from hydrothermal vent at the East Pacific Rise, Pacific Ocean - Alvinella | ecosystem: Host-associated > Annelida > Integument > Unclassified ... | reverse complement strand
ACAAGTTTTTCAACTATTTTATTTCCAAGTCCATCTATATTCATACAGTTTTTTGATGCAAAATATATGATAGAGTTTACTACTCTAGCTGGACAGTCAAGATTTTGACACTTTATTTGTATCCCTTCATCCAAAAGTTCACTGCTACATTGTGGACAAGTAGTTGGTCGTGGTATATCTTTTTGAGTGCCATCTCTTCTATCTCTTAGTACTTTTGTGATTTTAGGGATAATATCTCCACTTTTTATAAGTATAGCTTGATCATTGATCTTTAGATCTAGTCTTTGTATTTCATCAAAATTATGCAGTGTAGCTCTTTCAACTGTAGATCCATCTATTAAAGTTGGAGAAAGTTTAGCTACAGGGGTAATTACTCCAGTTCTTCCTACTTGCAAGATTATATCTTGAACTGTTGTTACTTTTTCAACTGCAGGAAACTTATAAGCACAAGACCATCTAGGGTATTTTACAGTATATCCAAGCTCTTGTTGGGTTTGAAGTGAATCTATTTTTGTTACCATACCATCAAGCATCATAGGTATAGTTTGTCTTGCATCTATTACTTTGTGATAAAACTCTTCTATTTGCTTTATATTTTCACATTTTTGTCTTAATGGTGGATCTAAAAATCCAAGATCATATACAAAATCCATCATCTGTGATGCTTTTGTAAACTCCAAGCTGTTTTGTCCAACTCCCCAAGGGTAAAAAAACAGCTTTCTTTTTGCAGTGATATTGGGATCTAGTTGTCGCAAACTTCCTGCTGCAGCATTTCTAGGATTTGCAAAAGGGGCTTCATCATTTGCCAGTCTTGTTTGATTTATTTTTTCAAAATCATCTTTTTTGATTACCACTTCCCCTCTTATTTCTATAAGTCCATCATAAGATATTTGAAGTGGAATTGAGTGTATTGTTTTTGCATTATTTGTGATATCTTCACCTATGCTTCCATCACCTCTGGTTATTGCTTGTTTTAATACCCCATTTTCATAAATCAGATTTAAACTAGCACCATCAAATTTTGGCTCACATATGAAGCTAAGATCTTCTTCAACTTTTTTGGCTCTGTTTATCCAATCTTCAAGCTCTTTTGTATTAAATACATCCTCTTGTGACCACATACGACTAAGATGTGAAGCTTTTTTAAATCCATCTTTTAATACATCTCCAACTCTTCTAGTTGGTGAGTTTGGATGTATATGATCTGGATGTTCTTGTTCATAAGCCAATATTTCACGATTTAATCTATCATACTCCTCATCTGTTGCTATTGGGTTATCATCTACATAGTATGCTTTTGCCCACTTTATTAGAGTATTTACTTTTTGATTATATTGCTCTTGTGTCATTAAACCTCTTTAGTTGTGTTTTCTAGCCAATAAAAAAGCTCATTTATCATTTTATTTAGAGCTTTATTATATGACTCTACTGTTCCATAAGCATTGATTGTGCTATTTGGTATTTTGTATTCAAAAGTTTTACTAGCTATATTTTCATTGTTTTTATCCAAGATATAAAATTTTATTTTAAAAACACTATATGATTTTTTATCTTTTATGATTTGTACCATTTGCAGTAGTTCACTTTGCAGTATAAAATCATATTTACCATTTATAGCTGAAGTTGTTACAGCTTTATATATATTTGCACTATCAAGTTTTTGTAAAAGCTGTTGCTCTATCATTTTTGTTGGGTAGTCTGACCATTTATTTATTTTGTATGGGTATATAGTAAATGGTTTGTAGCTATAGTATATATAGGTATTATTATACAATTTTGATGTAGTTGGTTCTAGTATCTTAATAGTATATGGTTGTTTTGTTTTTGCTTGTGTGTTATATTGGTTTGTTATATCTAAAGTATATTTATTCATAGCTGGAAGTGTTTTAGAACTACACCCTATAAATAAGATACCAAATAAAAATATTATAGCAAGTTGCTTCATTGTTGTTTCTCTCCTGGACCAAATTTTGTTTTTGTATCTTTAAATAAAAGATCGCTAGGGTTTTCCTGTATATCATCCATTGTATTTTCAAGTGATTGAATAGCTCTTTTGAACTCTATGAAAACATCATCAAGTTTTTTTAATGTATCATCAGTCATCCCTTTGATATCCATCTCTCCATCTTCAATAAGTACTTCAAATTTATTAAATGCATCTTGAGTTTGTGCTGCAGCATCTCTTACTACATCCATAGTTGATTTTAGATCTTTATTTACCAAATCATCCAGATATTGAGTACCTTTGCTTACATTTTTTGTAGTTGTTTCTACATTGCTTAGTATATGTGTAATATGGTCTGCATTTTTTTGATTTACAATTAGTTCTATTTTTTTTGTAAGTTTGTCTATATTATGAAGTGTAGTTTTTAGATCTGCTGAACTTTTATCTATATTTACCAAGATATTTTCTACAGATTTTAGATTTTTATCATTTAGCAATTTATTTAGTTGGTTTAAAACAGAATTTGCTTTCAAAGTCATATCTTGAGCGGAGTTTCCAAGCTTGTCAAACATAGTTTGCCCATAAGGGATAACTTTATCACCATTTTTATCTTTTTGGATAAGTTTGGCGTTTTTAGAGCCATTTAGAAGTTCAATATATTTTAATCCTGTTATACCTTGAAGTGCCACAGTTGCTATAGTATCCTCTTTGATTGGAGTATATTTTTTAATCTCAAGTTTTATTTTTATCTGTTCTGGATTTTTTGGATCTATTGCTATATCTTTTACTACTCCCACTTCAAGACCTTTAAATTTTACAGGAGATTGTACATTTAGTCCAGAAACGGTATCACTTGTATATACTACATAGTAATCAAACTGTTTCTCTTGTTGTCCATATTTACCCATCCAATAAATAAAACCAACCAGACACATAGTTAGAACTAACACAAAAAATCCAACCAAAGTATAGTTTACTTTTGATTCCATATTTTACCTTTTTTATAATTTTAGAAAATCTTGAATAAACGGATGTTGAAGTTTTTTAGCATCTTCATACGATCCCTCAAGAAGTATTTTTCTATCGTAGATTATGATAAATCTATCCAAAGCATTTTTGATACTAGCTAAGTCATGTGTTACCATCACTACAGTTAGACCCAACATATCTCGTAATTGTACAATCAATTCATCAAACTCTTGCGCACTTGCAGGGTCAAGACCACTTGTAGGTTCATCCAAAAATAAAAGTTTTGGATCTATTGATAATGCTCTTGCCAATCCTACTCTTTTTTTCATACCACCACTTAATTGTGACGGATATAGATGTGCTACACTTGGATCAAGTCCTACCATTTTGATTTTTGTAAGTGCAATTTGATCAATAATATCTTGTGGTAGTTTTGTGTACTCTTTTAGTGGTACAGATACATTTTGTAAAACTGTCAAAGATGAAAACAAAGCACCAAATTGAAACAACACACCCCAGTTTTGTTTGAGTTTATCAATTTGTGCAATAGATAGTGAAGTTATATCATGATCCAATATTTTAATAGTACCACTTTGTATCGCTTCAAGCAAAATCATCTCTCTCATAATAGTAGATTTTCCACTACCACTACCACCTAAAAGTCCAAATATCTCACCTTCATTTATTGTAAAGCTTATATTATCATGTACAACTTTTTTACCAAATCTTGTACTTACATTTTTTATCTCTATAATAGGCTTCATTTTATATTCCTATTTCTGTTAATACTACGGAGATTAAAGCATTAATAGCTATAACCCAAAAGATTGCATTAACTACACTAATTGTTGTATATTTACCAATACTAGAAGTACTTCCTGTTACTTGAAAACCTCTATAGCACCCAATAAGTGCAATAACTAATCCAAATACAGGAGCTTTGGCAATACCAATTATAAAGTGTTTAATATCAACTTCAAGATACATTCTGTGTATAAACTCTGCATAAGATATATCCAAGTTATAGTTTGAAACCAACATCCCCCCAGCCAAGCCTAAAAAATCTGCAAAAAATACAAGTAATGGCAATGATATCATTAGTGCAATAATTCTTGGCATCACTAAAAATATTGATGGTTCAAATCCCATAGTACGCATAGCATCTATCTCATCTGTAATTTTCATAGTTCCTATTTGTGCAGTAAATGATGAAGCACTACGACCTGCTATAACTATGGCAGCTATCATAGGAGACAACTCTCTAAATAGTGACATAGATACCATCTCTACAATAAATATATTTGCACCAAATTTTGTTAATTGTTCAGCACCTTGATACGCTAATACCAAACCAACCAAGAACATTGTCAATCCAATGATACCAAGAGCATCTACCCCTGTTGATTTTAGTTGTTGAAGTATCGCTTTATATCTGATTTTTGATGGATGTAATAGGGCATATATAAAATAAAATGTAGTTTCGCCCAAAAATTTTGAAAAATAGGTCAAACTTACCAAAAAATCTGTAGTTGATTGACCAAGTTTATATAAAAAACTTGGTTCTTTTATATTTGTTGGTTTTTCTATATTTATCTTATCTTTATAAAAATCGTATAGTTTTTGTGTATTTGATGATAAGTTTTGTAATGATATATTACAATTTTTATTTTTTAGTTTCTCTATACTGTGTAGTAGATATATCATACCAGCAGAATCTATTGAATCTAATTTTTTAAAATCAAAAGTTATACTTTTATCTTTGGTTTTAGATATAAAGCTCTCAACTTTATTTGATACTATATCCACATTGTTTTTATCCCACAATCCTATAAGCTCAATATTTACAGCATCATTGATATTTTGTATTTTAAAATCAATCATCAACTATATCTCTTACAATTTTATATATGGTATCTACAGAACTAAGTTCTACAGTTTCCCTATTTGAGTGTGGAAAATATATATTTGGTCCTATTGATGTGATCTGTATATTTGGATATTTTTGTTTAAATATAGCACACTCAAGTCCAGCATGAATAGCTTCAAGTGAAGCTGTAGGTATATGCTTTTTATATATATCAAGAACCTTTTGTGTAAAATCATTTTGTACAGGTTTCCAAGCTGGATATTTTCCGTTTGTAGATACTTCAAAATTACATAGTTCAAGCAAACATATAGTTTCATTGCATAAATTTTCCAACTCGTCATTGTCCATGGATCTGGCACTTAATGAGATTTTTACATTATCAGGTTTTGTTTGTATTAAAGCTAAGTTAATAGAGTTTTGTACTACATTTAAATTCTTATCATAAGACCTTATACCATTTGCAAAGCTGTATATAAAGTCTATCACCTTATCATCCAATGCACTGTAATGATCTGAAACAGTATCTATTTGCTCAATAGGCATATTTTTGTGAGTAGGTTTTGGTTTATTGTTTGATGCTACTATTGCACTACACGATTTTGGTATAGAGTTTATCCTTTGACCACCATTTATATCTAAAAGTGTAGCATTTGCTTCTTTAACAGATTTTGCAACAAGTTTAATAGCATTTGGGATATTTTTATCTATATCTACACCACTGTGACCACCATCAAGGTTATCAAGTGTGATTGAGTATAAAGTTTTATTTGTATTGTTTGTTACAGTTTGTTTGTTTGTTGAAGTTGCAAAGATATCAATACCTCCAGCACAACCAATACATATCTCACCTTGTGCTTCACTGTCAAGATTTAGCATATATTTTGAATCAAGCTCAAATCCTATATCATTTGCCCCAATAAGACCAATCTCCTCATCACTTGTAAAAAGGTATTCACAATCTTTTTGTTCAATCATAAGAGCCATCATCATAGCACAACCTATGCCGTTATCTGCTCCAAGTGTTGAGTCTTTTGCTTTTAAAAAGTCACCATCTTGGATGATTTGAGGTATTTTGTTCTCTTGTAAACACACAATATCATAGTGTGATTGCAAACATAGTTTTGCTTTTGAATTTTGCTTTTTGCATAAGATGTTATTCACATCATCAATATAGCATTCATAGTTGTTTTGTCTTGCAAACTCTTGCATATATTGTATAAAAGGTTGGTGGTTTTGACTACATCTTGGTATGGAAGTAATCTGTTTAAAAATCTCTATAACTTTATTCATATTTTATTATAGCTAAATCTTATTTAAAATTATTATTAATTATTATTTGTTGATAAAAATATATTAAAGTTTATTGTATATAAAGTCTATTTGTAATAATATATATTAAATTTAAATTTTTATAAAAAGGTTTATAATGAATTGGGAAAATATTAAAAATCAATTAGTAACATTTTTACAAGAGGAAGTTAAAAAAACAGGTCTTAATAAGGTAGTAGTTGGTATTAGTGGTGGATTGGATTCTGCTATTGTATCTGTACTTTGTAAAGAGGCTTTTAAAGATAATATGCTTGGGTTGTTTATGCCTTCACACTACTCTAGTGATGAGAGTATAAAAGATGCAAAAGAGCTATGTGAAAAATTTGATATATCATATGAGGTTATTGAGATTGCACCAATGGTTGAAGCTTATGAACCACATATGCAAGGGGATAAGCTTAGAATTGGAAATTTTTCTGCAAGAATGAGAATGAGTGTACTATATGATATAAGTGCCAGAGAGTCTGCTTTGGTTGTTGGAACAAGCAACAAAAGTGAGATACTTCTTGGATACGGTACACTGTATGGAGATACAGCATGTGCAATCAACCCAATAGGGCAACTATACAAAAGTGATGCTTTTGAGTTTGCAAAATATTTGGGAGTGCCAAATAGTATCCTTACTAAAAAGCCAAGTGCAGATCTATGGAGTGGTCAAAGTGATGAAGCAGAGCTTGGGTACTCTTATGCAACTATGGATGCTATGCTTAAAAAACTTATTGATGAGGGTATATCAAAAGAGCAGCTTGTAAAAGATGGTGCAGATGAAAAACTAATTGATATGTTGCAGTATAGAGTAAAAGCAAATGCCTTTAAAGGTAAACTGCCAACAATAGCACAAATAAACTGGAGTGAATAATGAAAGAGATACCATTTTATAAACCATCTATTGGTACAGAAGAGATTGATCAAATAGATGAGGTTTTTGAACTAAAAAAAGAGTCAAAAATAGATGAGTTTGAGGAGAATATTGCAAATTTTGTTGGAGCTGATTATGCAATAGCTACTTCAAACGGAACAGCAGCATTGTATCTTGCTATGAGTGCTATGGATCTAAAAAGAGGCGATAAGATTCTAATGAGTGTAAACTCTTTTCCAAATGTTCCAGAGGTTGTAAGACATTTTGATGCTGAGCCTATTTTTATAGATATAAATATGGAAGATATGAATATAGATCTTGACAAGCTAGATGAGTATCTTACACAAAATAAATCAAAAAAATTAAGAGGTGCTATTGTTAGTTTTATTGCAGGGCAAACACCAGATCTTGATAAGCTTTATGAGATCACAAAAAAACATGGAATAATCCTTGTAGAGGATGCTACAAATGCTTTGGGTGTAACATACAAAGATGATCCAATAGGATCACTTCAAGCAGATATGACAGTATTTTCTATGAATCCATCAAATGGTAGAAGCTCTGTATCAAATACAGGGGTTATAGTTACAAATAATGAACAACTAGCAAATAGAGCAAAACTTCTAAGAACTCATGCAATTACAACTACTTATGATGATTATGGAAATTTAGCTTATATTTATGATGTAGTTGATATTGGATTTAAATTTGATGCAAGCGAACTTGAAGCTGCATTTTCTCTTGCCCAACTTACAAAAACAAATAAATTTATAAAAAGAAGAAAAGAGATAGCAAAAATATATGAGGAGAGATTAACAGGAGTTAAACATATATCAATTCCAAGTTATACCTCTGAGCATATATTTACACAGTATATTATAAAAATATCAAGAAACAGAGATGCCTTTGCCAGAGCTTTAAAAGAGGAAGGTATATCAACTGGTTTGAATTTTATCCCATTGCATCTACTTACTTACTATAAACAAAAGTATGGTATAAAAATCACAACATTCCCAAATGCACTTACATCATATCAACAAATTTTATCTCTTCCTATGTATCCAGGACTTAGTGATGATGAGGTTAATTATGTATGTGATAAGGTTATTGCTATAGCTAAACAGTGGGTTTAATCTAATTGACAAATAAATATTTAATATCTTGGGTTGAGAAATATCTGTTTTTCCCAACCCCTTTTATGCAACTTATATCTGTATGTATGTTTCCTTTTACTTTGGCATATTGTTTAATAATATCATTTAAAAGATCAACTGCAAAAGCCAAGTATTTTGGAATACCTGTTATTAGTATTGGCAATTTGCTTGTAGGTGGTACAGGTAAAACTCCTGTTACAATTGCGTTAGCAAAAGACAAAAAAGATGTAGCAGTAGTATTAAGAGGATATGGAAGAGTATCCAAAGATATGATAGTAGTATCAAATGGTAAAAAAATATTATGTGATGATATAAAACAAACTGGAGATGAAGCTATGCTTTTGGCTTTATCTTTACCAAATGCTACTATTATAGTATCAAAAGATAGAAAAGAAGCCATATTTAAAGCAAAAGAGTTGGGATCTAAAGTTGTATTTTTGGATGATGGTTTTTCAAAATACGATATAGAAAAATACAATATTTTAGTACGACCTGCAAATGAGCCTACAAATGTTTTTTGTTTGCCTAGTGGTGGATACAGAGAACCAAAGATTATGTATAGTACTGCACATCAAGTTTTGCTTGAAAATAAAGACTTTAAAAGAGTAGTAAGATTTAAAAAAGATGATAATTTTGTAGAAGAATTACCATCAAATCTAGTAGTAATAACTGCAATTTCAAAAGCAAATAGATTGCTTGAGTTTTTACCAAAAGATACAGTAATGGAAGTTTTTGAAGATCATTACTTTTTTACAAAAGATGATATTGATAATATCCTGAAAAAATATCCAAATCACAACTTTATAACAACACAAAAAGATATGGTAAAACTAAAACAGTTTGATATACCAAATTTGTATCTAATGGATCTGCAAATAGAGTTTAGTGAAGATTTGGATCTATCAAAAATTGATGATTATATAAATTTAGCTTATAAATAAAATACTACCCCAAACCACACAACAAAGTACAATAGATAAAAAAACTATTGTACTTCCTACATCTTTGGCTTTTCCTGCCATCTCATTATGTTCTAAAGTTACAAGATCAACTACTCTCTCAATAGCACTGTTTATAGCTTCAGCAATCAAAATACCAAAATATGAATTAAACATAAGAAGTTTTAAATAAAGTGAAATATCAACCAATAATATAATAGCTATTGCAGGAATTAACAAAACAAGCTCTATTTTAAAAGAGCTTTCATTTTTAATAATATCTTTTAGCCCTTTTAGTGCATAAGAAGTATTTTTGATAAAGTTGTATTTTGGTTGATTTCTCATAATTAACTTTCTATAATATGTCCAACAAATTTTGAACCATTGTCAAGGATAACTCCACCTTTTCTAAATCCCAAACCACAAGCCTCATAAGCATAAAATACTCCAGCTTGGTAGTAGTTGCCATCTTTGTCTTTAGGAAACTCTACAAACTCTTGAAATATTGATTTATGTCCATCATAAGGTCCATCAATAGATTTTTCAACTACACCATTTTCATCTATGATTTTTGTATTTGCACCCTCTCTGCCAAAACATTTCTTCTCTACTTGTTTTTTATTTTCAAGTGGTTCAAAAGATGTCTCAAGCAGTAGTGGATGATTTGGAAAAAGATCCCATAATATTTTCATAAAACCTTTGCTTTGAAACATCAAACTATATGCAGGATTGAAAATAATTGCTTTTTTGTCATTTATTATTTGTGTTAAAATTATAGCTAATTCACTCTCATCTATTGCTATATCTTCCCAAGGGATAAGTTTAAACCAAAACTCAAATATCTCATCATCTTTGCTTATTCCATCATTGCTAAAACCAACTTTGTCAATATACTCAAAATCTGTATTAAATCCAGCTTCACTTGCTATATGTTGAAGTAGTTTTGTTGTGTTTTCCTCTTCATCATTTCCACTAATAGATGAAAAAAGTATTTTCCACCCCAAGTTTTTGTAATACTCTTCAAACTTTTCTATATCATCTTCAAGAGTTATTATTCTTTTAAAATTATCTTTTATTGCCTCATATAGATTGTTAAATTGACTTGCTTCATCAAGGTTATTGTATTTTAGTATAGCCCATTGGATAATTGCTGTTTCAAAAAGTGCAGTTGGTGTATCTGCATTGTATTCTATTAGTTTTATCGGTTTACCATCAATTCCACCTGCAAGATCAAATCTTGAATATATATGCCAATGCACATCATCTTCCCAAGACTTTTTAATAATATCTACTAGATTAAATGGGATATTGATCTCATGAAATAGATTGTTTTGTATCACATATTCTCCAGCTTCACAAAACATATCATATAGCTCATTTACAGCTTCATAATAGGCATTTGCTTCATCTTGAGTGATTTGTATAACTTGATCACTTATATAAGAGCTGTTGTCATTGTCTGTATGCCAGGTAAATCCAATAGATTCCAAGTAGTTATTATCTAATGGTTTAAGATTTAAAAAATTCATACTCTATCCACCAAAAAAACTAGATCTGCTTGAAGATGATTTAGTTCTGCTTCCAAAAAATCCACTTTTTTTATTTGAAGATGATTTTCTTGCATTAGCTTTTGCTTTTTTAAAGCTGTTTACACTTCTTGAAAAAGTAGATGGTGATTTGTAGTTTGTTCTTCTTTGTGCTTGGTAGTTTGGATTGTTAAAAAGTTTATTTCCTATATAGCTTCCTATCATAGCTCCTGCAATAGAGCTTAGTAGTACTCCACCAAGTCCCATACCACCATTTGATACTTCAGCTTGATCTGGATTTGTAAGAGCTGAAGTACCATTGTCTATTTTTACTGCTTCTTGTCTTACAAGTTCATCAATTTCTTCTTTTGTTAAAATTCTTTCACTTCCATCAAGCTCTCTTAGTAAAATTGTAGTGTGTTTACTTGGAAACTCATCTGCAATAGTGTATCCACCATTTGGAAGTTTTTCAATTACTACAAAAGCATTTTGTTTTTGTGCTGCATTTGTAAATGCACCGTTTTGTCCTTGTTGGTTTTGATTATTACTTTTGTCATCACATCCTGTAAGTCCTACAATTAGTAATGCACCAAGTCCACCAACCATAGCATAATCAGATATTTTTTTGATATGTTTCATATATATTCTAATCCCTTTTATTATTAAAGTGATATTGTATCAAAAAAATTAAACAATTATTTTAAAGTTTGCTTTTGTTTGACGATTAATTTACCATTTTTTTGTACACTTTCATATATTTAAAATATGTAAATAAAAGGAAGAGATATGAAAAGAATGATTGGCTTGAGTGTGATTTGTGCAATTGCATTAAGTAGTTCATTATATGCAACAGAAGACTTAGGTGTAATAAGTGTAGAATCATCAACTATTGATGATAAATTTGATGCTAAAAAATTAGAAGTATCAAATACTGTAGTTCTTAGTGGTGAAGAGATAGAAGATTATCATGCAACAAATCTTACGGAAGTATTAAATAATATTCCTGGTTTAACAGTAAGAGAAAATGAAGGTGATTCAAATAAAATACATATAAGAGGTATTGCAACTGAAGTTTATATGGGTGAGAAACCAGGTGTTGCTATTGTAATAGATGGTGTACCAGTTCAAGAAAGAGCAGGTAGTGTTAATATAGATATGGATAATATTGAATCAATTAAAATTGTAAAAGGTGGGGCATCTTATCTTTATGGAAATGATGCGTTAGCAGGTGCAGTTATAATCACTACAAAAAGACCAAAAGCAAAAAATGAAGGCTTAGCTAGTGTAGAAACCGGAAGCTATGGATATAGAAAATATTTAGTTAGATATAACTATGGTACTGAAGATTATGCTTTAGAAGTACAAGGTAGTAAAAAATCTTCTGATGGTTACTGGGATAATTCAGATTATTGGGCAAAATCATTTAATGGAAAATTTCAATATTATATAGATGATACAAGTGATATTACATTTGGTGTAGATAAATCAACAAGATATGAAGATGATACAGGTTCTATTACATATATGACTTATAACCCAACTACAGGAACTTATACAAACAATGTATTAACAAATCCAACAAGTATTGGTGAAGTTGGTTGGGCAACAGATTATGATATACATTTAGATAAATATTTTTTAACATATTCAAAAGATTTTGATAACAATTCAAACCTTATGACTCAAATATATAGCTATGAAGATACAACAGAAAATAAAAGTACTGCTTATGATAGTGATGGTGATGGATTAAGAGATGATCATAAATATGATTCTTATGCAAATACTAAACAAAAAGGTTTCAAAGCAGAGTATAGAATAGATGGAGATAAAACAGCATCTATGATAGGAATTGATATAGCTAGAAATGATGAAGATAAAGATAGTAAATACAGAGTTGACTATTATGATTATTACAGACATGTTCTTCATACTATTGGTGAAGTTGTAAGTGATACTGAATCAAAAGAGAGTATCAATGCAATATATGGAGAAATAAAATATAAAGTAAATCCAAAATTAACTACATCATTAAATTTAAGATTGGATAAAATAGATTATGACTATACAAATAATTTAACATCAACTTCTTGGAATACTGATTTTGAAGAGTTTTCATATAAAGTTGGAGCAACATATAAATTAAAAGAAAACTCTATAATATATGCAAATCTTTCAACTGGATTTAGAGTACCAACTTTATCTCAAATGTATGCTGGAGATATGGCTACTTCAACTTATAGTGGAACATATTCAAATAATCTAAATATCGATACTGAAACAACAAAAAATATAGAATTGGGACACAGAGGTAAAATAAATAATTTAACTTATGATGTAGCTGTTTATAATCTATATAGAGATGATGTTATAGGAAAAAGTAGTGGTAATTATGCTTCAACAAGAGGTGTAGATGTACAA
>Ga0256843_1002611_pt1 | contig 13009 bp, 15 predicted proteins | sample AlvinellametaG_FD_191572 | JGI IMG/M metagenome (GOLD analysis project Ga0256843, IMG submission 191572) | Pompeii worm associated microbial communities from hydrothermal vent at the East Pacific Rise, Pacific Ocean - Alvinella | ecosystem: Host-associated > Annelida > Integument > Unclassified ... | reverse complement strand
ACTCTTGTATAAAAATTGAGCCTTCAATTTTTGGTAAATTTCTATCCATTAAGATTAGTGATATGTCTTCTTCATCTATAATTGCTTTTACATTTGAAGTATCAAGACAACATATCACATCATATCCAGCTTTTATAAGAGTATATTCAAGAAGATCTAGTATATCTTGTTCATCTTCAACTATTAGTATTGTTTTCATAAATATATTATATCCGATGCCAAATTAAACCTGATGTATCTCTCCACCTTTTTGTGCATATAGTAAAAGTGATGCTATACCCATAGCTCTATCTGCTATCTTTGCACATTTTCGCAAGATTCGTAGCATTGTATGATTTGTTTGTGAATTTTCTATTAATTCATATAAATCATCTGTTTTATTCTCTTCTATTACAGTTTCATTGTATAATTCATTTATCTCATCATCACAAGTGGTATCAAACATTTGTTTTACAGATTTTATAGATTTTGTTGTTGATTTTTGCATAGGAATTATATATTTTGTTATCATATCTTTATCAATAGTATCACAAATCTCACTAAAACCTTTTATAAAACTTCTTGAACTAGAACAAGCACGATTAAGTTCATTTGTAATTTTAAAGTACGATACAACCTCTCTTAAATCTTTAGCTTCAGGAGAATATAGTGCTAAAACTTTAATAATGTTGTTATCAATATCACTTGTTTTTTTACTAATATTTTTCATATAACTTTTTGCATTTTGAAACTGTTCGATATCACAACTACTTAATGCCTCTATTAAAAGCTCATTTGCACTTAATAGCCCATCTACAATAGCTATTATCTGTTCTTTTATATTTTGTACTTCTGTATTCATATTTGACATTATCCAAATCTCCCTGTAATATAATCTTCTGTTTTTTTCTCTGAAGGATTTAAAAATATTTTCTCTGTTTTATCATATTCTATTAAATCACCTAGATACATAAATGCTGTAAAATCACTAATTCTACTTGCTTGTTGCATATTGTGTGTAACTATTGCAATACTTACATCTTTTTTAAGTTCAACTATTAGCTCTTCTATAGCACCAGTTGAAATTGGATCAAGAGCAGAAGTAGGCTCATCAAAAAGTAATACTTCAGGTTTTACGGCAACTGCTCTTGCGATACAAAGTCGTTGTTGTTGACCACCACTTAATCCCATAGCTGATTTATCAAGTCTATCGTGTACCTCTTTCCACAAAGCACTACCTTTTAAAGCAACCTCTACACGATCTTGTAGTTCAGTTTTATTTTTAATACCATCAATTTTAAGTCCATAAGCAACATTATCAAATATACTCATAGGAAACGGAGTAGGTTTTTGAAAAATCATACCAACTTGTTGTCTAAGCTGGATTAATTCATTTTCTTTTTTTAACTCTAAAATATTTTTCTTTTTTCCAGTTTCTAAATCAAGTAAATTTATTTTACCCTCATACTTATTACCTTGGTACAAGTCATGTATTCTATTCATACTTCTTAATAGTGTTGATTTACCACAACCACTTGGCCCTATCAAAGCTGTGATTTTGTTTTTTTTGATTGGTAAAGTTATAGATTTTAGTGATGGTTGTGATGCACTAGCATATGTAAAACTAAAATTTTTTATATCCATTATTGCCATTTGTATTCCTTTTATTTCTTATTTCTTGTTATAAATCTACCTGTTAGATTTATCATCAAAACTAAACTTGTAAGTATAAATGATGCTGCCCAAGCAAGATCACGGCTACTTTGTTGTGGTTCATTTGCCAAATCATAAATACTAACAGTAAGTGATGGAAAAGCAGATGTTAAATCTAGTGTAAAATAGTTACTAGTTTCACTTGTGAAAAGTAACGGTGCAGTTTCCCCTATAATTCTTGCAAACGATAGTAAAATACCTGTCATGATACCAACTTTTGCAGCACGAATTACAATATCAACTATCACTTTATATTTTGAAGCACCAAGAGCAATACCAGCTTCTCTTAATTCTCTTGGCACTAATGAAAGCATATTATCTGTAGTATTTATAACTATTGGTATCATCATAATAGCAAGTGCCATAGCACCAGCAAACCCACTAGCACCACCACTTGGAACAACAACTATTGCGTAGACAAATGCACCTATTACGATACTAGGAGCAGACATCATAATATCACTTAAATCTCGTATGATAGAAGCATATCTTCCTTGCCCATATTCTTGTATATAAATACCTGCTACCATACCAAGAGGAATACCAACAATACTAGCCAAAGCTGCCATAATAAACTGACCAACTATTAAGTTTCTAAGTCCACCATTTACTAAATCATTTAAAAACAATGAAAAATGTAAAGAGCTAATACCTTTTATGAATAGTGTAATGATGATCCAAGCTAAAAAACTAAGTCCAATGATTGCTGAAAATATTGAAAGTCCTAATACTATTTTATTTATTAATAATCTCATTAGTTAACTCCTCTTTTTAAAAAATAAAACTTAGCAAAAGATATGATTGCAAAACTCATTATAAATAATATAAGTCCAAGGTAAAACAGACTACTTTCACCTAGTCCACTTGCCTCACCAAAGTTGTTTGCCATAGCTACAGGTATATTTATAGTTGGATCATTTAAGGCGTTTGGTAAAGTATAAACAGAACCTATTAAAAATGCTACTGCCATAGTTTCACCTAATGCTCGTCCAAGTGCAAGGATAATACTACCTATGATCCCAACTTTAGAGTATGGAAAAATAATATCTTTGATAACCTCAAATTTTGTAGCTCCTAGTGCATAAGCTGATTCTTTTAGTACATCTGGAGTAGTATTCATACTATCTCTAGTAATTGCAGCCATAAATGGAAGTATCATAACCCCAAGAACTAAACCTGCTGTTAGAAGTGATACTTGATAGCCTCCCACCATATTCTGAATAATTGGTGCAAAATAAAAAAGCCCCCACATACCAAAAATGATACTAGGTATTGCAGCTAGAAGTTCTATAGCGATACCTACAATATTTGATATATTTTTAGGTGCAATCTCTGCTAAAAATACAGCTATCCCCATAGCAATAGGAAGTGCAAAAATAAGTGCAATTAAAGTAGAAAGAATAGTACCTACTATTGGTACAAAGCCACCGAAGATAGTAGTTGTAAGTTGATTTGATGATTCATCGTCTTCATCTTCTATCATCTCATCATCTTCACTATTATAAAGTAAGCTGTAATCATCTAAATTTTCTTCATCTTGTTGAGTAAGTACTTGCTTTATAGTTTTGTTTTGAACTTGAGGCTCTTCAATAATAATTTCTTGATTCCATCGTGAATCTATTAAAAACCCTATACCAAACTGATCAATTGCAGGTTTTGCTGCATTAAATAGTGTAAAAAATATACCAATAAGTATAATTAATACAAGAGTTGCACTACTTATTGATATTTTTTGAAATAATTTTTCCATAAATTTATTATCCTTTTAATATATAGGATTATAATTTATTTTGGTTACGGTTTGGTTACAATATGATTTGCTGTTTATTTTTCTTGTATAAAATTGGAGAATATTTAATAGATATAACTCTAAATAGAAAAAAACTTGCAACTATAAAAAGTAAAAATAAGATTTTATCTTTATTATAATTTTCATTAGTTACAAGTATTACAATATCTCGTATTAAAAATATGATAAATACATCAATAATATATCGTAAACTTAGTTTATTTTTATTTATAAAATCCATAGTCATTTTTACAACTTCTAAAATCACAATAAATTCCAAAAGTAAAATAATAGCTTTATAAAATACAATATGACTTATCATAATTGCCATAAAAATAGCAACACCTAAAATAATCTCATAGTTGTTTTTAATTAATTTTTTCATAGTAGAAGTATAGTGATTTACAGTTACGGTATGGTTACAATTAGAAAAGCCAAACTATAAGGAGAAAAATAGTTTGGCTTATAATAAAAGTTTTATATTTAGAAGAATTATTTAATCCCTTTTGCCTCCCAATATTTATTTATTTTAGAGGTTAATGAAGTAGGAAGTGGTACAAAACCTAACTTTTTGGCTATATTGGCACCATTTTTATATGACCAGTTATAAAACTCTATAACTTTTTTATTTGTAGCTATTTTTTCTTTTGGTAAAAGTATAAATGTAGCCGCTACCATTGGGTAAGAGTTTTTACCTTTTGGATCAGCAATTACAGAATAAAAATCTTTTTTAGGATTTAGACTAGCTTTAGACGCAGCTGCTTGAAAAGATTTTAAAGTTGGTTTTATAAAATATCCCTCTTTATTTTGCACTGTTGCCATAGATATATTGTTGTGTGATGCATCTGCATAATCAATATACCCTATAGAATATGGTGTTTGTTTTATTAAACTAGCAACTCCTGTATTTTTATTTCCACCTATGTGATGATCTCCTGGCCAATTTAAAGATTTTTTTGCACCAAATTGTTTTTTCCATTGGCTATTTGATTTTGATAAATAGTATGTAAAGTTATATGTAGTTCCACTTCCATCACTTCTATGTACAAATGTAAGTTTTTTATGTGGTAAATTTACTTTTGGATTTGTAGTAGTTATAAGATTATTGTCCCAATATTTTATATTACCAAGTGCAATCTCTGCAATAGCTGCACGACTAAGTTTGATACCTTTTATATTTGGAATGTTGTATCCCATAGTAATAGCACCAACAACACCTGGGAATTGGTATAATTTATTTTTAGATAATACTTTAGGACTTAGTGGTTTATCTGTTCCAGCAAAATCTACAGCTCTTGCTTTTGCATCTTTGATACCTTTGCTTGAACCTTTTGAGATATAATCTACTTCAATACCAGTAGCTTTATAGTATGCTTTTGTCCAAGCACTATATACTGAATATGGAAAAGATGCTCCACTACCTTTAATATCTGCTGCATTTAATGCACTAGTTGCAACTATACTTGCTATTCCTAATTTTACAATTGTTTTCATTTTTATATCCTTATATTTTTTTGATGAGGAATTATAAAATAATATAGTTACTGTTTGGTTACGAAATAATAATTGACGATGATTTTAACTATCTAGTTAGATCTACACTAGTATTAACACAGTCCTAAAATGGCCATAAAACTTCACTTAATTTCATATTTTATTGGAAATTATTAAAATCAAGTCCTACATATTTCTTATATTTTCCAGCAATTGTAAGAAAAGAAGGGTAATCATAATAGACTCTTATGTTGATATAAAAAATTTCCACTTATTTTCCAACATACCATGAATATATGTACAAATATATGATAGACTATGAATAATAAATAAATTTATAAATGAAAGAGTATATGCGTATATCAATGAGTGTACAGGACTATAAGGAACTATAGAAGATACTTAAATTAAATTTCTACCTATACATACTACTTTACTTGGAGTTATTTTAGTATTGTTATAATTAATTGTATTCATAAAGTAAACCTTTTAATAATTTTGCTACAATTGTAGCATAAAATATTTAGGAATTGATATGAAAATTGGAATTGTACTGTTTATATTTGGTTTGGCAATGCTTACACTTTTACTAAAAACTACAATCACAAAAGTAGTAATCAAAAATATAGCATTAGCTATTGCAATATTAGTAAGTATTTATGGACTTATACTTATGGTTCAGCCAAATGAAGATAAATATTTTGATTATACAACAACTACAATAACACATATGGAAAATACAAATGAAAAATAAAATTATACTAACTTTACTATCAAGTACTATGTTATTTGCAAATAGTACAAAAATAAATAATGTAAAAGAGTTATCTTTGAGTTTATATAGTAATTTAGCAATGGTAAGTGAAACAAGAGAAGTAGATATAAAATCAAGTGGAAAACAAAACTTAATTTATGAAGGTATTGCTAGTTCTGTTATATTTGAGTCAATAATTCCTAATTTTTCAAAACCAACTATATTGTATTCACAAAATTATAAATATGATATTTTAACTTTAGATAAACTTCTTAGTAAAAATATAAATAAAATTATAAAATATAAAGTTCAAGTAGATGATTTTAAATATGAGATAAAAGAAGGAAAACTTTTAGCACTAAATCCTATAATAGTTCAATCAAATAATAAAATAATAAGTGGTATAAATAAAACAGATATAATCTTTGATAAAATTCCAAATGATTTTTTAACAAAACCATCATTAATTTGGGAAACAAAAAGTAAAAAAGGTAAACAAGATATAAAAATAAATTATCTAACTACTGGAATATCTTGGAAGAGTGATTATATACTAAATATTGATAAGAAAAATACACTTACAGCTTGGATAAGTATTACAAATAATTCAGGTGTAACATATAAAGATGCAAATATATATTGTATAGCAGGAGATGTAAAAACATCAAAAGCAAAACCTATAAGAAGAATGTATAAAAATATGGTAGCAATGGAGATGTCTTCTGCTCCAATGGTTACACAAAAAGAGTTTGCAGGGTATCATTTATATAAAATACCATTTAAACAAACTTTAAATAATAAACAAAAAAAACAAATTAATTTTATTAATATAAATAATATCAAAATCAATGAATATGCAAGTAGTGAAAATAATATCTATTTACATAGATTTTCTAATAAAAACAATATTAAATTTAATCACAAAATCCAAATAGATAATAAAAAATCAAATAATATGGGAATACCATTGCCTAAAGGGACAATAAGAGTATATCAAAAAGATAAAGATATATCACATTTTATAGGACAAGATAATATTTCACATACACCTAAAAATAAAAAAATAAATATTACTATAGGAAAATATTTTGATTTAAGTCAGAAAATAACACAACTAGAATTTCAAAAGACAAAATATTCAGTTTTAAGTAAATATCGAAGAATAATAAAAAATAATTCAAATAAAACTAAAGTTATTAAAATAGTTGAAAGTGAATATTCAAATAATATTAAGAGTATAAAAAATACAAATAACTGTAAAAATAATTGTAAAATGAAAAAAATAGGTATTAATAGTTTTGAATATAAAATTATTTTAAAAGCTAATAGTAAATATACATTAGATACTAAATATGAAGTTTCTTATGTAAAATATTAAACTTGAACTTTATTATTAGTTTAAGTTGATATTTGATAAAATCAGACCAACATACTTTTATTTTACATATTCTAAAATCTTAGAATAATTAATGGAAAACAAAAAGATGGAAAACAATCAAAATAATTATTTGAGATTATTTTGTGGAAAACAAAGAAATGGAAAACAAAATGACAAACAATCAAAAACAACATTATTTATTTACTTCTGAAGTAGTAAGCCCAGGACATCCTGATAAATGTGCAGATATTATTGCAGATAGTATAGTAGATAAACTAATCATAGGAGATGCAAATTCAAGAGTTGCATCAGAAGTATTTGTAGCTGGTAAACATGTAGTAATTGGAGGAGAAGTAAAATCAAATACTAAAATAAGCCAAGATGAATATAAACAAATAGCAATTGATGCACTTGTAAAAATAGGATATTTTGATAATCCTCATTTTACAGATGAAGAGTGTTTAAAACCTCAAAATGTAGATGTACAAGTTTTATTAAATGAACAAAGTCCTGATATATCTCAAGGTGTAGATCAAGCAAGTGGTGAAATAGGTGCTGGAGATCAAGGTATTATGTTTGGTTATGCTGATTGTGAAACAGCAAATTATATGCCAAGTGCTATTACATATGCAAGAATGCTTATGGAAAAAGTATATGATTATGCACTAAAGAATCCTGATACTTTAGGTGTTGATATAAAAACACAAGTAACTATGAACTATATCAATAAAGACAATTTTGAAAATTCAAATCCTCAAAAAATAGATACAATAGTAGTTTCTGCTCCTTGTGTTTCATCTATGAGTATTGATGAGGTAAGAGCATTGATTTTAAAACTAATTATTGAAACAGGTTTACCAAAAGAATTATTTTCTTTAGAAGATTGTACTATACATATTAATCCAACAGGAAAATATGTATCTCACTCATCATTACATGATAGTGGATTAACAGGTAGAAAACTTATAGTTGATAGTTTTGGGGGATATTCTCCAATAGGTGGTGGAGCTCAAAGTAGTAAAGATTATACAAAAGTAGATAGAAGTGGACTTTATGCAGCAAGATATATTGCAAAACATATAGTAGCATCAGGATTAGCAAAAAAATGTGTAGTTCAAATATCTTATGCAATAGGTGTTGCAAAACCAACTTCAGTTGCTGTTGATACTTATGGTACATATACAAAACTAAATGATGATGAACTTTCTACATTTGTAGAAAATAATTTTGCACTTACTCCAAACTGGATTACAAGAAAATTTAATCTTGATAAACCAAGTGATAGTACATTCTTATATGCAGATGTAGCTGCAAGGGGTCAAGTTGGTCAAGAAGATTATCCATGGGAAAAATTAGACGACATGGATTTATTTAAAAATTTATAAAATAATATAAAAAGTAAATATATGCTATAATAAGCAATATTTAATAATTAGGGATAAATAATGGATTTAAAAAACTTTTTTAGCAAAATAAAATCAGATATAATAAAAAAAGACAAAAAAGAAGAACAAAGTCAAAGTCATTGGTTAAAATGTCCATCATGTGAATCATTGATGTTTTTTCAAGAAGTTGAAAATTTAAATCATGTATGCCCTAAGTGTAATTTTCATATGAGAATTGGTGCTGCAAAAAGAATAGATCTTTTAGCAGATAAAGGTTCATTTGTAGAGCATGATAGTGAACTACATCCTACAGATCCTTTAGAGTTTGTTGATAGCAAATCATATCAAAAAAGATTAGAAGAAGCATTACACAAAACAGGTAAAACATCTTCAATTGTAGCTGGTACTTGTACTATAAATGGAAACCCAGTGGAACTAGTAGTATTTGATTTCTCATTTATGGGTGGATCTTTAGGTTCTGTTGAAGGTGAAAAAATAGTAAGAGCATGTAATAGAGCTTTAGCAGCAAATCATGGTGTAATTATTGTAAGTGCTAGTGGTGGAGCTAGAATGCAAGAGAGTACATACTCTTTAATGCAAATGGCAAAAACATCTGCAGCACTAAAAAAAGTTGATAATGCAGGATTACCATTTATATCTTTACTTACAGATCCAACATTTGGTGGAGTATCTGCTTCATTTGCATTTTTAGGTGATATTCTTATGGCAGAACCTGGAGCTTTAATAGGGTTTGCAGGAGCAAGAGTTATTAAGCAAACTATTGGTGCAGATTTACCTGATGGTTTTCAAAGAGCAGAGTTTTTACTAGAGCATGGAAGTATTGATATGGTTACAGATAGAAATGAGATGAAAAAAACTATTGGTGATTTATTAGAATTATTCAAAAAAGAAGAAACAGCATAGTGAACCTATACGCATTATGCGATATGCAAACTCTTCTTAAAAAAGATATATCTTTAGAAGAGTTTGCAAAACTTAGCAATAAATACAATGCAAAAATAATACAATATCGAGATAAACTAAACGATATAACTACTCAAATAAATAATATAAAAATACTAAAACAAAATACAACTATCCCTATTATTATTAACGATAAATTAGAACTTTTAAAATATTGTGATGGAGTACATCTAGGTCAAGAAGATTTATTAAGAGTTAAAAATGAAGAATTAAAACTAAAAGATGATGAACTTGTATTTAAATTTTTAAGAAAACTTTATCCTTCTAAAATATTTGGACTTTCAACTCACAATGAAATAGAGATACTTCATGCAAATAAACTTGATTTAGATTATATAGGTTTAGGTGCATATAGAGCTACTTCTACAAAAGATGTTTCTAATATATTAGGGAATAATATATCATATTTAGCAAAAATCTCTAAGCATAAAGTAGGTGCTATTGGTGGAGTTAAACTAGATGATAATATACCAAATATTTATTACAATGTAATAGGTAGTGGTTTATTAGAAGGTATAAATAATGACAATTAATATTTATCAAATAGCAAAAAATGACAAAGATGAATTTGAACCATTAGTTCAAAACTTTATTAAAATGAGTAAAAAATATGCAAAAGTTCAAGTTTTTAATATGTTTAATAAGACAATATCTAAAGCTCAAACAATAGGACAAAATGAAGCTCAAAAATCATATAGTGATACATTTGAACCTAAAATGCAAAATGGCTTTAATATAGTACTAGATGTTTTAGGAAAAAGAGTAGATAGTTTTGAATTTTCAAAACTAATTCATAGTGATGCAAATATAAATTTTTTTATAGGTGGAGCTTATGGTTTTTCAAGAGAGTTTATAAGAAAATGTGATAAAGTAATTTCAATCAGTGATCTTACAATGGCCCATAAAATAGCTAATATAGTGCTATTAGAACAAATATTTAGAGGGCTTTGTATAGCAAATAATCATCCTTATCATAAATAATTTATAATTTTTTAGATATAATAAGCAAAATTATAACATATAAATAAGGAATATGCTTTGGCATCTAATAAACAAATAGAACAATTAAAAGAAATCTTAGAGCAGAGGAAGCTTGCAATTCAAAGTAACATAGACGATAGTAATAAAAATATCGAATTATTAAGTAATATGGATTGTAAAGATGATTTTGATTTCGCTGAATCAAGTAGTGATAGTTTCACTGCAGAAGTAATTGCAAAACAACAAGCAAAAGAATACAAAGAGATAGAAGCAGCATTAAAAGCTATAGAAGATGGTACATATGGAGTTTGTGAAATGTGTGATGAACTTATTTCAATAGCAAGATTAAAAGCAAAACCATTTGCAAAATATTGTACAGTATGTAGAGAAATACACGAAGAAGAGATGAAAATCAAGGAGTCATAAAATGGGTTTAAAAAAATATTTAATAGCGTCAGTTATTTTACTAGCATTAATAGCTGGATTTTTATATAGTTTAGATTTAGGTTCATATACACTAAATTTAGATTTAGGTATTCAAAATATGGTAATAAATCAAACATTACCAGTAATGGTATGGGTATTAATACCTACAGTATTATTATTAATTGTAAGTTTATTACATATGGTATTTTATGGTTCAGTTAATTATATTCAAAATAAAGTAAGAATAAATGATATAAAAGCTATTGAAGATCATATCCAAAATAGAATTATCAATAAAAATTCAAGTAAAAAAGTAAAAACAAAAGAGTTAGCTGAATTAGCAAAAATTATTGATCAATTAGAGATAAATGTAAATACAAATACATTTAAATGTGATAATGAAAAACTTAAAAGTACTGCTAATCTTGCAAATGAAATTTTAAATGAAAATAAATTTGTATCATTAAAAAATCTTAAATTAGATGAAAAAAATGAATTAGAAATTAAAAATATAATCAATAGAATTAATAGTGATGATAACTTTGCACTTGAAGTATTAAAATCACCAGATAAATATGCAAAAGAGGTTCTTGAACATGCATTTGATGTTATTATTGAGAAAAAATCAATTAAAAAAATCAAAGCAGTTATAAATAACTTCCCACTTACAAATAAAATGGTAAGCAAGTTATTATTAAAAGATTCAAAAGAACCTGCAGAAAATAGATTTACAAATTCTGAAATATTAGAATTTATTAAAAATAATGACTTCACAAATAAAGAATTAATTGAAATTGCAAGAAACTACAAAAGAACAATGCAACCAGAACAATTAATAAAATTATTTGAAGATTTAAGTGCAGCAGATGAATCTAAAACAGAAAGTTATTTATATGTATTATTTGAATATGAAATGATACCTCAAATAAAAGAAATATTATTAAATTCACAAAAAAATGAATATACAATATTCAAAGCTCTTATGGATTTAAAAGATGCTGGAAAACACTACAATTTAGATAGCCTAAAACTTTCATAATCAATGAAACAAAAACTTGATTTCTCAAAACCTTTAGTGGTCTTAGCACCACTTGCAGGTTATACTGATCTTCCTTTTAGAAAAGTTGTAAAAAACTTTGGTGTAGATTTAACTGTATCTGAAATGATTAGTTCAAATGCACTAGCTCATAAAAATAAAAAAACAATCAAAATGCTAGAAAAATCTTCAAATGAAGATCCTTATATAGTACAAATATCTGGTTCAGATCCAGCAATTGTAAGACAAGCAGTTGAAGTATTAAATGAATTTGACCATATAGATGGTATAGATTTAAATTGTGGTTGTCCTGCTCCTAAAGTATTTGGTCATGGAAGTGGTTCAAATTTACTTGGAGATTTACCAAGATTGCAAGAGATACTAAGAGTTATCAAACAAACATCAAATAAACAATATACAACTGTAAAGGTGCGAATTGGTGTAGATGAAAAAATACCACTTGATATAGCCCAAGCTATTGAAGAAGTTGGTGTTGATATGATAAGTGTACATGGACGAACAAAAAAAGGGGCATATAAAGCACCTGTTGATTATGAAGCTATTAAAATAATAAAAGAAAATGTATCTTGTCCTGTTATAGCTAATGGAGATATAAAAGATAGAAAAAAAGCTCTTGAAGTTTTAGATTTTACAAAATGTGATGGTGTTATGATTGGTCGTGGTGCTGTTGGAAAACCATGGGTATTTGAACAAATAAAATCAAACAATGATGATATATCTTATGATTTAAAAAGAGATATTATATTAGAACATTTTGATGCTATGGTAGAACACTATGGAGAGTATGGTTGTGTTATGTTTAGAAAGCACTTACATACTTATTCAAAAGGTTATGATGGCGCAAATGAGTTTAGACAAAAAGTAAATCATATTACAGATCAAAATGAGATGAGAGAGTTGATAATTGATTTTTTTACTGTAAAGAATAATGATGTTTGATAAAAGTTTAATTACTACAAATAAAAATCTATTAGCTTTTAGTGCAGGTGTTGATTCATCTGCACTTTTTTTTATTTTACTTGAACAAAATATAAATTTTGATATTGCAATAGTTGATTATAACCTAAGA
>Ga0256843_1002609_pt1 | contig 13014 bp, 11 predicted proteins | sample AlvinellametaG_FD_191572 | JGI IMG/M metagenome (GOLD analysis project Ga0256843, IMG submission 191572) | Pompeii worm associated microbial communities from hydrothermal vent at the East Pacific Rise, Pacific Ocean - Alvinella | ecosystem: Host-associated > Annelida > Integument > Unclassified ... | reverse complement strand
AATACTCATCTTTACCTTCAAGATGGTAGTGTCTGTAGTCTTCTTTTTTGAATTTCCCATTTTCCCATACAATCATTGCACCTACAGTTGCCGCACCTTGCATGTGAGATGTATCAAAAACTTCTATTTTATAAGGTGTGTTTTGGAGATTAAATAGTGCTTTTAGCTCTTCTAAGATTGTATTTTCTTTGTGGTTTTTTATAACTTCTAGCGCATTTAGTTTTGCTAGTTTTATTAAACTTTTTCTTTCATTAGTAGTAGGGGTTATGATTGAGATTTTTTTGCCAAATTTTTCGCTTAATACTTTACTTAGCCACTCCCTTTCTTCAAAATCATCACCAACTAGTATCTTACTTGATGTAAAAGGAGTTTCAGTAGAGTAAAACTCCAGTATTGCTCTTGTGTAAATTTCCCCAACTTCAGGTGTTGTTTGGGAGTTAATTATAGAATTAGAACTAGCTACAACTTTTCCTTCTCTTACAAAAATCCTAATAACCACCGCTTTTTTATTAAAAATCTCAACTACAAAAATATCCAAATCTTCCAGTTTTGCCAAATCCACATGAGAATAAATCTCCGCACTTTCAATTGCTTTTATTCTATCTCTTATCTCCGCTGCCTCTTCAAACTGAAGATTGTTTGCATATTTTTCCATTTTCTTATAAAGAATTTCTAAAATCTTATCTTTATCATGGATTAGTTTTATTGCTTTATCTACATATTTCATATATTCTTTGCTAGTAATTTTCCCTTCACACGGCGCTAAACATCTTCCTATTTGATGATAAAGACACGCTTTTTTGCCTCTTAGACAACTTTTGCTTTGAACTAGCGGTATTTCTTCATATACTGTTTTTAGAATCGCACTAGCGCCACTACTAAATGGTCCAAAATATTTGATGTTTTTACCTTTTACGACTTTTCTTGTAATTTGTGGCATAGGAAAAGGATCATCAAGGTCAATATAAATATAAGGATATGTTTTATCATCTCTGAGTAATATATTGTATTTTGGCTTTAGCTGTTTTATTAGGGAGTTTTCTAAAATAAGTGCGTCATTTTCGCTCTCTACCACAATATAATTAATATCTTTTGCTTCGCTTATCATTTTATATATTCTTGGACTTAGATTATCCGCCGGTCTAAATGGATTAAAACGAAAATAGCTTTTTACTCTTTTTTTTAAACTTTTTGCTTTTCCTATATATAAGAGTTTGCCATTTTCGTCAAAATACTGATATATTCCAGGCTTATCAGGAAGAGATTTGATTTTTTCGGCTAACAACTAAAACCTTTTTTTTGTGAAATTATATAAAAAAGAAGAGAAATTAATCTCTTCCAAAAGCTTTTCTAACTACGTTAGGGTCTGGTTTTGTAAGAGCTGAGATAATTAAAAGTGTAAGAGTAGATAAAGGTAGTGCAATTACTAATGCATCCACAAAAGCCCATTTGCTATGTCCAAGAAGCGAATTTACACCAAATAAAGCTTTAGCTACACCTAGCGCTTTTGCTTCTTTAAAGTGGCAAAATAAAAGCCAAAAAGATGAAACTAAAAATCCAACAATCATACTAGCAATAGCTGCTGGTTTTGTAACCCTTTTGCTAAATAATCCAAAAATAAAACTTGGTAAAAATATACTAGCACAAAGAGCAAAAAATATTGCCGTACTTCTTGCAATAATTGCCGGTGCTTTTTGGAATTTGTAAGCTAAAAACACTGAAAAAAGAATAACCGCAACAATTCCTATTTTTGTCCAAAGGGTTGTTTTGTTTTTATCCGCTCCAAAACTCTCAAGAATATCTCTACCAACGGCTGTACCCATTGTATGAAACTGGCTAGATAGTGTAGACATAGCCGCTGAAATCAATGCAAATAAGAATATAAAACTAAACCAATGAGGCATAGCCGTATTGATAAAGTGAGGAATTACTTTCCCAATAGCCCCCGCCGCTTCTAGGGCGTTTTTTTGGTTCATGTTCTCAAAATACCATGCATTTGTAAGACTACCTACAATAAAAATAACCCCAGTCATAGCCAAAATAAACACACCTCCAACCAAAACGGCTCTGTTTAATTCTTTTTTGCTTTTAACAGTCATGAATCTAACAACAAGTTGTGGTTGAGCCAATACACCAATACCAACACCAAGTGTAATAGTAGTAATTACAAAAAGCCATCCAGGAGATAAAAACTCTGGCATCTTATTCCATCCCTGAAATCCCCAAATTTGAGAGAGCTTCATCATAAAATCACCACTTCCTGGTGTTAAATCTTTAAGACTAACCCCGCTTAATCTATCCACTACGGTAATTTCCCATACTTTATCAAGCTTAGCAAATGCCGCATCAATCCCGCCAAGCGAGCTTATTACCATAACAATTAAAAACACCATCGCAAAAAACATTATCGCACCCTGAAGTGCGTCGGTATACATTACGCCTTTAAGTCCGCCGGCTAGAACATAAGCCGTAATAATAAGCGAAAAGATTAAAAGAGCAATATGGTAATTTACCCCAAAATATACGCTTAAAAACTGAACACCACCAATTAATACCGCCGTAGCATATAATGGCATAAAAATTAAAATAATCAACGCCGCAAAAACTTGAATAAATTTTGAATCATATCTTTTTCCAAGAAACTCAGGAAAAGTGTGAGCATCAAGTCTTAAGCCCATTTTTCTAGTAGGGTTGCCAATAAACACAAAAGCAATAAAAACACCTACAAAAATATTTAAAAACGTTAACCACAAAAGCGAATTACCAAGCCATGCGGCAACTCCACCAAATCCAACAATAGCCGCCGTAGATATAAACGTAGCTCCGTAACTTAGGGCCATTACAAACGGATGCGCATCACGTCCGGCTAAAAGATAGTCAGTTGAGGATTTAGTTTTTGAATACCCCATCCATCCAAGCCAACCAATAGCTACCAGATAAAGAATAATTACGGCAATTTCAAAAAAACTCATAGCAATTCCTCCTCAATTTCTCTCTCTTCCTCGGCCCATTTTCTTAAAAGTATTTCATTACTTTCCTCATCCCCTTTGTTCCAGTTAATAATTCCATAAACTACACAAAGTAAAGCACTAGCAATAGTTAGCCAAAACGCCAGGCTAACCCCCAGGTCAAAATGAGACATGATTTCTCCTTATTTGTTGTCATATCAATAAATTTTAACAAATTTGACAAATATTAAGCAAAAATTAAAAAAAGTTTTGTTATGATTGTCTAAAATCTACACAAAAAGGTAATCTATGAAGCTAACTTTAATGGGAAATGAGGCAATAGCATGGGGGCTTATTCATAGTAATACACAAATGGTAAGCGGATATCCTGGAACACCTTCAAGCGAAATATTAACAACCGTACAAAAAATAAAAAAAGATTTACCAATATATTCTGAATGGGCTACAAACGAAAAAGTAGGATTTGAAGTAGCGTATGCCGGAGCAATTGCCGGAGTAAACGCCGCTGCTACTATGAAACAGGTAGGATTAAACGTAGCAAGCGATGCACTTATGAGTGCAAGTTTTATTGGAAATAAGGGTGCATTTGTATTAATAGTAGCGGATGACCCTGGATTTAACTCATCTCAAACAGAACAAGATAGCCGTGAATTTGCTAGATTTGCAAGAATTCCAGTACTTGACCCGGCAACTCCTTCGGAAGCTTACGAGTTTACAAAACTAGCAAGCAAAATTTCAAAAACTTTTGAAACACCTGTAATGCTAAGAAGCGTAATGAGAGTTTCTCATTCAAGAGAGATTGTAGAAATTGAGGATGATTTTAAGTTTCATGACATTAAAGGAAACTTTGAACGCGATATACCAAGATGGGCGGCTGTGCCTAGAAATGGTAGATTAAATCAGGCTTATGAGCAACTTGATAGATTAAATAAAATAAAAGAATACAACTACAAAGAACTGATTGAGCCAAAAATCAAAAAATTAAAAGGCACAAAAAACTTAATAATTTCTAGCGGTGCTGCATACGGATATGCAAAAGAGGTAATTGATGAACTAGGACTTGATATTGATATATTAAAAATTGACATGCCATATCCATTGCCTAGTGATAAGCTAAAAGAACTTGTTAAAAATTACGAAAAAGTACTGGTAATAGAAGAAACTTATCCTGTAATTGAAGAAGAGATTAGAAGTGAAAACGTATATGGAAGAATGAGCTCACATATGCATTTAGTAGATGAAATGAATAAAGAAAGAGTGCTTGAAGCCCTTAAAAAAATAGGATTTTTTAAAGGGGAAAATATCTACACCCCAGTATTTAAGCCTCAAGATGCTCACATAAGAAAACCAAACCTTTGCCCTGGTTGTCCTCATAGGGATATGTACTTTGCAATAAAAAAAGTATTCCGTCCAAAAAAATCAATTTATCCATCAGATATCGGGTGCTATACTCTTGGAATAAACCTTGAGGGGATTGATACTGTTTTATGTATGGGTGCTAGTGTTTCTATGGCTCATGGATTTAGCATAGCGGATAAAGAAAAAACAGTAATTGCAACTATTGGGGATTCTACGTTTTTCCACGGAGGTATACCTCCTTTGATTAATGCCGTATATCAAAAAGCAAAATTTATTTTAGTAATTTTAGACAATTCAACAGTTGCCATGACAGGTAGACAAACAACACCTGAGAGAGAAAACCCAGAAGTGGACCTAAAAAAAGTAGTAGAAGGTTGTGGTGCTGAAGTGATGGAATATTTTTATAAGCCAGATATTAATGAGACAATTAATTTCTTTAAAGAGGTTAAAAAAAGATATGAAGAAATTGATAAACCTTTGGTTGTGATATCTAGACAATATTGTGTATTAGATAAAGAAAGAGCAAAAGATTTCTTGCCGGGAATATTTGCAAGTGTGGATGAAGATAAGTGTGTGGCATGTGATGTGTGTACGACTCAGTTTGTTTGTCCTCCAATGCATTACAATGAAAGAGGTAAAATCGAAATTGACCCTCTATTATGTATAGGCTGTGGAGTGTGTATTACAGGAATTTGTCCGACTGACGCATTTATTCCAAGGAGTGAAAAATGAAATATCAAATAGTTGTTGCCGGATTTGGAGGACAGGGAGTTGTGTTTTTAGTAAAAGTTTTAAGCATTTGTGCCGGTAAAAAGGGATATAAGTTTTTAGGTACTGAAAATCACGGAATGAGTCAAAGAGGAGGTAGTGTAAGTTCGCATATAAAAATAGGGGATTTTTACAATCCCCTAATAGATTACGCTCAGGCTAATTTACTTATAGGACTTGATAAAGACGAAGCGATATTAAACCTTCCATATCTTAAAAAAGGTGGAAAAGTAGTCGTAAACGCAGATGTTTTTCCAAAAATAGACGCCGAAATTTATGCAATAGACGCTAATAAACTTGCAGAAGAGGGCGTTTTTGACGCAAAAGGACTAAACGTTTTCATGCTTGGAATTGCACTTGAGAAAGTAAAAGATTTTCCTTTTAGCGTTGATGAAGTTAAAGAAGCTATTAAAGAGATAAATCCAAAATTTGCACCAAAAAATTTTGAAATCCTTGATAAAGCAATAGAATATGCAAAAAATATTTAACTTTTTCTCAAGCGGAGGCGACTTTGCCTCAAATATAGGTATAAAACTAATAGACGTACACTATGGATATGCAAAAGCAATCCTAAAAACAACGGAATTTCATCTAAACCAAGCCGGCGTAATTCATGGAGGGGCTATTTTTACCCTGGCAGACTACACCCTAGCTGTTGCAAGCAACTCATTTGGGAGAGTATCTCTTGCAATAAATACTTCCATTTCTTTTATGCATGCGGCAAAACTTGGAGATGAGTTAATAGCAATAGCTAAATTAGTAGATGAAAGTAAAAGACTTGGAACATACGAAGTGGTTGTAAAAAATAAAGATAAAAAAATAGCTCTTTTTACCGGAACCGTTTATAAAACCGACAGGAATGTGTTTGAAGTATGAAAAAGGGGAAAAGAGAGGAAAAAGTGGAGGAAGAGATGGGGGTATAGTGAGATGGGGAAAGAAGTGAAATTGTGAAAAAAGTGAAATTGTGAAAAAAGTGAAATAGTGAAAGAGGTGAAATTGTGAAATTGTAGTATAGGGAAAAATTGAAAAAATAAAAAAGGAGAGAAAATGATTTGGAACGAAATAGAAAGCGCAAAAAGAGAAGATATAGAAAAAGTACAACTAAAAAGACTAAAAGAACTGGTAACCAGAGTATATCATTTAAGTCCGTTTTATCGTGAAAAGTTTGATGAGCTTGGAATCACTCCAGATGATATAAAAACCCTAAAAGACATACAAAAACTCCCATTTACAAAAAAACAGGATTTAAGAGACAACTATCCTTTTGGACTATTTACCGTGCCAATGAGTGAAGTTGTAAGGGTTCATTCATCTTCAGGAACTACAGGTAAACCAACAGTTGTAGGATATACTAAACACGATATGGATGTATGGAATGAAGTAATGATGAGAACGTACGCAATGGCCGATGTTACAAGCCGCGATATTGTCCATAACGCTTATGGATATGGACTTTTTACTGGTGGTCTTGGATTTCATGAAGCCGCTCAAAAAATGGGTGCAACAATTGTACCCGCAAGTGGAGGATTTACCGATAGACAATTAATGCTAATGCGCGATTTTGGTGCGACAATTTTATGCTGTACTCCAAGCTTTGCTTTGCATTTAGCAGAAGTCGCTAGAAAAGAGGGACCGGAATTTAGAAGGGATTATAAACTAAGAGCCGGATTTTTTGGAGCTGAGCCAACAAGTGAAGGATTAAGAAAAGAGGTAGCAAAAGCGTGGGATATAGAATATTACGAAGTATACGGACTTAGTGAAATAATTGGCCCTGGGGTTAGCTGTAGCTGTAATAAAGGAAAAGGGCTTCATATAAACGAAGACCACTTCTATCCTGAAATAATTGACCCAAAAACCGGAGAAGTATTGCCAGATGAAGAAGAGGGAGAACTTGTACTTACAACTCTTACAAAACAAGCTCTTCCAATTATCAGATATAGAACAGGGGATATCACAAGACTTTACAGAGAACCATGCGCATGCGGTAGAACATTTGTAAGAATGGAAAGTGTTAGCGGTAGGGCTGATGATATGCTAATAATTAATGGCGTAAACGTATTCCCATCTCAAATAGAACACGTTATAGCACAAGTTGATGGAGCAAGTCTGAATTATCAAATAGTAGCCGATAAAAAAGGATACCTTGATAAGCTTGAAGTAATTATAGAAGTGGAAGAAAACGTAAACAAAAACGAATACGAAAGCATTAAAAAACGCTTGCAACACGACTTCTTAAACAACCTCTACATTAATGCAAATGTAATACTGGTTGAGCCTAACACAATTGAAAGAAGCATGGGTAAAGCCAAAAGAATCATTGATAAGAGGTCTTAAGGACTTCTTTTATCTCTTCAAATTTTTTTCTTATTTTTTCATCTTTTGCTTTTATTTCAAAATTTTCTACTTTTCTTATGTAAAATTTTATCTCCTTTGGCGGCTTTGGAGGTGGTGTGTATCTATGGATAGTGACTATTTTTTTTATGTTTAAGTTTTGGCACATTCCTTGGGATTTTAGCATTTTGATTATGTCAAAAATCATCTTTCTTTTAAAATAAAGTTCTTGCTTAATGCCCGGATGTGATACCTGAAAGTATAAAGTTTCCCCTTTTACGATGCTTGAGGTTATATATTTTTTGTAAATAGGAGGCATTAATGATATAATTTTCGTCAAACAACGATAAACTGACAACTTATGTTCATAAGGTGCTAATAAATGATCAATTATCTCTTTGGCTTTTTTCATATTATAATTATAGCAACAATTCTAGGCTGTGGATACAAAGCTCCACCTGTATGGGAAGAGAAGAAAAAAGATATCAACAGTACTGATTTACAAATTATAGATCTAAATTCGACATTAAAAGTTAAATTAAGATAGGAGTACAATGAAATTCGATTGCATAATAATAGGAAGTGGACTTGCTGCTATTTGGAGTGCGAAATTTTTAAACGACAAAGGCTTTACAACCTTAATGGTTACAAAAAACCAGGTATGGGATTGTAACAGTTTCTACGCTCAAGGTGGTGTAACCATAGCTAACGACGAAAACGACGTGCCTTTACATATTGAAGACACACTAAAAGCCGGGAGTTTTCATAATAAAAAAGAATCCGTAGAAATATTAAGCAAAGCAAGCGTTAAACTAAAAGAAGAGCTTTTTAATTACGGCTTTGAATTTGACCCGGGTGTCACAAGAGAAGGGGCACATAGTGTAAGCCGCGTGTATCACAAAGGTGGAGACGCAACTGGGCGTGAGATACATAGATTTTTATTAAAAAAAGACAAAAGCTATTTGCTAGATGAAGCGATTGTTTTTGATATCTTAATAGAAGATGATGTGGCTTATGGTATAAGCGTGTATCACAAAAACAAAAAATACAACATCTACGCCAACAACGTAATAATTGCTAGCGGAGGTGTAGGTGCTTTGTACAAATACGATACAAATGCTAGAACTATTAGCGGTGATATGCAAGGACTGGCTGTAGAAAAAGGGATAAAACTCAAAGACATGGAGATGACTCAGTTTCATCCAACTGTATTTATAGAAATGAAATTTTCACAAAAGCTTCTTTTAACAGAAGCCTTAAGAGGTGAGGGCGCTCATGTAATTGATGAGAGCGGAAAAAGGTTTTTGTTTGATTACGACCCAAGAGGTGAACTTGCAGGGCGCGATATTGTAAGCCGCGCTATTTTTATGCATCAACAAAAAGGCCATAAGGTATTTTTAGATGTAAGTATGTTTGATGAAGAGTTTTTCAAACACAGATTCCCTACAATATACACAAAACTAAGAGATTACGATATAAACGTACCGTATGAACCAATACCAATATCTCCGGCATTTCATTATATAATGGGAGGTATTGAAGTAGATTTAAACTCAAAAATCCCTGGATTTAAGAATTTATATGCTGTAGGTGAAGTTTCATACACAGGTGTGCATGGAGCAAACAGACTTGCTAGCAACTCATTGCTTGAGTGTTTTATTTTTGCAAAAAAAGCGTCACAAAAAATCATTGAAGAAAATTTTGTAACAAAAAACAAAAATTTTGAGATAAACACTGAAGAACTTTTCAAAAATGACGATAAACATTATAAGAATCTCTTAAGAGATCAAATGTGGAAAAACGTTGGAATCATTAGGGATGAAAAAGGCTTAAAAGAAGCCTTAAATTACATCGAAGAGACAATCCCTAAAGTTGGCAGACTTGCAAAACTTAGATTCTTAACGGCAAGAGAGATTGTAAAATCGGCTCTAAACAGAAAAGAGTCTCTTGGAGCACACTATAGAAAGGATACACATGCATGAATTGATTCATGACTTCACTCATACATGGGTAGGAATAGCTGTACTTCTGACATTTATTGTTGGATACATCGCAATTGCTGCCGAAGAAAAATTCCACATGAATAAAGCCAAGCCGGCATTATTTATTGGTACATTTTCTTTTATGCTAATTGGGGTATATTTTGCTATAAACCACTTAGACCCATCTCCTCTTCATCATGAGATGAAAAACTTAATCGAAGAGATTGCTGAAATATTCTTCTTTTTATTTGTAGCAATGACTTACATCGAGACGCTAATTGAAAGAGGCGTTTTTGAAGCTCTACGTTTTAGACTAATCTCTAGAGGTTATAGCTACAAAAAGCTATTTTGGATTACAGGTATTTTAGCGTTTTGGCTCAGCCCAGTTGCCGATAACCTTACAACGGCTTTAATTTTATCAACAGTACTACTTACAATAGATAAACACAAAACAGACTTCTTAGTACCTGGGGCTATTAACATAGTAGTTGCAGCAAATGCAGGTGGTGCTTGGTCGCCGTTTGGTGATATTACTACACTTATGGCATGGACAGCTGGCAAAGGTGAATTTAAAGACTTTTTAATGTTATTCCCGACTTCATTTTTAGGATGGCTTCTTACGGCATTTTTACTTAGTCTTTTTGTACCAAAAGGTGAACCGCACTTTGATGCACTAACAACACCAAAAGCTGAAATCAAAAAAGGCGGAAAAGTTGTAATATTCCTAGGAATTATGACAATCGTAATTGCAGTGGTAGGTCATATCTTCTTCCACTTCCCGGCAATGTGGGGTATGATGTTTGGTCTATCTCTACTACAACTTTATGCGTTTTATCATAAAGTTAAACATAAAGAGCACTTTAATGTATTTGTAAATATGGCAAAAGTAGAAAATGATACACTATTGTTCTTCTTTGGTATTTTGAGTGCCGTTGGTGCGCTTTATTTCCTTGGATGGCTATTTTATATTACAAAACTTTACGAAATCATAGGTCCAACATGGGCAAACATCGGGGTTGGATTTATTAGTGCAGTTATTGATAACGTACCGGTAATGGCTGCAATTCTTAAAGCAAATCCTCCTATGGGAATTGACCAATGGATGCTTGTTACATTAACCGCTGGTATTGGTGGAAGCTTAATTAGTTTTGGTAGTGCTGCAGGTGTTGGTGTAATGGGTAGAATGAAAGGAATTTATACTTTTGGTAGCCACATGAAATTGGCTTGGACAATTCTTGCAGGATATGCTCTAAGTATGGTTGTATGGTACATTCAATTTGAAATCTTAGGTTTATACTAAGATTTTTCTTCTTTGCTCTTCTTTTTTGTTACAATTCCATTAAAAAGGACATAAATGCAAGTAGAGATTTTAATACTTGATTTTGGTAGTCAATATACGCAGCTTATTGCTAGAAGACTTAGAGAAGAGGGTATTTATAGTGAGATAGTTCCTTATTTTGACGGGCTTAAAGCTGCAAAAGAAAAAAAACCAAAAGGTATTATCTTTAGCGGCGGACCGGCAAGCGTATATGAAAAAGATGCTTACAGAGTTGATAAAGAAATCTATAACCTTGGTCTTCCTATTTTAGGGATTTGTTATGGTATGCAGTTAATTACTGTAGATTTTGGCGGCGAGGTAGTAAGAGCTGATCATCATGAATATGGAAAAGCTGAATTATTTATTGATGAACCTCATAAAATTTTCGAAGATGTAAGCAATCCTACAATTGTTTGGATGAGTCATGGAGACAGAGTAGAAAAACTTGCTCCCGGATTTAAAAGAATAGCACACACTTCAAATGCTCCTTATGCGGCAATCGTAAATGAAGAAAAAGAAATTTATGCAATTCAGTTTCACCCAGAAGTAACTCATAGTGTTGAGGGACAAAAAATTCTTAGAAACTTCGCAAGAAACGTTTGTGGTGTTACAAGCAAATGGGATATGGCTCACTTTGCAAAAGAACAAATCAAAAAAATCAGAGAACAAGTAGGGGATAATAAAGTTATTTGTGCCCTAAGTGGTGGAGTTGATAGTTCTGTAACGGCTGCGCTTTTACATGAAGCAATTGGAGATAAATTAGTTCCTATTTTTGTAGATACTGGACTACTTAGAAAAAATGAAAGAGAAGAAGTAGAACATGCATTTAAAAACGTTTTACACGTACCTCTAATCACAGTAGACGCAAGAGAAAAATTCCTAAGCCGCCTAAAAGGTGTAACAGACCCTGAAGAAAAAAGAAAAATAATCGGACATACATTTATTGAAGTATTTGATGAAGAAGCAAAAAAACACAAAGACGCAAAATTCCTAGCACAAGGTACACTATATCCGGATGTAATTGAAAGCGTTAGCGTAAAAGGTCCTAGTAAAACTATTAAATCTCACCATAACGTAGGTGGACTTCCTGATTGGATGAAATTTGAACTAATTGAACCTTTAAGAGAATTATTTAAAGATGAAGTTAGAAAATTAGGACTAGAACTTGGTCTTCCAAAAGATTTAGTTTACCGCCATCCATTCCCAGGACCAGGACTTGCTATTAGAATTATGGGTGAAGTAAACGAAGAAGATTTAAATATTCTTAGAGAAGCTGATGCTATTTTAATCCAAGAGCTTAAAGCATGGGGACTATACGATAAAGTATGGCAAGCGTTTGCAGTGCTTTTAAATGTAAGAAGTGTTGGTGTTATGGGTGATAACAGAACCTATGACAACACTGTAGCAATTAGATGTGTAAGCTCCACTGATGGTATGACGGCAACATTTAGTCATTTACCTCATGAATTTTTAGAAAGAGTTAGTACTAGAATTATTAACGAAGTTGACGGAATTAATAGAGTTGTTTATGATATTTCAAGCAAACCTCCTGCAACAATTGAATGGGAGTAATTAAAAATTGAAATTAGGTAAATTACCCATTTATCTTTTAACAGAAGAAAAAAGACAAGGCGTTTTAAACTTCCCAGTAATCAAAATAAACTTCCTAGCCCCACAGATTTCTTTTGATGGGGTTGATTTTTTAATTTTTACTTCAAAAAACGGCGTAAGAGCAATAGATAAAATAACAGATGAATGGAAAAAAATCCCTTCACTTGCTATTGGAAAAGCTACAGCCAATGAAATCAAACAAAGAGGCGGTATTTTAGAATACACCGCAAAAAGTTCATACGGAGAAGATTTTGCAAAAGAGATTATTTCAAGATATCAAAACAAAACCTTTTTATTCTTAAGAGCTAAAAAAATAGTAAGTGATATAAAATCTATTTTTGAAAATTCCTCAAATAATTTAATTGAAAAAGTAGTTTATGAAACAACATGCAATAAACCAAACACACATTTAAAAAGACCCGCATTTGTTATCTTTTCTTCACCATCTACTGTGGAGTGTTTTTTAAAAATAGAAAACATGGAAAACATTATCCCAATAGCAATAGGAAACAAAACAAAAGAAGCACTAATCCAAAACAAAATAAACTCGTTTTTATTACCAAATAAACCATCAATTGATGAGTGTATTAAACTAGCAAAAAACGTAAAATTCAAATAAATAATAAAAAATTATATTTAATATTATATTTGACAAAAATTCCCAAAAACACTTGCA
>Ga0256843_1002608_pt1 | contig 13016 bp, 8 predicted proteins | sample AlvinellametaG_FD_191572 | JGI IMG/M metagenome (GOLD analysis project Ga0256843, IMG submission 191572) | Pompeii worm associated microbial communities from hydrothermal vent at the East Pacific Rise, Pacific Ocean - Alvinella | ecosystem: Host-associated > Annelida > Integument > Unclassified ... | reverse complement strand
TATTTGATACAAAAAATATATCCTTAAATCTATCTACATCTTCTTTTGCTTTACTTGAAACTACTATAATTGGTTTATCTGTTTTTTTTCTTACTTTTTCTATTAAAAATTCATTAAATGGAGCTAAAACTATATCTATTTTATCTATATCTTTTAATTCATCAAAAATTTTTAAGTTCAATTTATCAAATTTTAGAAAATATTCTAATTTTTCTTTTTTAAGTAGATTTAAAATACTAAGATTTTGAATAACATTTTTATTTAGTAAATTTTGTTTTGTAGATTGTAATAAAAAAGTATCTAACTCTATAGATTCAAAATCCATCTCATCAATTAATTCTTCGTTATCTTTTAATAAATCTATAGCCATTATTAAAAAATCTAAACTTTCATGATCATCACTTTTTTCTAAAATAACAATAACATTAGCTAAAAGCTCTAAAAAACGATAAAGTGATAATTCTTCATTTAAATAACTTAAAATAGTTACAATCTTTTCTAAAATTTCATTATATCTTTTTGATGATAGTAAAAGTTCTCCATTTTCTACTAAAAAAAACAATTCCTCTTTTACAATTTCCCTCTCTGACATTAACAACATATACAACCCTTTTTTGAAAAAGATTATAACATATTTTATTTAGTAATTTTATTGTAATTTTGGATTTTTAAATAGTAGAAAAAAGAAGAAAAAGCGAAAAATTATTTCGCTTCTAATCCATAATCAACACCCTCATCTATCTCTTTATAAGATTCAGGATTATCTCTTAGATATCTCCAGTAAAGTACTGGAATTACAAATAATGAAAGAACTGTAGATACCATTACCCCAAAGATTAATGATACTGCAAGTCCTTGCCATACTGGATCAAGTACGATTACACCTGATGCTAAAATAATAGCAAGAGCTGTAAGAATAATAGGTCTAAATCTTGTAGCTGCTGCTTCAACTACTGCATCATTTAAACTTCTTCCATGTTTTAATAAATCATTTGTAAAGTCAATAAGAAGCAATGAGTTTCTTACAACAATACCTGCTAAAGCAATAAATCCAATCATACTCGTCGCCGTAAAATATGCTGGACTTCCCATTAATGGTTCAGTAAATAAACTTGTAATCCAGTGTCCTGGTAATACCCCAATAAATGTAAGAGGTACTGCTGCAAGTACAATTCTTGGAATTCTAAAGTTTTTATAATATGCAACCATTAATAAGAAAATCATAATAACTGCACCACCAAATGCACTTCCTAAATCTCTAAATGTATCGAATGTAATTTTCCACTCACCATCCCATACAAGATTATAAGTTTCACCAGTTTTATTATTTACTGCTTTTAAGTTAAGTCTTGGATTTCCATCATAAGTAACAGTATATCCTTTTAATACATTATCTTTTAAATCAGAGAATATATCAAGTAAAGCATATAAACTTCCTCTTTTATCCATCTCACCTGTAACCATTACAATCTGTTTTAAATCTTTGTTTGTAATCATTCCACCAAATGGTACTGGCTTGATTTTTACAACTTCACTTAATGGCACCATTCTATGAGTTGTCATAGACATAATTTTGATTTTTTGTAAATCAGCAATAGAATTTCTTGAATTTTTGTTAAATCTTACAAAAATACCAACTTGCTCTTTTTCACTTGGAATATGAGCCACACCTATTACTGCACCTTTAATACCCATACCTAAAACATCAGCTATTTGTTTAGTAGTAATTCCTAAAAGACCTGCTTTTATTTTGTCTGGTACTATTTCATATTTTACAATAGTATCATCAGCCATTACATCTACATCTACTACACCTTTTGTTTGTTTATAAAGGTTTTCGATTTTTTTAGCTAATACAAGTCTTCCTTCTTCAGTTCCTCCACTAATTTCCATTAATAGTGTAGCAATTACTGGTGGTCCTGGAGGATCTTCTACAAGTTTAATATTTGCATTATATGGTTTTCCAATTTTTTGTAAAATTGGTCTTAGCTTACTTACTAAATCAATAGAGCTTTCTTTTCTTTCTTTTTTATCTTTAAGATTTACTCTAATTTCTGCTAAGTTTTCACCTTTTTTAAGACTACTTCCTCTAAGTAAACCATTAAAGTCAATAACTCCACCTTCACCTATAAAACTTTCAAAATCTTTAATATTTTTTTCTTCTTTTAATCTATTTTGAAGTTTTGCTACTAACTCTTTAGTAGTTTGAATTGATGTACCTGTTGGTAAATCTACTGTGATATTAAATGTATTTTTATTTGCTCCTGGAAGCATTTTAAATAATACAATCTTAGCTGGCATAGTTAAAATAGCTAATACTGTAAGAACTACAAGTGATGCTATAAACATACCTCTTTTTGCTCTACTTTCAATCATAGGTCTTAAAAGTTTATTAAATACAGCATATGTTTTTGTTTTTGTAATATCAAATGGTTCATGATCACTATGGTCTGGTAAAAACTTCACAGCAGCCCATGGTGTAAATATATAAGCAATTACAAGTGATGCAATCATAGCTACTGGTACATTAAATGGAATTGGTGCCATATATGGTCCCATCATTCCACCAACGAAAAACATTGGAACGAATGCTAAAATAATAGCTAATGTTGCAATATTTGTAGGGTTACCAATCTCATTTGTTGCATAAATTGCAGCATGCTCTTTTGATTTATCTCCCATAGAAAAATGTCTATGAATATTTTCAATTACAACAATCGCACTATCCACTAAAAGTCCAAGTGAAAGAATAAGTGCAAATAGTGTAATTCTATTGATTGTTTGACCTGCAAGCATACCTACAAATAGTGTAGCTGCAAGAATAAGTGGTACTGTAAATGAAACAATCAAACTTTCTCTAAATCCAAGCATTACAATAAGTAAAATTATAATAATACCAATAGAAATCACTAAGTGAAATACAAGTTCATTTACTGCTTCATTTGCTTTATGTCCATCATTTCTAGTAATTACTACATCTACTCCACTTGGAAGTTGTTTTTTAAGCTCTTCCATTTTTTTAATAGCATCTTCAGATACAAATACTGCATTTGTTCCTCTTTTTTTAGCTACATATACAGTTACTTGATTTAAAACTTCACCTTTGATTTTTGGATCTTCTTCAAAAGCTTGTCCTGCTATAAAATATGTATAATGTTTATCTTGATAATTCGCACTATCTGTAATAATTGCTATATCTTTTAGATAAATTGGTCTTCCTTGATAGTTTGCAACAAGTAAATTTCTTACATCATTTAAAGTTCTAATAAATCCATTATATTCTACAGGAATAGAAAATCTACCATTTTCAAAGTTTCCTAATGGATAATCAACATTTCCTTTTTGAAGTGCATCTGCTACTTGTCCTAAAGACAAATGATAAGCTGATAATTTTTCTGCACTAATTGTTACATTAAATTGTCTTTTATGCCCACCTTTAATACCTACTACACTTACATTATTAACTTCTGCTAAAGGTGTAAGAAGTCTTTGAGCCATTCTATAAAGTTCTGCATCATTATATTTTTTAGATGCAAGTGCAAATGTAAGAATTGGTACTTCATCGATATCAATAGGCTTAACTAAAGGTTTCCAAGCACCTTTTGGAAGTAAATTCATATTTTGCATAACTCTATCATAAAGTTTGCTCATAGATTTTTCTTTGTTTTCACCAATTTTAAAAACAACAGTTACAACCCCAACACTATTCATTGCCATACCATAAATATGGTCAACTTTCGTCATTTCATTAAGTTTTCTACTAAGTGGGTCTACTATAATATTTTCTACCTCTTTTGCACTAGCACCTGGATATACTACGATAACATTTGCACTTGGTACATCGATTTGTGGGTTTTCCTCTCTTGGTGTCATCATAAGCGCAATAGCACCAAATAAGAAAAGTACAAAAGCAATAACAGGAGTTAAAGGATTTTTAAGGAAGTCTCTTGCAAGACGACCAGCTATATTTAGCTTTAACTCCTCTTCAATCTTTTTAATCTCTTCTTGCTCTTTTTGCAAGAGTTTTTTTTCTTCTAAAATCTCTTCTTCTATTCTTTTATCACTCATTGGCTATCCTTAGTTTAAAGGTGTTGAGTCAGTCATATTTGCTGGTGGTAATACTACTACTTTCTCACCTGCATTTACTCCTGTAACAGCTACTTCATTTTCATCTTGAGAAACTACATTAACAGGGATAAATTTTGCAACTCCATTATTATCTATAAATAAACCTACAATTCCACCTCTTGAAGTTAAAGCATCATAAGGAACTACAACTTCTTGTTTTGCAGCTACTTTTACATAAATTTTTGCATACATTCCTGGTAATAACCCTTCTTTATCATCTAAAGAAAATTTAACTAAATAAGAGTGAGTTGCTGGGTCTGCACTAGGAATTATATTTGATACTTTTGCACCTACAGTTTTGTTGATTGCTCCTACATATACTTTTGCACTTTGGTCTTTATGGATATCTTTTACATCACCCTCTTTTACAAAAGCTCTTGCTTGGATTGAATTTAAATCTGCAAGTACTAATACTGGATGACCTGGAATTGCCATTTCAGCTACTTTTGTTAGTTTTCTAACTACTACACCATCGATTGGTGCTTTTACTTTTGCATATTTTTTCTGATCCATAGCTCTTTGAAGTCCTGCTTTTGCTTGTGCAAGCATAGCTTCAGCAAGTTTGATTTGAGAAGCTCTCATATTTTTATTTAATTGCATTTTTTCAAAATCTCTTTTTGAAACTGCACCTTTTGCATAAAGGTTTTTAAATCTTTCATAATCTTTTTCGGCATCTGCATAAGCAAGTTTTGCCATTAACACACCATTTTGTGCTTGCATAACACCCGCTCTTGCTTGATTAATCATAGAATAAATATCACTTGGATCTACTTCAAAAAGGATATCTCCTTTATGAACTACATCACCTTCTTCAACATTCATTTTTTTGATATATCCCATAAGTCTAGTCGCTACCATTACTTGGTTTTTTGCATAAATATCTCCACTATAACTTTTTGTAATATTTATAGTCTTTGTTTGTGCTGGCACTAAATTATAGGCAAATGCACTAATTGCTGTAAGTGCTACTGCTAAAATCTTTTTCATCTATTTCTCCTTTTTATTTATGGTTGTAAACTTCTACCAATTGCTAATTCAAGTTCAGCCGCTGCTATAGCTTGGTCATATTTTGCTTTGATAAGCTCTGCATCTGCTTTTTGTGCATCTGCTTGTTTCATAAGTAAAATCGCAATATTAACAAGCCCATTTTGATACATCTCTTTATATTGATTTAATACAGAATGTGCTAAATCTTTATTTTTGATTTTTACATCAATAATTGATGTTTTTGCTTGTAAATTAAGTAGTTTTTGCTCTACATCTACTTTGATTCCACTTTGCATATGTTTGTAATATAAAGTTGTTTGATTTGCTTGAATTTTTGATTTTTGTAAATCCTCTTTTTTACCAGCATCAATAAATTTATATGTAACATTCGCTGCTAATAGATAATAATCTTTTTTTAAACTTAAATTATTTAATGAATTATCATTAAATCCATACTCTAAATGAACTCCTGCTGTAGGATATTTAATATTACTATCCATTTTTACTTTTTTTTGCATAGTTTTTACATTTTCAGCCATCCATTTTACATCATTTCTGTTTTTTAATGCTTCTTCTTGAAGTTTTGATAAATCTGAATTTGGTGAAATGATTATTTTAAAATCTTTAACATCTGTAATATCATTTTTACCTGTTAAAAATCTTAAATAAGCTAAAGCTAAATTGTATTGATTTTTTGCTTCTATCATTTTCGCATCTACTTCACTATCTCTTGCTTCTGCACTTAATACATCACTTTTTACTATCATTCCTTGAGAATATAAATTTTTTGTCATCTCTACAAAAGATGTAGTTGTTTTTTTTGCACTTTCAAGTGCTTTGATAAAAAATTTAGCTGCTACTGCCCCATTATAAGCTTTTAAAACTTCAATAGCTAATGAGTTTTTATCTCTATTATATTTAAACTCTTTTGCTTTTATTTGAAGTTTTGCTATCTCTTTTGCATATTTTATTTTATATCCCGTAAATAAAGGTGCTTCATAAACTAATTTTGTTTTAAAATTTGTTCTTGCATCAGGGTTATTTAATGCATCTGGAGCCATTGGAGCTACATATGTTCCTGCAGGTGGCATATATGTAAACCCAAAATCTCCCATTGTAGCTTCTCTACTTTCCAATTTATTTCCAAATACATATAATGCATTATTTGTTCTACTAATATCTTCTGAAATATATAAGTTACCCCAGTCATAACTTTTTGCTTTTGCTAAGTCTTGCTTAGCTAATTCTATATTTAATTTTTTTGCTTTTAATTCATTATTATTAGCAAATGTGTCTTTTAATGCTTCATCAAATGTAACTGTTGAAGCAAACATCATAAGAGGTGCTAACCCTAATAGTATTTTTTTCATAAAAAAATCCTTTTGTAAGATTTATAATCTTGCAATTATAACATAATTATTACAAATAATACAAAACTACTCTTGTTTGCTTTTTTATAATAATTAATTATTTTTAAGCATAAAAATCTATATTATTTCCTTTTTGAGTTTCTGTTGATTGTGGATTAGAAGAGTCTTGATTTTTTTCTTGCTGGGCTTGTGCTGCTATCATATCAGCGGTTTGTGCTACTTTTAAATCTTGAGGACTTGGATCTGCAGGAGCAAGAGCTGCTGCTTTGATTTGATTCATATTTGAGATAGTTTCATCTGGAGTTTTTCCTTTTTCTATCTTAATAGGAACTTCTCCACCAACTGCATAATCTTTTCCATCAGGCCCTTTTGTCATTTCATAACTTGGAGCACCTGCAAAAGCACCCCCAGTAGCTTGGTGAGCCATTTCATGAGCTTTTATTTTAGTATCTATAGATTGAAGTTCCCCAACTTTTTGCATCTCTTCAGCTGAAAGTTGCTTAGTAGCATTATAACTATTTTGATAATGGCTAGAGATATTAGAACTTATAACCATATCTTAACTCCTTAAAATACAGGTACATATACCTTTTTTATAGGTGGTGGCGATTGTTTTGTAAAAAGCTCTTTGTGTCCATGAATCATAAAAGTTTTAACACCTTTTGGTCTTTTAAAACTTCTTTTTCTTTCAGGATGAATTTGTAAAAATTTAGTATAAAAATATTTAAATACTGGAGCACTTACTCTTCCACCAGTCATTTTTTTACCCATTGGTTTATTATCATCATTTCCATACCATACTATTGTAGTAGTATCAGGTGTAAAACCACACCACCATCCATCTCTGAAATTATTAGTAGTACCAGTTTTTCCTGCTACTTCTATATTTTTCATTCTAGCATTTCTACCAGTACCTTTTCTTACTACATCTCTTAAAATATCTATCATTAAATATGCTTGTGTTTTAGATATTATATCATCTTTTTGAGTGTTAAAATTAACACTTAAACCTTTTTTGTCATTTTCTACACTTAAAATAAGTCTAGGATTTACCTTAGTTCCATAATTACTAAATAAAGTGTATTCTTCTGCAATTTTTAAAGGAGTAATTCCAAAACTACCTAAAACTATAGACATATTTTCTGGAACTTTATCAAATCCAAATCTATAAAGTCCATTAATAACTGTATCAAGACCTATCGCTGCTGTAAGATTAATAGTAGCTAAGTTTCTTGAATGAACTAAAGCCTCTCTTAAAGTAATAAAACCTAAAGTATTTTTTTCATAATTTTTTGGTCTCCAATATTTATCTTCACTTGGAGTATCTCCTGGAATTTTATAAGTTCTTGAAATATCTGCTATTTGACTTGCTGGATTATATCCTATATTTAAGGCTATTTGATATACAAAAGGCTTAATTGCACTACCTATACTTCTTTGTGATTGAATCACTCTATTAAAATTACTTTTTTTATAATCAACCCCACCAACTGCACTTAATATATCTCCATTAGTAGAATCTAATGTAATCATAGCTCCATTTAAAGTAGGATTATCTAATTTATATTTATTTCTAAGTCTTTCATATCCCCATTTTATAGATTCTTGTGCAATTTGTTGAGTTGGAAGGTCTATACTTAAAGTAACTCTATAACCAGCTGTTTTTATATCTGGATATGATTTTTTTAGCTCTTTTAATGCCATATCTATGACATATGGTGCTTTATTTCTTGTAAGAGTTGAGTTATAAACTTTTGGTTTTTCAAATACTGCTTTTTTATATTCACTTTGACTAATCCATCCTAAATCATATAATCTTCTTAAAAGAATATTTGCTCTTGCTATATTTTGATTATAATGTTTTGTAGGGTCATAATAAGATGGAGCTTTAGGTAAAGCTATAAGCATTGCTATCTCTTTTAGAGTTAAATTTTTTAAATCTGTATGAAAATATCCCTCTGCTGCTGTTTTTATTCCATAATATCCATGTCCTAAATATACTTGATTTAAATATCTCTCAAGAATCTCTTGTTTAGTTAAAATTTGCTCCACTTTTGTAGCAATAAAAAGCTCTTTTATTTTTCTTTGTATTCTTTTTTCTCTTGAAAGATACATCATTTTTACAAGTTGTTGAGTGATTGTAGAAGCACCTTCTACCTTTTTACCTGCTTTTATATCTTTTATTAAAGCTCTTAAAATTGCTTCTGGATTAAATCCTGAATGCTCAAAAAAACTGGTATCTTCAGTTGCTACTAATGTTTCAATTACACGCCCTGGAATATCATTAAATTTTACATAAAGTCTATTTTCTTTATCAAAGATATTCGCAACTAATTTACCATTTCTATCAAAAAATTGTGTAGTTAAAGGGGGATTGTAATAAATGATTTTTTCTGAATCAAATTTTGTAGCATTATAAAGATAAAATAAAAATCCTACTCCTATAATAATAGGAATAGTAACTAATATTATTAAAAAAATAAAAATCTTCTTAAACATGGAAACTATTTAATACCTTATTTAAGCTATCAGAATTACTTTTTAAATCATCTGAAATAGATTCAATTTTTTTAGCTACTTCTAATGAATCATTTGAAGCACTTGTTAAAATTTTAGCATTATTTATAAGTTGTTGAGAATAAAGACTCATCTCTATTACTGATTTTGAAGCGTTTTTACCTAAATGCACTGATTGATGGTTTGTATCTACTAAGCCATTTAGTTCCATTTTCATCTCTTCTATCTCATCAGAGATTCTATTTATATCAGTAGAGTTTTTATCTATTTGTAATGAAGCACTTTCAATAGATTGTAAAATAATAGCAATAGTTGCATTTGTCGCATCTAAAGATTTTTGAGTTTTTTCTGCTAATTTTCTTACCTCATCAGCAACTACTGCAAATCCTCTTCCTGCTTCACCTGCTCTTGCAGCTTCAATAGCAGCATTTAAAGCTAAAAGTTCAGTTTGATCTGAAATTTCTTTGATTGTTCCAAGTACATTTGAAATATCTTGAGCTTGATCAGATAGATTCTTAAGAATTGTTAACAATTCCTCTTCACTTCCTCTAAAATCTATAATTTCTTCTACCATTTGGGCTAATTGTTCACTAAATCCACTTAATATTTGAGAAGAATTTATAACTGTATCTACTGTTGAGATAACAGCTTCTTCTGTTATTTCTAAATGAGCTCCAATCTTATTTGAAAGTTGTTCAATATCTTTTGATTTTTGATTATTTAAATTACTACTTTCTTTTAAATTATCCACAACTTCATTTAACTGATTTGAACTATTGATTGTATTTAGTACAGATTCTTTAATATGTTTAATTATATTTTGAATATTAGAGATAAACTTATTAATATAATTTGAAGCTACTTTAATTTCATTATCACTTTTAATATCTATTCTTTTTGTAAGGTCTGCTTCACCACTACTTATCTCTTTAGATACAGTAATAAATTCATTAATTGGAGTAATTACATATTTTTTAAGTAATAAATAAGCAGCTATTTGAATTCCAATAGCTAAAATAGAATGTTCAACTAATGTTTTCCAAAAAGCTTCATAATCATTAAAATATGTATAAGTTAAAAATATAAAACTCATAGCCACATTGGCTAAAAGTAGCTTTATATTAAAATCTCTAACAATCGATTTCATTTATATCTTTCTAACATTAAATGTACTTACTAAATTTAAATCATCTAATAATTCATATAAAATATCATCTTTTACTTCTAATGTTACATTCGCACCATTATCTTTTATTTTTAAAAGCTCACCAATTACAGTTGATGGTAAAGAAAAACTATCATTAATTCTTACAGTTACACTACCATTTCTTGCAGCATCTTTAATAGCATTTACTAATACTTGCGAATCATTGATTGTTTTAATTACACCATCTACCTCTACTAAACTTCCACTATTCTTTACTTCCATCTTATCTCCTTTTATTTTTTAAAATATAGTTTTACACCATTACCTTTTTGATTATAATAGATTCCATCAGATAGTTTTTTAAGCATTTTCACACCTCTACCATGATATTTATTGAACCATTCAGATTTTAATATATCACTTACATCAAAGCCTTCACCTTCATCTTCTAAAAACACAACTGCAAAGTTTTCATTATGTTCTATAGACAAAAAGGCGAATTTATCTTTACCATTATACTCAATTTTTTTATCTTTTTGAATAATTTTATGTTTATTTTTACTAATTTTCAATACACTATGTTCGTATGAGTTAATAAGTAATTCATTTAATGCAAACACTATTTTATTTACCACTTTTAGAGGTAAAATATCATTTAAGTCAAATTCTATATTATTTACAATATTTTCTATATTTTCTTGAGTTAATACTATCTTTTGATTAAAAATTGTATCGTATTTTTTATTATCTTTTTTTAGATATACAATAGTAGTATCATCATCTGCTTCATCTACATTTGCTTTAAAATCTTTTATTAAATCACTAAGTAAGAAAAATTGATTATATTTTTGTTTGAATTTTATAAAATAAGGATATCCATCATGATCCACAGATTCAAACAATCCATCACTTGATACTAAAAATGCATCAAATTCCCCTTTATATTCATCTATTATATATTCTTTTGAAGTTTGTAAAAGAGGTCTATTATTTGGTCTGATTTTTATAATCTCATTTTTATTTAAAATATAAAAAGGTGGCATTCCTAAATTTGTATATCTAATTTTTGAATGTTTTAAATCTACTTCTATCATACATAAACTTAAAGCTTCATTATCAAGCATAATAGAAGCTGCATAATGAAATGTATCTCTTACAACTCTTTCAAAATTAAAATCATTAAATTCTAAAGATTTAGCTATAGAATAATTCATAAATGATACTGTAAGCACACTTGAGAGTGAAGCACTAACCCCTTTTCCCATACCATCTACAATAGATATAAAAAATCTATCATCATCTATTTTTAATGTAGAATAACTATCACCACTTAAAATATCTTTTGGTTTAAAATAACTATCAGCTATCCACTCTTTATAAAAATGATTACTTACTTTATCTTCAATAATTTTTAGTTGTTTTTGAACTGCTAAAGTTTCTTGTGTATCTTTATATTGTAATACAAGTTCAAGCTCTTCTTGGTGATGTTTTGATTCATAATAATAAAGTCTTAAATTAGCTAAAATATTTAATTTTGCTTTAAATTCAAAAAAATCTATCCCTTTATGCATAAATTCATTTACACCATATTTTATAGCTTTTTGTTTTACTTCTGTATCAGTTGAACTTGTCATCATCACAGCTACAATATCTTTAAATTTCATTTTTAAATAATGAAGTACTTTTAATCCATTCATTTCTGGCATTTGATAATCAATAAAAGCAATATCAATATCATCTTGTTTTACTGTTTTTAAATATTGAATAAAATCTAATGGATATTCAAAATATTTAATATTTTCAAATCCTATACTTTTTAGCATAGTTTTAATCGCTACATAAGATACTTTTGAATCATCTACAATTACTATCTTTAACTCTTCTTTATTCATCTATTAGCCTTTTTAACTCTTCTAGCTTTTCTATATTTTCAGAAATTCTAGCTGTTATTCTAAATATAGGTAATTTTACTGTCGGTGGACGAATGGCTCCAACTAAAAACCCCTCTTTTTGTAATTCTTCATTTTTTAAAAGTATATCATTTTTATATTCTTTTGTATAAATTAAACTATCAATTCCTAATAAATTTTGTCTTTTTTGTATCTCTTCTTTATAATAATCTAAATTTGATTTAATATTTTTGAGTGCGAAATATGCATACATCGTATCAAAATTACTTAAAGCTGTAGTATATATTATCCCTTTAGCACGATTTTCTAAAAATGAAATTATTTCTTTACTAGCTAATATATAAGCACCATAACTACCAAGTGCTTTACCAAGTGTTCCTATTTTTATGGTATTAACTGTTGGCATTTTATATAAATCAATCACCCCCATAAGATTATCTCCAACTACCCCTACACTATGGGCTTCATCTATTATAGTTATCACTTTTTTCTTTACTGATAAATATTTTAAAATTTCCTCTTTTACCAAATCTCCACCCATAGAATAAATCCCCTCAACTCCTACAAATATTCTATTAAAATGGATAGAATCTTTTAATTTAATTATCAAATCTTCTAAATCATTATGTTTAAAATATCTAACTTCTGCTTGACTTAGATTTACTCCCACTCTTCCACTTGCATGATATTCTTCATCTAAAACTATTAAATCCCCTTTTCTAGCAAGTGCTTCAAATATACTCATATTAGCCAAAAATCCACTACCTACTACAATCCCTGCTTTATAATCATTTATCTCACACAAATACTCTTCAAGCATTTGATGATAAGCATTATAACCATTAACCAAAAGTGATGCTTTTGCACCATATTCATCACCTTTTATCATATTATATGTTTTTTCAAGCACCTCTTGGTTACTAGCTAAGCCTAAATAATCATTACTTGCAAAATCTA
>Ga0256843_1002607_pt1 | contig 13016 bp, 9 predicted proteins | sample AlvinellametaG_FD_191572 | JGI IMG/M metagenome (GOLD analysis project Ga0256843, IMG submission 191572) | Pompeii worm associated microbial communities from hydrothermal vent at the East Pacific Rise, Pacific Ocean - Alvinella | ecosystem: Host-associated > Annelida > Integument > Unclassified ... | reverse complement strand
GCGGAGCAAAAACCACATCTTTTTACAAAAGAGTACCCGCAGGCGTAGTGGTCGCAATCACACCTTTTAACTTTCCTTTGAATCTCGTAGCCCACAAAATCGCTCCGGCTCTTATAGCAGGAAACAGTGTAGTTCTCAAACCTACTCCCGAAGCTCCTTATACGGCATACGCTTTTGCAAAACTTTTTATCGATAGCGAATATGCAATTAAAGACGCTCTAAGCGTAGTTTACGGAGATGCCGATGTGGGAAGCACTCTTGTTACAAGTTCTATCCCAAGAGTTATAAGTTTCACGGGAAGCGTACCTGTTGGTAAAATCATTACTCAAAACGCCGGAATCAAAAAAGTAGCGCTTGAGCTTGGCGGAAACGCGGCAACGTTTGTAGAAAGCACTGCGGATTTGGATTGGGCGGCTCAAAGATGTGCTATCGGAGCTTTTGCAAACAGCGGTCAAGTTTGTATTTCTCTTCAAAGAATCTACGTAGATGAAAAAATTTACGACGAGTTCGCCGAAAAATTAGGCAAAGAATCTTCAAAACTAAAAGTAGGAAATCCGTTTGAAGAAGATACGTTTATGGGACCTTTGATTAACGAAGATGCGGCAATCAGAGCTGAAAATTGGATAAAAAGCGCGGTTAAAGAAGGAGCAAGAATTATTGCCGGAGGCAAAAGAGAAGGAAATATCTTAGAACCTACCATTTTAGCCGACGTAACGGACGATATGAAAATCGTATGCGAAGAAGTTTTCGCACCGATTGTCAGTCTTGTAAAAGTAAAATCTTATGAAGAAGCTCTTGAAAAAATGAATAACTCCCCATACGGACTTCAATACTCTATGTTTAGCAATAGAATCGACTTAATGCAAAGAGCTATTGACGATTTCGAAGCGGGAGGAGTAATAATCAACGACATCCCTACTTTAAGATTCGACATCCAACCTTACGGAGGAGTAAAACTCTCCGGAATAGGTAGAGAAGGACCAAGATACGCAATAGAAGAGATGACGGAAATCAAAACGATTATTATTCGTTAATCTATAGAATTAAAAATCTCTTTGGCTTCTTTTTCTCTTCCGAGTTCTATCATTAATCTCGCTTTTTGAAGCATAATATTTTTACTTCTTGTCTTAATACCTTGCGCAATCAAATATGCTTTTTCTTTATTGCCCATTTTAGCCAAAACAAAAGCATATCCCAATCTTACCTCAGGTAATTTCAAATCTGATTTTTCAAAATAACTCTTCGCACATCCGTAATCCCCCAAATAATAACAAACCCAAGCTTTTATCTCATATGCACACATCGAATTTATCGGATTATATTCAAGTGCTGTCGTGATATATTTGTTTGCTTCGGGGTATTTTTTTTGCTTCATATAATATCGAGCCATTTCCATATAATAAATAGCTTTTATTTCATTAGGCGAATTTTGAGCTATCTCTTTTGCTTTATTTATTTTACCGAGTCTTATATAAATTCGGATAAGTTTTTCTCTTATTTCAAGAGGTGCATTTCTTGAATAGAGCATTCTATAATAATCAAGAGCCTTTTTATATTCTCCCATTTTAAAATATATTTTTCCATACGCCACATAGATATCTTTTTCACTATCGGTATATTTTTCCGCTTCTTTTACATCACTTAAAGCGTCTTTAAATTTTCCTTCTTGGGCCAATTTATCAGCTTGAAAAAGATAATACTCTTTCATAATTTCGTTGAATTTTTTATCTTTATATTTCAAATTTTTCAAAATATCGGAAATTTTAACAGCCGAAGTTATGTCTTTATTTGCCAAAGCTACGTCTCTTAAACCTTTTAGTGCCGGAATATTTTGAGGCTCTTTTTTTACAACACGTTTATAATAAATATATGCCAAATCGTATTTCCCGAGTTTATAAAAAATATCCCCGTTTAAAAGCAAAATTTTTGTATTGTTAGGATAGTAATTAAATAATTTTAAAGCAATTTTTTCAGCCTCTTTATATTTACCTTCGTTATAAAGTTTTTTAGCTTTCAAATATAATTCCAAATGATTAAAAAACGCCAAATTGTTATCTTTTATACGTTCAAGAGTTTTAAAATCTCCCAAATTAAAAAGCGTTTTTGCATATGCAAGTTTAATAGCCGTATTATCCGAGTCGTTTTTATATAATTTTTGCAATATCTCTTTAGCTTTTTTATAATCGTATTGATTCATATAAGCTATGGCAGTCGCAAACAAAAGATTATCATCACTTTTGAATTTTTGAGCTTTTTTTAAAAAATCAAGAGCAATTTCTGGATTGATATTCATATATTCGACACCTTTTTGATAATTGTAATAAAAACAAGATTTTTCCTTAATCTCCGAAAGATTTTTGCCTTTATAAAAATCACTTAATTGAGTTAGCATATTACAAACTCTTTTGTACTCTTTTTTCTGCATCAATATATTTACAGTTATCAAAAAAGCGTCTTTTTTATACCCATTTGTAGATTTCAACTGATTTGACAGATTTCTTGCAAGGTAAATTCTACCTTCTTTAAAAGCTTTTTCCATTAGTTTATTTTTTTCCTCGGGAGAAAAGACTTTATTAAAAACTTCTCCCTGAGGAATCTTAATTTCTTGTTTTTTTTTAGCTTTAGGTTTAAAGTTACTTTTGATAATTCTTTGCGGAATTAAATCACACTTTCTAATATACGCGTTTTTGTTTATTTTTTTAGCTTTTTGCAAAACACTTTGTAATGCATTTTCATTTTTTTCTTCGCCGATTCTAAGCACATAATAAGGTCCGATTTTTTCAATTCTACTCAAAGGCAGATTTTTAGTTTTTCCGAAAATTTCCAAAAGTCCTTGAGACTTTCTTGCAGAAACAACCTGAATACAATAACCGGTTTTTATTAAAGTTTTAGAGTTTTTTGCAACTTTTTTCGGCGTTTTTATATCTACTGCCGATTTTACCGGTTTTACCGACATAACAGGTTTAGAAGCATCGCTTAGCTTCTCTTGTACTCCTACAATCTCGGAAGTTATCGAAAGATTGTTTTTCAGATAGTACTGAAGTCTTTTTAGTTGCATTTTATCTGGCGATTTCGCACAAACGAATCCGTTTGCGATTTTTTCACATTTGACCCCGAGGTCGTTTAATACTTTGACATCTTTTTCGTTTTTTACAATAAGCTCGTACCCGAATAATAAATTAAAAATAACAAATAAGCTAAAAAGCCCCTTTTTCATTCTCTCCCTTTAAAAATTTAAATAAGTCCGGCTTCATTCAATATCGGTAATATTTTCTCCCATGCCTCTTCGATTTTTTCTTCAAGCCATGCAAGAGATTTTTTCTCGTTATACCACTCGGTTAAATGTTCTATTACGCTCTCTTTTAATTTATCATCCATATCGGCATTTTTTACTTTTTCAATCGCTTTATTTAATTTTTCCATTTAAAATCCTTTTTTCCCGCATTTCCAACCGCGTTTGTTTTTAAATTCGTCAGGAAAATCAATATCAAAATCCAACCCCTCGATATCTTCCAGCGAATTTACTTTGACAAAAATTATACCACTATCTCTTAGTTTTTTTATTAAATTACTCGGTAAACTTTTGCCAAAAAGCATATTAACGCCAAGTGCGTTTAGTTCAAACTCCAAATTAAAACTTTTTTTTACTTCCCCGTCTACTAAAATATCGGCAGGATAATCAGCAATTTCACCCTCTTTAATAAGAAGAGCCGTTTTCATCATTTTCCTTTATAATTCTGCTTTTTTTATAAAAACATCTGGTAATCATATATTTAAGCCCCTCTTTTTTAGCTTCTCTATAATGATCATACAAACCTACCCTAACTACATAATAATTTCCGATTTTTTCAATCCTTGCATAAGGAAGATTTTTTATTTTTTCATATGCCTTTTTCGCATCGGATAGTCTTGGTGAGCTTATTACCTGATAAGAATAATATTTTTTACTTTCGTCAATATCGGTAACATTTTCAGTTTCTTTAGGCTTTTCTTCTACATAAGAACTCGTATCCGTATTAACTTCCGTATGTTGCTTAGCTTCTATCATTTGTTCGGTTTTGTCGCTTACAACTTCGGAAGGAATTTCATTCGTAACGTCACTTGTATTGTTAACAAAATACGACTCTATTCCAAGCTCTTTTCTTATATATTTTTCAACTTTTAACAAACTTTCTTTATTTGATCCTATCGCATAGATACAATACTCTCCAGCAGGCTTACATTCCAATCCGAAATTTCTTAACTTTTCCGCATCTTGAGCTTTTACTCCTAACTGATAACCGAATAAAACAGAAAATACCCCTAAAAAAGCTAACTTTTTCATAATTCCTCCAATACGTATTTACTAAATGCAAAACTTGCCGTAAATGCTGGACTTACGGCGTTTAGGATATGGATTTGATTGTCGTTTTTTTCCACCAAGAAATCCATAACAAGCTCAAGCGTTTGGGTATTTAGAAGCTGAGCTCTGATTCCCGGTGTCATCGGTTTAAATTCTCCTCTTAAGTTTTTAACGAGCTTTTTGGCTTCGTTTATTAGATTTTGAGGGATATAATATCTCATCTCATACAAAGCCAAATCTCTAAATCCGAACGCATTTGTAAAGAAAAGTTTGGCTTCAAGAGAAATTATCTCTAAAAATTCCCTAAAATCGAATCTCTCGAACCCTACGTAATTCTCCCTCCAAAAAGCGGGAATTGCGGTAGGACCTATTTTTATAGTATTATCCGCCATAAGAGTAAAATGAACTCCCAAAAACGGATTTTTGATATTCGGTACCGGATATATTTGGGTTTTTATTTTATCTTCTCCCAAATATTTTCTATAAAGTCCTTTAAACGGAAGCATGGTATATTCAAGTCCCACACCGAATTTATGAGCTATCTTATCGGCATACAGCCCCGCCGCGTTTATCAAAAAATCATAGCTTTCGTTATATTTTTCAAAAGGCATATTAAAAATAAATTTCACATCTTTTTTTTGAAGCTCCTCTTTTAAAACTCTACAAACTTCTCTCGGATTGACGGTTGCGGTATTAGGAGAATAAAGTGCGTATTTGTGAGTTTTTGCATTAGGGTCTATTTTTTCGGCTTCTTCTTGCGTGATTATATAAGCTCCCGCTTCGTTAGCGACACTTCTTTTGGCAAGTTCGTGCAAAGTTTCCACTTCATCTTCGTTTTTAGCAACTACTAATTTTCCCGTTTCATTTACGGGAATATTGTGAGAGTAACAAAACTCTTTCATAAGTTTATTGCCTCTGGCGGTTAATTTCGCTTTTAGCGAATCGCTACTATAATAAAACCCCGCATGCAATACACCGCTGTTTTTTCCGCTTGCGTGAAAAGCCTCGTGAGGCTCTTTGTCTATTATTACTATTTCATCATCCGGATGTTTTTTTCTCCACTCCCAAGCCATCGTCATTCCGATAATTCCGGCACCGACAATTAATACTCTCATCTCCTCTCCTAAAATCCTAAATTTAATATTCTCCAAAGTCTCTCTATTTCGTTATCGTCCAAAAGAAGCGATTTTTTTTCTTTAAAAAGCAAACTTATCTTCTCTTTTTCAAATCCCTCGCTCATAATACACTTCTCATGAGCCGGCAAAAACGCTCTTGCAAGCGCAACTTTCTCATTTACTTTGCTCTCGCACAAAAAACAGACAAAATCGTCATGCAACCTACCCTCTTTTTCTATCATCTTCACATAGCTTTCTATAAAAAGCCTTTTGGGGTCTCTTTCGTGCAAAACGTCGGTTATTTCTTTTAGCCAATTAAAATAAAACGGGTCGATTTTACTCACATCTTGAAGATGTTTGTTTAAAAGAGAAACGAAAATTTTATAATGCAGCATTTTATCCAAATCAAACATAAATTTAAACGGCAACTGCACGACGTTTCGAAGTCGTTTTATTGTTGTTTTGGGTGACTCTTCTATAACGAAATCTATTAAATTTCCTACATTGATATATGAATGTCTCGCTCCGTAAAATCTATAGAGAGTATAAACTTCCTTCTCACCCAATATCCTGACAATCAAATCCTCATCTCTAACCCGAACCGTATTTAAGACAAATCCTCTCATTTTAAAATTATAACATCTTTCATCCTACGCAATTACGGAATTTTCCCATATTTTACTTCACTATTTCACGACATCCCTCTTTCTCCTCTCTCAATCTACTCTTTTCGTTATCTCTTCCCTATCTACACCAATTTCACAAACTCACAATTTCACCATTTCACCATTTTCACTATTTTCCACAAAATCCCCTTTTTCCCTCTCAAAAGCATTTTATGCTATAATTTGACAATTTATAAAATCGGATTAATAACCTCTTAAAGGAAGAAAATGTCAATGTTAGAGTTTAAAGATAACTGTGGTTTTGGTGTTATTGCGGATATTAAAGGTCGTCCGTCTCACAAAATGGTAAACGACGCGCTAAAAGCGCTTGAGAGAATGATGCACAGAGGTGCAATTGCTGCTGACGGAAAATCAGGGGATGGTAGCGGTCTTTTATTTTCACTTCCGAAAGATTTTTTCAGAAAAGTTGCAAACGAATATAATATCGACTTGCCTGAAAACTTCGGTGTTGGAGTAATATTTTTAAAAGACGAAAAACACAAAGAAATCGTAGAAGAGTACTGCGAAAAAAATGATCTTAAAATTTTACTTTGGAGAGAAGTTCCCGTAAATACCGACGCACTTGGTGAGCTTGCGCTAAAAACTCTTCCGAAAATCTATCACGTATTTATCGTGCCTAATTCTATTATTGCAATTAAAAGATTCGAAGAGCTTTTATATCTGACAAGAAAAGAGATAGAAAACGCAATTGACGATAAAGATTTTTATATTCCTACTTTCAGTTCTAAAAAGATAGCCTACAAAGGCCTTTTAATGCCAAATCATATTAAAGAATTTTATCCTGATTTGGCGGATAGCGATTTCAAAATCAGCTTTGCACTTTTCCACCAAAGATTCTCAACAAACACACTTCCTGAGTGGAGACTTGCTCAGCCGTTTAGATTTATCGCACACAACGGAGAAATCAACTCCGTCCAAGCAAACAGAATAAACGCACTTATAAAAAGCGAATCTATCAAATCGGACGTATTCTCTCAAGAAGAGTTACAAAGACTTCTTCCGATTGTAAGATTCGACGAAAGCGATAGTAGCTCGCTTGATAGAATGATCGAATTTTTAATTATGAACGGAATGGATTTCTTCAAAGCGGTTAGAGCGCTTATTCCTATGCCATGGCAAAACGCTCCATATATGGATAGCGAACTAAAAGCGTTTTATGAGTATTTTTCAACAAGATTCGAAGCATGGGACGGACCTGCAGCCGTAAGTATCACGGACGGAAGATATATCGGAGTGGTACTTGATAGAAACGGACTAAGACCGGCAAAATACGTAATTACAAAAGAAGGGACTATCCTTATTGCCAGCGAATACGGCGTACTTGATTTGGATGATGAAGTTATCGTAGAAAGAGGTAAACTTCAATCCGGACAAATGATAGGTGTGGATACAAAATTCGGTATCGTTCTTAAAAACAAAGATATCGACGAATACCTAAAATCAAGCAACCCTTATACTAAATGGCTAAACGAACATATGATTTACTTACAAGAATATATTGAAAATCCATATGCAATAGATGAAAAAATAGACGTAAAAGAGCTCGCTTACAAACAAAGATACGCAGGTATCACAAAAGAAGTTATCAATACGATGATCAAACCTATGATGGAAGAAGCGAAAGAGCCTACAGGTTCTATGGGAGACGACACTCCGCTTGCGGCGTTTAGCGAGTATCCGTACAGAAGTTTTAACGACTTCTTCAGACAAAAATTCGCACAAGTTACAAACCCGCCAATCGACCCTCTAAGAGAAAAAATCGTTATGTCACTTAATACGGGATTCGGTGAAATTCACAACATCCTTGACGAAGCTCCGGAGCATGCAAAAAGAATCAAAACAACTTCACCGATTCTTACTCAAACAAAACTTGAAGTATTAAAAAGCTTCGGTGACGAAAACTCTCCGAGATTCGAAAGCGACTACAAAAACGCGACATACAGCACTACATTCAAAGAAAACCTAAAAGAATCTCTTGAAAAACTGACTGACAAAATCGTTCAAGACGTTAGAGATAACGGAGTTAGAATTATTTTCCTTGACGATTCGCAAGTGGATAAAGAACACAAAACCATCCCTATGGCTATGGTTATCGGAAGACTTCACAAAAAACTTCTTGATAACAAACTCCGCCACTTAACAAGTATCGTCGCAATGACGGGCGAAGTGGTAAATCCTCACGATGCGGCGGTAATGGTGGCATACGGTGCGACTGCAATTTATCCTTATCTTTTATTCAAAACGGTATGTGAAATTTGCGATGAAAAAGGCCTTGATAGAGACGACGCGCTATTTAACGTTCACAGCGCCCTAAACAAAGGTCTATTAAAAATTATGTCGAAAATGGGTATTTCTACAATCGCAAGTTATAGAAACTCGGCTCTTATGGATATTATCGGTCTTAGTGAAGAGATTGCGGGCGAATGTTTTATCGGTAGCAAAACTCTACTTCCTGGACTTACATACGAAGATATCGAAGAGAGAGTAAACAAAAGACACCAAGAAGCGTTCAAAGAAGAAAAACTTCCTGCCGGCGGTGTTTATAAATATAGAAAAGGCGAAGAGTATCACGAAATTATCCCTGAAGTGACAAGAGCGTTTGCGAAAATGATAGAAAGCGGCGAAAAAGAAGACTACGAAAAATTCAAAAATCTCGTAGAAAACAGACGCCCGACATATATAAGAGACCTTCTTGATATCAAAAGCGATAGAAAACCAATCTCAATTGACGAAGTGGAACCTGCCGAAAACATCCTAAAAAGATTCGTGGGTGCGGCTATGAGTATCGGTGCGTTAAGCAAAGAAGCTCACGAAATCATTGCGGAAGCGATGAATCGCTTAGGAGCGAAAAGCAACTCCGGAGAAGGTGGAGAAGACCCTGTAAGAAACGGCACTATCAAACAAAGCAAAATCCGCCAAGTTGCATCAGGAAGATTTGGAGTAACACCTGAATATTTGGTAAACGCCGAAGAGATTCAAATCAAAGTGGCTCAAGGTGCAAAACCGGGAGAAGGTGGTCAGCTTCCTGGATTCAAAGTAACGACGTATATCGCAAAACTAAGACACACGACACCTGGAAAAACACTAATTTCACCACCTCCTCATCACGATATCTATTCAATCGAGGATTTGGCGCAGTTAATTTTCGATTTAAAACAAATCAATCCTAAAGCGCAAATCAGTGTAAAATTGGTATCAACTGCCGGAGTCGGTACGATTGCTGCCGGTGTTGCAAAAGCGTATGCCGACCAAATAGTTATCAGCGGTAGTGAAGGAGGTACCGGAGCTGCGAGTATTACTTCTATCCAACATGCCGGTAACCCTTGGGAAATCGGACTTATCGAAGGTCACAACGCCCTAAAAGAAAACCACTTAAGAGAATACGTAGCGCTCGAAACCGACGGTGCTCTTAAAATCGGTAGAGACGTTATGTTCGCCGCACTCTTAGGAGCGGAATACTACGCATTCGGTACAGCTCTTTTGATGGCTGTAAAATGTATCTTCTGTAGAAGCTGTCAGACAAACAAATGTCCTGTAGGAATTACAACTCAAGCGGACGAATATAGAGCCAAATTCAAAGGTAGCGTTGAAAAAGTAATGAACTATATGAAACTGCTTGCCGAAGATGTTAGAGAATGGCTTGCAAAAATGGGATACAAATCACTTGATGAAGTTATCGGTAGAAACGATTTGATTACGACAAAAGATATAGACCTTGCTAAAAAATTCGACTTTTCTATAATTTTCAGACAAGTTGAAGGTCCGAATACGAAACAAAAAGAAAACGAGCCGTTTGACAAAAACGAATTTGAAAAATCTCTATTAAAAGAAGTAATGGAAACTATCAAAAATCCGAACCACAAATCGGTAGTTAAAGCCGAAATTTGCAACCTAAACAGAAGTTTCGGTGCTCTAACAAGCGGTGTTATCGCAAAATACTACGGAGACGCAGGACTTCCTGAAGATAGTATCGTTTATAAATTAGAAGGCGTAGCGGGACAAAGTTTCGGTGTATTTTTAAGCAAAGGTATGACGCTCGAGCTTAAAGGCGTAGCAAACGACTACGTAGGAAAAGGAATGGCCGGAGGTAAAATTATCATCACTCCTAAAAAAGAAGGAGCGGCTGCCGGTAATACGTGTCTATACGGAGCTACAGGCGGTAAACTTTTCGTTGCCGGAGAAGTCGGAGAGAGATTTGCCGTTAGAAATTCAGGAGCTATCGCAATCGTAGAAGGTACGGGAGACCATCCTTGCGAATATATGACAGGCGGTGAAGTAATAATCTTAGGAAAAACAGGAATCAACTTCGGTGCCGGTATGACGGGAGGAGTTGCGTTTGTTTACGATAAAGAACACACTTTTGTAGATAAAATCAACCCTGAACTTATAGAAATCAGAAGAATCGACATCGACGAAAACGAAAAACCTAAAATTTATCTGAAAAAAAGACTTATCGAATATTACAACGCAACAGGCAGCAAAAAAGCCAAATTTATCCTCGATAACTTCAGAAGCGAAGTTAGACACTTCTGGCTCGTAACACCAAAAGACAACCGCCCGCCTTTAGATCCAAACGATATGGATTAATCTCCCTCTTCTTTTTTACTCTTAAACACTTCTTTATTATTTTTCACCACAACACGCACTTTTTTTATAACTTAAAAACACATACCTCATGTCTCGATAATTGCGGGACACTTAATCATCAGTTTTTTATAAGATTGTTACACATATTAAATTGTTACCCTATATATGAAAGAAATATTCACCATATTTAAAATACTTCTTGGTTTTACTTTAATATCCTCCACATCAAAAACTATTTACCCTACTTTGTTACATAAAAAACTTACCTAAAAAAGGTTCTGAATGGTTCTTATAATAACCGTGCTTGATTGGTTAGTACATTATATTCCGTGCTTTTTGAAGTTTAAATACCGTATTTAAGGTACGTACCCAATGATTTTTAAATTAACAAAAAAATGTCAAAATATTTTTATTTTTCCGATTATAACGCTTTTTTATTATTTGCAAGACTTAATAACCGGGACATATTCAGTTCTTGCACGGTATATTATTTTCTTTTGCTATGTCCCTTCCCCAATCTTGCAACATATACAAAATAGGCTGTACTTTTTTACCTAAAGGAGTAATGGAATATTCTACCTTAGGCGGAATTTGAGGGTATACTTTTCTGTGAATAATTCCTTTTTCCTCAAGCGCTCTTAAACTTTGAGTAAGCATTTTTTGTGTAATTCCGGAAATTTCTCTTTTTAGCTCACTATATCTGTATGTCCTTTGGCACAAATGCCATAAAATCAACCCTTTCCATTTACCTGAAATTATCTCAAGCGCAATTTCAAACGGACATTCATACTTTTTTTCTTCCATTAGTATCCTTTTAGTGTGTATATTACTTTTTAGTACATTCTTGACATTATATCATATATGGACTAAAATTTATCTGCACAATCAAAAAAAGGATGAAAAATGTTAGAAGTAGGAATGAAAGTTGTTTTTAAAGGGGACGTTATATATATTTGGCAAATTCTACCGAAATCCATCATAATCTTAAATTTAAATAAAAAACCACATTTCAAGAAAATCGATAAACGTGAATTTAAAGGATTGATAAATGGGTGACTTAAAAAAAACTATCGGTGTATTTTCAGGAATTGCTATAGCTATCGGTATGGTTATGGGGTCTGGCCTTTTTGGTTTACCGGGTCTTGCCATTGATATTGCCGGTGCAAAACTATCTCTTTTAGGTTGGCTTGCTATTATTTTAGCCGTAATACCGATGATTTATATATTTATCAAACTCGGAATAAAATTTCCAAAAGCCGGAGGACTTTCAACATATGCAAAAGCGGCATTTGGAGATTGGGCTGAATTCGGTGTAGTAGCGGTACTTAGCGGAACATTTATTATCGGTATTCCCGCTTTAGCTATAATAGGTGGAGAATATTTAACAAAGCTTTTTTCCATTTCAATAGAATTAAAATATTTTTTTGCTTTTTTGTTTTTGCTATTTGCAACGATTATAAATATTTACGGCGTTCAAATGGCTTCATGGATTAATAAAATTTCTTTAATATTTATTTTGCTTTTAATAATTGTTCTCGTAATTATACATCCCGATTATCTAACAGAAGGGATAAAAGCATTAAATTTTAAAACCGAAAATATAAAAATCAACAAATTATGGGAAGTAATGGCTCTTTTATTTTGGGCTTTTTTAGGGTGGGAAAACTTATCTTTCGGCTTGGAAGAATTTAAAAATCCCAAAAAAACGATTCCTATAATTTATTGGGGTAGCTTTTTTATAGTATCAATGTTTTATTTTATGCTCGCACTACTTGTAAGCGGTGCGGTTATTTCAGGAATTAAAGTAAGCGGCGCAAGTGCAATTGCTTCTATTCTATCCGATAACGTAACATTAAGTAAATTTTTGATATTTTTTATGGTGGTTGTAATTATTGCAAACGCCAATTCGTGGGTATTCGGTGCCAGCAGATTAATCTATTCCGCTGGAAAAGACGGTATTTTATTCAAAAAATTAGGAATACTAAACAAAAAAGGAATTCCCTCAAACGCACTTATTACGTTAATGATTTTTTATGCTTTTTTTATATTCGCACTATACTATTTTAAAATCGACTTATCAAAAATCATTATGATAGTAAGTCAAAACTTTTTAGTTCTTTATCTATTCTCAATAATTGCATTTGCAAAACTATTTTCAGGTACAATTGATAGAATCGTATTGCTTTTAAGCTCAGTTATTTTATTATTTTTCTTTCAAGGTTTCGGTGTGGCAATCATCTATCCTCTTATTCTTTTACTAATAGGATTTGTAAGATATAAGAAAAC